>Ga0316226_1001930_pt1 | contig 20720 bp, 17 predicted proteins | sample TBH18017metaG_FD_206009 | JGI IMG/M metagenome (GOLD analysis project Ga0316226, IMG submission 206009) | Freshwater microbial communities from Trout Bog Lake, Wisconsin, USA - TBH18017 | ecosystem: Environmental > Aquatic > Freshwater > Lake > Hypolimnion/Profundal zone | place: USA: Wisconsin...
TTCTTTAAAAAGGGAATTTAACGAAGGAAGGACCTTGCATTCTTATTTGCCGATTTCTGACATTCTTATTTGCCGAAATCGTGCATTCTTAATTGCCGAAAACTTGCATTGTTATTTGCCGTTTACATAAGTAAAAGTTGGTACCCCTTTAACTAATTCTTAGTTCCCGAAAAATTCAGCAAAAATTCCAGGAAAGATACTGCCCTTCCTAGTGTAGTTATACAAGTCAAATGTTATGCAAATTGTTTGCACAAAAAAAGGATTTCAGTTTTTGAATCTTCTGAAACCCTTGCTATTCCTGTCTCCCCGACAGGATTCGAACCTGTGACCCATTGATTAAGAGTCAATTGCTCTACCAGCTGAGCTACGGAGAGGTTTGGGGGTGCAAAGATAGAAATTTCCTGTGGAATGTGAAAAGGATTAGGGAAATATTTCAATTCAGGGGTTTTTCTGTATTTTTGATCACGTTTGCGAAGGAAAGCCCATGAGTAAAAAGCAGGAATTTAAATCGGCTCTTAATGTGATGAACGGAATCGAACAGCCTGCACAGGTCAACGAGGATGCTGTGAAAAAGCTCAGGGCAAAACGTCCGCCGGCGATGAGCACAAGTGAATATGTAGAGGGTATCCGTTCGGGCAGCCGCACTATTCTGAGCAAAGCGATCACAATGATCGAAAGTTCGTTACACGCACATCAGCAGAAAGCACAGGAAATAATCAACGCCTGCCTGCCTTTTTCAGGAAAATCAATCCGGGTAGGAATTACAGGTGTTCCGGGAGTCGGGAAAAGCACTTTTATTGAAGCACTCGGCCTATTTTTAACGAGTAAAGGCCATCAGGTTGCGGTTCTTGCCATAGACCCCAGCAGCACCCGCTCAAAAGGCAGCATTCTCGGAGACAAAACCAGGATGGAAGAACTGTCGGTAGATGCTAACGCTTATATCCGGCCTTCCCCTTCGGCCGGGTCCCTGGGCGGCGTTGCACGCAAAACCAGGGAAACCATCATACTTTGCGAAGCTGCAGGCTTTGATGTGATCATGGTTGAAACTGTTGGAGTCGGCCAGTCGGAAACGACGGTGAGATCCATGGTCGATTTCTTTCTTCTGCTGATGCTTGCCGGCGCTGGCGATGAACTCCAGGGGATGAAACGTGGCATCATGGAAATGGCCGATGCCATCATCATCAACAAGGCCGACGGGGATAACATAATTAAAGCGCGGGCTGCAAGGATGGAATATCTGAACGCACTTCATCTTTATCCTCCTCCTGAAAGCGGCTGGCATCCGGTGGTGGATATTTGTTCTGCAAGGACCGGGACCGGCATTGAAACCACCTGGAGCTATGTCATGGATTTCACTGAAAAAACCAAATCAAGCGGTTTTTTCGAGGAACAGCGAAAACAGCAGTTCCGGCAAGTGCTTACCGAAACCATTGACCAGGCGCTCAAACGCGATTTCTATAACCGAAAGGACATTGCACATGCGCTTGCACAGTATGAGAAAGAAGTGCTGGCGGGCAATCTCAGCCCTTATACTGCCGCGGCGATGCTTCTGGGATCAGGTGAGAAGCTTCGCTCATAAAAATTTCGCTACTCGCTTCTCGCTACCTCGCTACTTTTTTATAAATGGTGCAATCTTCCAATACAATTCCGAGGGATTGAACGGTTTGATGATATACCCGCTCATTCCGTAAGTGTATATTTTCTCCCGGTCTTCAATGAAAGCTGATGCGGTTAGTGCAATAATGGGCAGGTCCTTGTTCGGATTTTTTTCCATTTTACGGATCTCAAGGGTGGCATCATACCCGTTCATCTCGGGCATATGCAGGTCCATGAGGATCAGGTCATAAGTATTATGCCTTGCTTTTTCAACCGCTATTTTGCCATTCTCAGCCACATCCACAGTCACATCCCATTTCATTAAAAACTTAGTGACGATTTTCTGGTTCACGAGATTATCTTCAACCACCATAACCCTCAGCCCTGCAAGGCTGTGGAAAGTTGACTTCATCAGCATATCCTCTTCAAGGTGATCTTTTTCACTACGGATAAAAGGCATGATTACCGAAAAAACACTTCCCTTCCCGACATCACTTTTAACTTCTATGGAACCTCCCTGGAGTTCCACCAGTTTTTGTGTGATAGCAAGACCAAGCCCTGTGCCCCCGTACTTCCTGGTTGTGGATGATGATGCCTGGGTAAAACTCTCAAAAACGAATTTCAGTTTATCTTCCGGTATCCCGATGCCCGTATCGGATACACGTAAAACAAGATCAATGTTCTTCCCTCTTTCGCCAAGAAAAGCGGTTTCAACCAAAACCTTCCCCTTATCAGTGAATTTTATGGCATTGCCGATGAGGTTGATCAGGATCTGCGAAAGCCGGGCTGAATCGCCCACTATGACTTCGGGGACCTCGGGAGCAACTTTGAATTCAAGGCTGAGTTCCTTATGCGTTGCCTGGTAATCAAAACTCTGAAGTATACCGTTCATCAGCTTCCTGATCTCAAATTCAATCGCTTCAAATTCAATTTTCCCTGCATCGATTTTCGAGAAATCAAGTATGTCGTTGATCAGGTGCAGGAGGTTCTCGGCCGAAAATTCAAGGATGTCAATGTCTTCCAGCTGGTCTGTCCTCGGATTCTCCTCCTTCAGCAATTTGGCAGTATTCACGATGGCATTGAGCGGGGTTCGGATCTCGTGGCTCATGGTCGAAAGGAAAAGTTGCTTTGCATGGGCTGCCTCCCTTGCCTCATCCCGGGCCAGTTTCATCTTCTCCTCCGCCTCTTTTCGCTTCTGTACCTCCTCTTCAAGGATTATCCGCTGCTTGTAAAGGTTAACGAACAACGTGACTTTACCGATGAAAAGATCGGGGATGAGGGGCTTGGTGATAAAATCCACGGCACCTGTCTTTATACCCTTGGTGCGGTAATAATTCTCATTGTAAATGGCTGTGATATAAATGATAGGCAGTAAAAGATTTTTTTTGTCCTGCCGGATGATCTCTACGGTTTCAAAACCATCCATTCCCGGCATTTGCACATCCATCAGGACGAGGGCAAATTCATGATTTTTGGTGTGCTCGATGGCCTCCTGTCCAGACTTGGCCCGGATCAGTTCAACATCCAGATCCGATAGCACTTCCTCAATGACCAGTATATTACTGATGTTATCATCGACGATGAGAATTTTCGGTTTGAGGCTCATAGGTTATGATTTCATAATGTTCAAGACAATTTGTTTAAAAATGCCGCGATCTCCTCAAGTGACAGGATATGGTCAACGGTGCAGGACTGGATCGCGGCCCTGGGCATGGAATCCACCTCGGCCGTCTCGGGATCCTGAACTATCGCCATGCCACCGAGTTCTTTGATCTTTTTCAGGCCGTGACTCCCGTCATTATTGGCTCCGGTAAGAATAATACCGATCAGCTGGTCACGGTATGCCTCGGCAGCAGTCTCAAAAAGGACGTCGATGGAAGGCCTGGCATAGTTCACCCGCTCATCCACCGTGAAAGTGAAAGTCTGATCTGATTCAATAAGCAGATGATAATTCGGAGGGGCCACGTAAGCATAGCCGGGTTGCGGCTGTTCTTTTTCATCGGCTTCCTTAACCTTAAGGCATTTCAGGTCATTCAGGATATGAATGAGATAATTTTCCGAGTCGGCACTGATATGCTGGACAATGATCAACGGGATGCTGAAATTTTTACCCAGGTGTTTTATCAGCGTTTTCAATGCATTCAAACCGCCGGCGGAAGAACCAACAACAATTGCTTTATATTTCTTTGCAGGCGTCATACGTGGTACTTTTTAATATAGATCCTCTCACCCTTCACCAGGCTTTCAAAATTATGGTTAAATCCGGAAAACTGCATGCTTTCTTTTGACCCCAGGCATAGAACGCCTCCGCCTGTAAGGGAATCAGAAAACAATCCTATCACTTTATCCTGGAGGTTGCGGTCGAAATAGATCAGCACATTCCTGCACACCACCATATGCACCTCGGCAAAGACCGAATCGGTAACAAGGTTGTGAGTTGCAAAAACGATATTCTTTTTAAAAGTATCGAGTATCTTGGCCGACTCGTAATTTGCCGTATAATAATCAGAGAAGGCTGCTTTGCCGCCTGCTTTCTGGTAATTCATTGTAAACTCTTTCATCCGGTTGATCGGGTAGATCCCTTCCCTGGCCTGTTTGATGATCACCGGGTTGAAATCGGTAGCATAGATCTGGGTTCGGTTATAGATGCCTTCTTCCCTTAGCAGGATAGCCATGGAGTAAACCTCTTCACCGCTTGAACAGCCGGCATGCCAGATCTTGATAAAAGGATAGGTCTTCAGCACAGGCACCACCTGTTCACGTACAGCCTTGTAAAATGAAGGGTCGCGGAACATCTCTGTCACGTTGATCGATAGGTCCATCAGAAGCTGGTCCACAAACTTATGATTGATGAGCACCTCGTGGATCATATCCGAAATGTTTCCCATTCCCGAAAGATTAAGGCGGTTGATCACCCGGCGCTTGATATGAGCCTGGGAATAATTGCGGAAATCATAGCCATACTTTTCATAGATAGCCTGGATCAGCAGCCTGATCTCGATATCCTGGTTTTCCAGCTGGTCTTCCTGGGACTTCTTCATACGCTCATTTATACAACCATACCCTTAACAAAGATAAGAGCTTTTGACTGTCGACCGGCTTTGCGAGATAATCATTTGCCCCGGCTTCGATACAGTGATCCCTGTCCTCTTTCATCGCTTTGGCCGTAAGCGCCAGTATCGGCAGGTTTTCATATTTCTTCATTTTCCTTATCAGGCCTATGGCTTCATACCCGTCCATCTCGGGCATCATGATATCCATAAGCACCAGGTTAATTTCGGGGTGAGCCTTCAGCTTGTCAATGCCTTCACGCCCGTTTCCCGCCGAAATGATCTTCAGCCCTCTTTCTTCAAGAACAGCAGTTATAGCAAAAACATTCCGCGAATCATCATCCACAACGAGTATGGTGCGGTCATGAAACACATCTTCCTGGCTGTATAACATCCTGATCATATCCTGTTTTTCCTTGGGCAGGTTGGCTTCTACACGGTGCAGGAAGAGCGAAGTTTCGGCTAGCAGCCGTTCAGGCGATCTCACCCCTTTGATGATGATGCTGTCGGCATATTTTTGCAGGCGCTCTTCTTCCTCCCGGGTAAGTTCGCTTCCGGTGTAAATGATAATCGGCAGATTTGCAAGTTTACTGTTGGCCCTGATCTTTTCGATGAGGTCATAACCGCTCATATCAACCAGCCCGAGGTCGAGAATTATGCAGTCGAAATTCTCTTTGTCCAGCAAATTGTAGGCCTCGGCCCCTCCCGAGACAGAAGTCGTCGAGACATCCCCGTTGCCGATCAGCGCTACAATGCTTTTGCGTGTGATAATGTCGTCATCAACAACTAAAAGTTTTTTCATTGGTTTGCTGATGACATCCTCTATACGCCCGAAGGCATCCCGGAGCTTCTCAACACTTACCGGTTTGGTCAGATAACCGATGGCACCCATCTGCAATGCATCCTTTGATTTATCGAGAGCAGAGATAAAATGGACCGGGATATGCCTTGTTTTGGAATCCTGATGCAGGCGTTCCATAACTTCCCATCCGTCTATGCCCGGCAGCCCGATATCCAGGATAATGGCATTGGGCACATGCAGGTCGGCTAAGTACAGCCCGCTTTCTCCATCCATGGCCACCAGGCATTTATACCCTTTTTCTTCGGCAAAGTCAAACAGTATCTTTGAAAACGAAGGGTCATCCTCAATGATAAGCAACACCTTATCCCCTTTTTGTATTCTGTCCCTGTCGTCATTCCCGGGGTTCTCGTTCACCACGGCCCTTGCATGAACCGGTTTTACTTTATCAGGTAAAGTAACCGGGGGCTGGATCACGGGTTTTACGGTTTCGGGTTTTTTCACTCCTTCCCCGAATTTCTCCGGTAACAGTAGTGTAAACACAGAGCCTTTACCTTCTTCACTTTTCAGTAAAATATCACCTCCCATAACCTGGGCAAAAGACCTGGAGATCGTAAGCCCCAGCCCCGTTCCGCCAAAGCGCCTGCTGGTGGTTCCGTCAGCCTGCTGGAATGCTTCAAAAATGACTTTCAGTTTATCCTGGGGTATGCCTATGCCCGTATCGCTGATGGTAAAAGCAAGGGAAGTCTCTGGTATAAGTCCTGTCCTTCTCAGTTCCGGTCCGTCTGCAGGCCGTCCTACATCCAGCGTTACAGTCCCTTTCTCAGTGAATTTCAAGGCGTTCGACAAAAGGTTCTTCAGGATTTGCTGAAGCCTCTGGTTATCTGCAAAAATGCCGGAAGGAACTTTCCCGTCAATATGCAGGTTGAAATTCAGTCCTTTTTTCTCAACCATGGGTTTGAAGAACATATTCAGCTGGTTCAATATCTCGGTGAGATCCATGTTTTCAGGGTGAAGTTCTATTCTACCCGCCTCGATCTTGCTCAGGTCAAGGATCTCATTAATGAGATCGAGCAGGTCACTGCCCGAACTGTTGATCGTATTTGCATATTCGACCTGTTTGCCGGTGAGGTTCTGCTTCTTGTTCTCCGAGAGCAGCTGGGAAAGCACGATGATGCTGTTAAGGGGAGTTCTCAACTCATGCGACATATTAGCCAGGAATTCCGACTTATACTTGCTTGCGATCTCAAGGTCCTTTGCTTTCTCTTCAATTTCATTCCTCGCCCTTGTAAGCTCAGTATTTTTACTGCGGATGTCATCTCTCTGGTCCTCCAGCGCTTTAGTCCTTTCCTGGAGTTCTTCGTTGATCACGCGGAGTTCTTCCTGCTGAGCCTGGAGAGCTTCCTCTGAACTCCTAAGAGCTTTGGTCTGTTCCTCCAGCTCTTCGTTGGTTTGCTGCAGTTCTTCCTGTTGGACCTGCAGGCGTTCGGCCTGTTGCTGGGTTTGTTCCAGCAGGTGTTTTACTTTCGACCTTGAAGTGGAGGTGTTAAGCGCAATGGATGAAGGCTCAAGCAACTGCTCAACAAATTTCTTCTGCATTGCAGTAAATGGCTCCAGTTTGCCAACCTGGATAATACCAATGAGCTGTTTTTCAAATACCAGGGGAGCAATAATAAAGTTCGAAGGTATCTTTTCATCAACCCCGAAATTAAGCGCCGGAGCAGCCTCTGTTATATCCTGAAAAACAATGATCTCTTTTTCCAGGGCAGCCTGCCCCACCAGGCCTTCTCCCAGTTTCAGCCGGCTGAAATTTCCTTTACGGTCATGATACGCGTAAGAAGCGGTAAGGCTCAGCTCATCCGACCCATCGAACAGATAAATCAATCCGAGCTGCCCGTCAAGATATTTCACAATGAATTTAATCATTTCGTGGGTCAGGTCATGTATCGATTTATCGCCGCTGATTTTCATGCTGAGTTCGCCCATGCCCGACTTAAGCCAGTCCTGCCTTCTCATTTCCTCGGAATTATCCCGGAGAGTATGCGTCATCACCTGTAGCGCAATTCCAAGACTGTCCTTTTCTCCCCTTGGCTTGATCTCGCTTTTATAATCTCCCTGTGAAATACGGGTTGCCTGGTTAATAACGGTTTTAAAACTGTCAAGCATCTCGTTGACTGACTTTCCAAGCAGGTCCTTTGGACCCCGCCCTGCCACTCTTCTCTCAAAATCGCCCACAGCCATGGAAGCTGAGACTTCAGAGATCTCGCGGAATGAATTTACCACCGACCTGAAACTGCTGTTCAGGGTCCCGATCTCATCTTCCGAGGTGCTGATCTCATGAATGGAAAGGTCTCCTTCGGCGACTGATTCTGCCCATAATGATAACTCGTTAATGGGTTTGACTATGCGCCTTGCCAGAACAAGAGAAGAAATAATTACAAACACAAGGATCACGACAACAAGGCTGAGCATGACAATAACGATCTGGCTGTTGGCTCCCTTGGCCTCATCAGCCCCGATTTCCTGCACAAAAACATACTCAGGACCGTATTTTTTCATTTCGGTGATAAGAATACTGCAACCGAAAACATCATTATTACCGGCATCAGTATATGCTGATACTTCGTAACCTTTGTTGCCCTCCCCTCCTGCTGATCCAGGCGCCGTAAACTGCTTTTCAGCTTCCTTATTGGAGATCCGCTTAAACAGGGCATACCTTGCATCATCAGGATTGCTGCTTGCAAGAACTTTCATTTCACGGGAAACAATATAAGCAACTGCCGTAGTACCCAGTTTGCTTTCGGATGCCAGGATTTTATTGAGGCTATCGGTCGAAACCTTTAAAGCGATATATCCCAGTATGGAATTATTTTCAAGTAAAGGGTTGACCATGAAAAAACAAGGCCGGGTATCATGCTGATAAACTCCTATTTCTGAAAATCTGAGTTGCCTGTCGTTCTTTGCTTTCAGGAATGCCTCACCCAGAATTGAGCTTTTTAAAACATCCTCATTGATGTTCTTTCCTTCCTCGCCTCCCTTATTTATTGAATACAGCACCCTGCCATCTGCGGCGATCAGGCATATATTAGTCAAGTCTCCTTCCTTGGCCAGATTCTCAAACACAATTCCTGACGGTTCAACGATTTTCCCGTACTCCCCTGTTTTAATAAAATCCGTTAATGGTTTCCCTGATTTGACACATTCAGCATCTAACTCCCTGATAAGCGGTAATGCAATATTGAACTGAGACTGCAAAACCGAATGCCTGACCAGGTCGCGGAAATAATTGTTCACCTGATCATTTTTCTGGTTGAATGAAAACGTAAGCGTCTGTATGGCAACCCGTTTGGATGTATTCTTGGTGAATGGCAGTCCGATAGCTATTATGATAAGCAAGGGTAAAACCGAGACAAGGAAAAACCACAGAAGAAGCCTTGCCCCCAGGCTCTTTTTTGGCGAGAAACTGATCTTTTCAGTTTTTACTTTATCGCTTTTCATGTTGATTTATTTAAATTGACCGAACGAAATAAAGACGCAATAACACTGACGGCCAGGATCGAAGCTATGATAAGCAGGGAATGGTTGGTACTTAGTTTGAAGAATTCGGAAAGTAGCATTTTCATCCCCACGAAACAAAGCAGGACCGCCAGGCCAAGCTTCAGGTAATGGAAACGGTTCATGACATCCATGACCAGGAAAAACAGGGATCTGAGGCCAAGTATGGCAAAAATATTTGAGAAGAAGACGATGTAAGGATCAAGCGTCACAGAGAAAACAGCAGGAACCGAATCCACGGCAAAAAGCACATCCGAGAACTCAATGATAAGCAATACAAGGAATAATGGTGTAAAGAACACTTTACCCCCTTTGCTGATCCAGAATTTTTTATCATGGTCTTCACTGGTAACCCTGAAGTACCTTGACATAAATATCACCACCGGGTGATGTTCTGTATCGATTTTCTCTTCTTTCTTCCCTGATAAAAATTCCCATCCCATTTTGATCCCGATAATCAAGAGCATTACACCGAAAATGTAAAGGAACCATGCGAACCTCTGGATGAGGGCGCTGGAAATAAAAATAAAAAGGAACCTCATGATGATGGCGCCGAGAATGCCCCAGAACAATACCCTCTTGTAATATTTCTGCTTGATGTTAAAGGAAATAAATATCAGGATAATGACGAAAATGTTATCCACCGAAAGTGAATATTCTATAAGGTAACCGGTAAGATATTCCAGGGAAAGGTTTTTATTGTAAAGGTGGATGGCGTCTTCCAGGTTTAAGCCTTTGATGTTGATCGGATGATGGAACCTGGCTATTCTTGCCTGAATCGCGTCAAGGGAATCAAGCCCGTGGATCCAGTTGCCGTGGAACCTTATCAGCAGATAAAAAAAGAGAGAGATGCTGACCCAAACGATAGTCCACGTAAGCGACTCCCTGAATTTCATGGTATGGGAGTTTTTCTGGAACACACCCAGGTCAAACAACAGTATTAAAACGATAAAGACCAGGAAAGACGAGAAAAAGAGGAGTTCGTTCAGGTTAACAGACATAGGTTCCAGAATGTATTGATGGTGTATCAAATTTACGGAAAATTCTTACTTTTGCAAGCCTTTGAATACTATTTCTAACACATGCAGCCATGAACGAAGCGGTAAACCTGAACCCCAACCCACTCATCAATTTTCTTAACAAGCCATCCGAAGAATTCTCAAAAAGCGATCTTATCAGGTTTATTGAAGCCAAAGGAATCGGCATGCTGAACTTCCGCTATGCCGGTGCCGACGGCCGTTTGAAGACACTGAACTTTATGATCAAGAGCCGTAAGCATCTCGATAGCATACTTAGTGCAGGTGAACGTGTGGACGGTTCAAGCCTGTTCCCGCATTATGTCGAGGCAGGTTCGTCAGATCTATACGTGATCCCCCGTTACCGCACGGCTTTCGTGAATCCTTTTTCGCAGTTCCCTGCCATTGATATTATCTGTTCTTATTATGATAAGGATGGGCTGCCTTTTGCCAATTCTCCGGAATATATCCTCCGTAAGTCGCATGAAGCCCTGAAAAAGGAAACCGGGCTTGCTTTCGAGGTCATGGGTGAACTAGAATATTATGTAATCTCCGAAAAGAATAATTTATTCGAAGCGGCCGACCAGAAGGGCTACCATGAATCGGCCCCGTTCTGCAAATGGGAGAACCTCCGTATCGAAGCTATGAACGCCATCGCGAATTGCGGCGGTTACATCAAATACGGTCATTCCGAAGTGGGTAATTTTACAGAGACCGGCCTCAGCTTTGAACAGAATGAGATCGAATTCATCCCCGTGAAACTTGAAGATGCCGCCGAACAATTGCTGGTTGCCAAATGGATCATCCGCTCCCTTGCATATAAATACGGGGTAACCGTCACTTTTGCACCTAAGATTACCACCGGGAAGGCTGGCAGCGGGCTGCATATCCACACCAGGCTGATGAAGAACGATAAAAGCCAGATGCTCGATAACGGCAAGCTTTCCGATACCGCACGCAGGGCCATTGCCGGCTACCTCGACCTCTCGCAATCCCTTACTGCGTTTGGCAATACAATCCCGACTTCGTATTTCAGGCTGGTACCTCACCAGGAAGCCCCGACCAATATCTGCTGGGGTGACCGCAACCGTTCGGTCCTTGTGCGTGTTCCCCTCGGCTGGGGCAGCAAACACGATATGATCACCGACGCCAATCCTTTTGAAACTGATACACAGAAAGGATTCGGCAGCAGGCAGACTGTTGAGTTCCGTTGTCCTGACGGCTCTGCGGATATCTACCTCCTGCTGGCCGGCCTTACAGTCGCAGCAAGGCACGGGCTGAAGATGAAAGATGCCCTGGATTATGCCGAAAGGACCTACGTCGACATCAATATCTTTGATGAAAAGAACAAACAAAAGGTGAAAGACCTGCAGCATCTTCCCGATTCATGCTGGAAGAGCGCCGGGATACTGCAGAAACAGAGGGCTATTTATGAGCAGGACGGAGTTTTTCCCCCTTTGGTCATCGACGGCATCATCAAAAAGCTTCGCAGCTATAATGATGAGTTCCTGCGCGAATCGATAAAGGATAACGAGAAGGAAGTTCTGAAGCTCGTGAATACTTTCCTGCATTGCGGGTAGTCGCTCGTACATCACAACGCCGCTTTTGCTCGCATTTTTGAATTGCAGCAGTCGCTCGTACATCACAACGCCGCTGACGTTACTGCGTCGCTCATCCCATCTGAATCCCGAGTCCTAACAAGATGTAAATCGCTCCTTGTACCTGATGCGGCTTGTGTGATGTACTTCGCGCTTAACAACTGATGCGGAGTGTGCGAATTTAACTGCCTGCTCTGAGTGCATCAGAGCAGGCAGTTAAATGAGCAATAGAAAATACGCCAGAATGACACTGTTTGTTAAAAACGAAATGTCATTTTGTCGGCAAAGTCGGGCTTTTCAGGGGAAATTAATGGCTGGTATGGAAATTGAATATCTCTCGTCAGCAAACATAAAAAACAACATAAAACAAAGGAGGTATACCATGACACTTATAAGATGGCACCAGAGAAACCCCTTAGGGGATATGATGAGTAACTTTTTTGAAAATGAGCTTGGTGATTTCTTCGGAAAACGCATCACCGATCCTGCAGCCAATATCGTAGAACAGGCCGATTCGTTCCTGCTTGAGATTGCAGCTCCCGGATTGAAAAAAGACGATTTCAAGATCCACCTCGAAAACAGCGTCCTGACTATTTCTGCCGAAATTGAAGATGAAAAGAAAGAAGAAGGCAAGAACTACACCCGCAAAGAATTTTACTATGGCTCTTTCAGCCGTTCCTTCACCCTGCCCAAGACCATAGATCTTGAAACTATAAAAGCTGATTACCAGGAAGGTGTCCTGAAAGTCACTATGCCGAAACGCGAAGAAGCCAGGCTGGAAACCAAAAAAGAAATCAAAATTTCTTAAACGTAAACTCCAAACCGTGACTCTTGACTTGCGAACCGGATCATGAGTCACGATTCACGAAAAAAGGCTGTACCTCAGAGGTATGGCTTTTTTTTGTGACTTTTTTCAAATATCTGAAAAATAATTGGCAACTAGCAAGAGTTAAAGGTAGTCACTATATCTTTGTAAAAAATACTGAATCAGTAATTGTTCCATTTCATAAAACTGTAAAAAAGGCGTTTTACAAAATATTAAAAAACAAGTCGAACTTGCAGAAAACAAGGTCTAATGAGATGAACCTGCTGTCATTAACAAATAATATTATTCCTGAAAAAGAAGGTGGATATTCAATGAAATGCCTGGATTGGGAATCTGTTTATACTCAGGGCGATACAATCCCGGAATGTAAAAAAAGTGCCATCGAGGCAACGGAATTGGTGATAGAATTAATGAACGAGGGGCAACTTGATAAACAATCTTACCCAATAACAGGGAATCATCCTGCAAACCCTTATAATTTTCAATTGACCTTTGATATTATTACTGCTAAGTATATCATTCTTTCGGGAATTCATAAAAAATTAAGGCAGAGACTTTTAGGTTGATGAAATCCCCATCTCAAAACCAGCGAGCTCACCTGGCATTACTGGCCACTGCCTTTATATGGGGGATTAATTATTCGATCTCGAAATACCTGCTTACCGGTATCTTCGGCCCCATGCAGCTGATTTTCCTCAGGCTTGCCGGCGGGATGATCTGCTTTTATATTTTCCAGAAACTTTTCGTTCATGAAAAGGTTGCCCCCAAAGACTTCATCATGCTGGCCTTCCTTGGGATTATCGGTTTCGGGCTGAACCAGACTTTATTTTATGTAGGACTCACTTATACCTCACCGGTGGATGCTTCCATCCTGCATGTTATCAACCCCATCCTGGTACTGATTTTTTCAAGCCTGATCATAGGCGAAAGCGTAACGATAAGGAAAGCAGGGGGTATAGCTCTCGGCGGATCTGGGGCGCTGTTACTGGTTTTTTACAGCAGCGGACTGAGTTTCAGCGGAAACCATGCGCTCGGGAACATGCTCATTATAGGGAACATGGTCTTTTATGCGCTTTACCTCGTCCTCATAAAACCATTAACCTCGAAATATACAACAGCCACCATTCTCAAATGGGTATCCATTTTCGGTTTCTTATTCGTATTTCCCTTTTCGATCAAATCTGCCCTGGAGATTCCCTTCGCAGCAATATCAGTAAAAAACTGGTTGCTTGTAATTTACGTGATTGTAATGAATACTTTCATTGCCTATTTCCTGGTAAATTATGCCCTTGAAAGGGTTATGCCAAGCATAGTAAGTTATTATACCTACCTCCAGCCATTTATCGCAGCCGCCGTATCAGTTACCATAGGAAGCGCCACCATCACCTGGACCAAAATCCTGGCTGCCGTGCTGATCTTCAGCGGGGTCGCCCTGGTCAACAGCGGTTCAATTAAGGAAAAATTAAAGAAGGTGCCTGAAAGGAGTCAGTAACCACTCGAAAAATTTCTCAACCCACGATCGTTTTTCCCAGACTTCATAGATAAAAGCCTCGGAATTTTTCAGGGTCTCAGCGACATGATCCCTGAGCTGGCTGGTAATCGCAGGCTCAGAACCGATAAGCGCAACCTCGTACTGGAACCTGAAACTGCGGTAATCAAAATTGGCCGAACTGATAGAGAAGATTTCATCATCGATCATCATCATCTTGGCATGCAGGTTATAAGGCCCATAAAAGAATATCTTCACCTTGTTTTTATGAAGGAGGCCGAGGTATTTATTCCTGAGGATATCGATTATCCTTACATCCGAGTTCTTGGGCATGATCACCTGCACGTCGACACCCCGCTTTGCCGCATCCATCAATGACTTCCTTAGATTGTACCCCGGCAGAAAATAGGGCGTTTCAAGCACCAGGGATGTTTTTGCCGAGCGGATCATCTGCACATATTTCTTTCGTATCCTCTGGAGGGGAAGCGAAGGAACATCCCTCATGATCTCGAAATCGCCATGGTATATGGTGCGGGTGAAGTTCAGTTTATTCGTGATGATATAAGGATTGAATGCCTCGAAATTTTCCATGAACACCTGTTTCAGGGGAACCGCCAGGTCTCCTTCCGACCTGAGAATCAGCTCTCTCCAATTCAGGTTATAACCCGTGATGTTGGCTGATCCGAGGTAAGAGACCTTATCATCGATAACCATGATCTTACGGTGGTCACGGCGGTGGCCCCGGGTGAATAGGTCGGTATTGATCTTGATCTTCTCAAAGAACTTAACTTCGCCCCCGTTTGAAGTCAGTTCTTTGAAGAAATCCTCACTGACCGGGCCCTTGCCCCAGGAATCGATGAGGATACGGATATTCACTCCTTCCCTGGCCTTTTTTGTTAGAGCATCCCTGAACCTCTCACCCATATGGTCGTTGGCGAATTTGTAGGTTTCGAGGATAATGTAGTTATGGGCCTGAGCTATGTCGTTAAGCATCAGGGTGTAAAGTTTTAGCGTATCGTCGATGAGCTGGTACTGCATATAATTACTCCTAATACAAAAGTACTAAAAATCAAGTTAATTCCTACCCCACACCCTCACCTTCTCCTAACAATATTGCAGCTCCGCAGGGTTTTCGTATATTTACATCCATATAAATTATAAGTCATGATCAAATCGATGACGGGCTACGGGAAGACCGTTGCAGAGTTTAACAGCCGCAAACTAAGCATTGAAGTTAAAAGCTTGAACAGCAAGCAGCTGGACCTGGCACTCAGGCTGCCTTCCATGTTCCGGGAAAAGGAGACCGAAGTGAGGAACCTTATTTCCCAGAAACTTGAACGAGGCAAGGTCGACCTTCTCATCAGCACCGAACTTGCAGCTGAATCAACAGGGATATCCATCAATCATGAACTGGCTTTGAAATACCATGCCGAACTGAAGTCCCTTCAGCGTGCACTCAGGGAGGATTGCCCCGAAGGCCTTTTACCAATCATCCTGAAAATGCCTGAAGTGGTGCAGTCGGCAAAGGAAGAACTCAGCGAAAATGACTGGCTGCTGGTCAGGGCAGGGATAGAACATGCGCTGGCGCTCCTCGATGAATTCAGGGTTGGCGAGGGACAAATACTGGCGGCGGATCTGAAGAAAAGAATTCAGCTGATCCTGCAATACCTTGCTGAAATTGAGCCATTTGAACAACAGAGAATAAACGACATACGGGATAAGATGATCAGGGATTTCTCCAATTATAAGTCCGATTTCAACGGCTCGGCCCCTGACCAGAACCGCTTCGAGCAGGAATTGATATATTACCTTGAACGTCTTGATATTACAGAAGAAAAGATCAGGCTCCAAAAGCATTGTGATTATTTTCTTGAGACTATGGATGAGGGTGTTTCACAAGGCAAAAAGCTCGGTTTCATCACCCAGGAGATCGGGCGTGAGATCAATACCATGGGATCCAAGGCCAACCAGGCCGATATGCAGAAGCTGGTGGTCCAGATGAAAGATGAACTTGAAAAGATCAAAGAGCAGCTGATGAACATCTTATGACACGCAAAGCCATCATCGTCTGCGCCCCATCCGGTGCCGGTAAAACCAGCATCGTCAGGTACTTATTAAACGAAATGCCCCGGCTTTCTTTCTCAGTTTCAGCATGCAGCCGGCCCATGCGTGAAAACGAAACCGATGGTAAGGATTATAATTTTATGACTGCGGATGAGTTCCGCACCAGAATCCAGGCCGATGACTTTGTAGAATGGGAAGAAGTATACCCAGGGAGCTATTATGGCACCCTGAAGTCGGAACTCGAACGGATATGGAAAGAAGGCCGTGTGCCGATCTTTGACGTGGATGTAAAAGGCGGGATAAACCTGAAAACCTGGTTCGGATCAAAGGCGCTGGCGGTTTATATCAAGCCTCCTTCCATTGAAGCTCTTGAAAGCAGGCTCAGGAAGCGTGGCACGGAAAACGAAGAAACCCTGAGAAAACGCCTCGAAAGAGCTGAGTTTGAACTGGGATTTGCGAATAATTTTGACCTTGCCATCATCAATGAATCCCTTGAACAGGCATGCAGGGATTCGGTGGATGCCATCAAACAATTTCTTGAACAGGAGTGAAGAAAGAAACAAAAACCGGATTGTTTTTCGGGTCCTTTAACCCAATTCATAACGGCCACCTGATGATTGCTGCCTATATGGTGGAATATGGCGGGCTGGACCAGGTCTGGTTCGTGGTCTCTCCGCATAATCCCCTGAAAGAAAAATCAAGCCTGCTGGCCGATCATCACCGCCTGGCCATGGTCAACCTGGCGATTGATGACGACAGGCGATTCAAATCATCTAGCATCGAATTCAAGCTTCCAAAACCTTCATATACTATTGATACCCTCACCTGGCTGTCCGAAAAATACCCGGGTAAAAAGTTCATACCCGTCCTTGGATCCGACAATCTGCCCACCTTGCATAAATGGAAAAACTTTGAAGCGCTCCTCGACCAATACAATATATATATTTACCCCCGGCCAGGAACAATCCCCAGCCGGTTCGATGACCATCCTTCCCTTTTACGTATTGATGCACCACTGATTACAGTCTCTTCCTCTTTCATCCGGCAGGGTATTAAAGAAGGCCGCGACATGCGGTATTTCCTGCCCGAAAAAGTCTGGAAGTATATCACAGAGATGCATTTTTACAGGTAGGATTCAGTATCAGGATTAATCCTGGTATTTCATCAATACTGTTATTCGGCAATTATTCCAGGTTGAACGGTGAAAAATCGGTATCCCTGTCGTAATAATCTTCATTCTCCTTCTTCTTCAGGAAAGCCACGATTTTATAGGTGACCGGTGTAGAAAAAACTTCCCACAATACTTTCAAAGTATAGTTTGTGAGAAGCACTGTAATGAGCAAGTTCATGGGCCAGAAACCCAGGAATGCCATGGGGTAAAAGATCAGTGAATCCACTGCCTCGCCGGCTACGGTTGAACCTATGGTGCGGGTCCAGAGATATTTCCCGTTTGTCCAGACTTTCATTTTCGCCAGGACATATGAGTTGGAGAATTCTCCACAGAAAAAAGCTGTGATGGAGGCAATAACCACTCTCGGGGTCTGGCCGAAAACCACCTCGAAAGAATGCTGGTGTACCCAGCCGGCAGCGGGAGGAAGGTTCACCACAACGGAAGCCATCACCGAAGCAAATATCAAAGCTGCAAACCCTGCCCAGACCACTTTCCTGGAACGGGCGTAGCCATATACTTCGGTAAGGATATCATTGAAAAAATAAGAGATCGGGAAAAACAGTATCCCTGCCCCGCAGGTAATCGGCCCCACCGTAATGACCTTCTCGGCCCCTATCAGGTTGGAGCACAGCAGCACCGTCACGAAGGCTGCCATGATGAGGTCATAGTATCTGTATGAACGCGACATCGTTATTTACGATTTACGAGGCCCGATTTACGATTTCAATGTTTGATTTACGATTTTCGAGTTGTCAATCGTCAATCATCAATCGTAAATTATTTCATTATTTCTTCTATCTCTGCCACTGTCTTCGGAATCGGTTTACCGAGAACCCTCACGCCATCCGCAGTCACAAGAACATCATCTTCAATGCGTATGCCGCCGAAATCGAGATAGGTCAGCACTTTATCGTAATTGATGAATTCGGCATTCTTATTCTCGTTTTTCCAGATCTCGACAAGTTCGGGGATAAAGTAAATACCCGGCTCGATAGTCATGACAAAGCCCGGCTGAAGTTTGCGGCCGAAACGAAGAAAGCCTAAACCAAACTCCTTGCTGCGCTTGACCTCATCATCGTATCCAACGAAAGTTTCCCCCATGCCTTCCAGGTCGTGCACGTCCAGTCCAAGCGGATGGCCGAGGCCGTGAGGGAAAAACAAGGTATGCGCGCCTTTAGAAACCGCTTCCTTCGGATCGCCCTTCATCAGTCCAATTGCAGTCAGGCCTTTGGCGATTTCAGTGGCTGCCAGTAAATGGATCTCCCTGAAAGGGATTCCTGGTTTAACAGCCTTTGCTGCTACCATATTGGCTTTCAGGACGATCTCGTAAATTTCCTTCTGGCGCTGCGAAAACTTTCCGCCCACAGGTACGGTGCGTGTGATATCCGATGCATAATGAAGTTCGTTCTCGCATCCTGCATCTATGACCAGCATACGCCCCTCGCTCAATACATTGCCGTGATAATGATTATGAAGGGTCTGACCGTTCATTGTTAGGATCACGGGGAAAGATACAGGCCCTGCATTTGCAAGCGCAATACCTTCAATGGTTCCTGCAATCTGCTGCTCTATAACACCGGGTTTGGCCATTTTCATTGCTGTTGTATGCATGATATATGCAACATCGATCATCTTTTCGATCTCCTTCACTTCCTGTTCATCCTTGACCATCCTCAGCTTTACTATGGCGCGGATAAGTTCGGGTGATGCCTGGTCGTGAATCTTAAGATGATCGTTTGCAAGGAGTCCTGCGAGCTGAACCCTGGTCTCGGCCCTGTAGGTCGGCACGAAATGTACCTTCCTTCCTTTGGCTACTGCCATACCAATATATTCTGTAAGTTCTATCAGGGGAAAAGTCACTGAGATCCCGGCCTTTGCAGCCTGCTCAGCAATGGTTGGCTGCTTACCCATCCAGATGATATCGGTTATATCCACGTCATTTCCAAAAATGATGTCCTTTCCTTCATCCAGGTCCAGCAGGCCTGCCAGGTCGGGATGATCCAATCCGAAGAAATACGAAAAATTACTGTCCTGCCTGAAGGTATACTGGTTGGCAGGATAGTTGAAGGCAACATCGGTATTGCCCAAAAACAACGCGATTCCGTTTGACATTTCTGAACGGAGTTTCTGTCTTCTTTCTGTATAAACGTTTGCGGGAAACATAATTTAGACTGGTTTTGAATTATTAAAATATCGTGTGGATTATTCCTTTTTAAAAAAAATAAAATCTAATTTTGTTCGGTTCGTGTTAATTCCAGTGACAAATTAACGGCAAATTCCTTTTACTTCACCTATTTGATAAACATTTTTAAGTCCGGGTTATGAGCGCATCATTCTTACGTTTCTCCTCCATTACAAAAAAGATCTGGATGGCATTATTGGGGTTGTTTCTTATCATATTCCTGCTGGTCCATCTGAGTATAAACCTCTGCCTGCTCCGCCATGACGGCGGAAGGTGGTTTAACGACGCGGCATATTTCATGGGGACGAATTACGTGGTGAAAGTCTTCGAGATCGTATTGTTTGCAGGTTTTATTTTTCACATCTTCCTGGGCATACTGCTGCAGGTGCAGAACTGGATGTCGCGCCCGGTGAGGTATGCAGTGAACAACAGATCGGAAACTCCATTCCTTTCAAAATACATGATATGGACCGGAGGGATCATTTTTATATTCCTCGTGATCCACCTGATGAATTTTTATGCGATCAAGCTGGGCTGGGCCCAGGGGCCCAGGTTTGCCGACGGTGAACCGAATTTTTACCAGAGGGCTGTTGACCTTTTTAGCCAGCCTGCCTATTCGCTACTATACATCATTCTTTTTATAGTTTTAGGGTTCCACCTGAACCATGCATTCCAGGCTGCTTTCCAAACCCTCGGCCTGAATTTCAGGAAATACACCAAATGCATTGAATGGTTCGGGGTTATCTATTCCATCGTAGTCCCCTTAGGTTTTATCATCATACCCATTTACTTTTTATTTATCCGTTAGGCTTTATGGCTGAGTTAAATTCAAAAATCCCGAAAGGGCCGGTGGCCCAGAAATGGAGCAATTACAAGGCACACCAGAACCTGGTAAACCCATCGAACAAACGCAAACTCGATATCATCATTGTCGGAACCGGCCTGGCAGGCGCTTCTGCCGCTGCTTCCTTTGGTGAGATGGGGTTCAATGTGAAGATCTTCTGCTACCAGGACAGTCCCAGGCGGGCTCATAGTATTGCAGCCCAGGGCGGGATCAATGCAGCAAAGAATTACCCGAACGACGGCGACAGCATTTACCGCCTGTATTACGATACTCTGAAAGGAGGCGATTACCGTGCCCGGGAAGCGAACGTATACCGCCTTGCCGAAGTCAGCAACGCCATCATTGATCAGTGCGTTGCCCAGGGAGTTCCCTTTGCCCGCGAATACGGCGGATCTCTCGAAAACCGTTCATTTGGGGGAGCCCAGGTTTCCAGGACATTTTTTGCCCGCGGACAAACGGGCCAGCAGCTTTTACTCGGAGCTTATTCAGCTCTCAGCCGGCAGATCAAGCTGGGCACAGTGAAAATGTAT
>Ga0316226_1001933_pt1 | contig 20693 bp, 18 predicted proteins | sample TBH18017metaG_FD_206009 | JGI IMG/M metagenome (GOLD analysis project Ga0316226, IMG submission 206009) | Freshwater microbial communities from Trout Bog Lake, Wisconsin, USA - TBH18017 | ecosystem: Environmental > Aquatic > Freshwater > Lake > Hypolimnion/Profundal zone | place: USA: Wisconsin...
ACTCTGCACGATCGCGCCGCTGCAGTACGGCGTGATGCCCAACCTCGGGCTGTACTCCAAGCCGGACGGCCCCTGCGAAAACTGGAACGAGCTGCTCCCGCTCGGCAAGATCGTCGAGTCGCGCGCCGCCCAGGAGGAGGCGGTCGAGATGGCCGTCGTCGACATGGTGAAGCTCGCCGACTCGCAATGGGAGGCCGGCGCCGACGCCATCGACTGGGACACCACCGGCGCCTCGGGCGATCCCGAGTTCCTCGCGGCCCTCAAGGCGACCAGGATCATCCGCGACAAGTACCCCGACTTCGGCGTGCAGCTCGGCATGGCCGGCGAGTTCGTCCTCGGCATGCACGGCGAGCTCGAGTGGGAGGGCGTGCGTCTCGCCGGCCTCTGGCCCAAGGATCAGCTGCTTCTTGCGCAGAAGGCCGGCGCCACCATGTTCGGGCCCGTGGTCAACGTCAACACGGGCAAGTCGCTCGCCTGGAACATCGCCCGCGCCATCGCGGTGATCAAGCCGTGCATGGACGTGGCCACCATCCCGGTCCACCCGAACGCCGGCATGGGTGTCGGCGCGGTGCCGATGTTCGTGCACCCGCTTGCGGACGCCGTCTGCCGTTCCGCCAAGTCCTTCGTCGACCTGCTGCACGTCGACGGGTTGTAGGTGGGCTCGGGCGATCCCCACGGGATGCACAATGCCCACGCGCAAGCCGCGAGTATCGGCGGTATACGAGCAGCCGGAGACCTGGTAGCTCGGATGCAGATGACTCGCGGTATGCGTCTCAAAGAAGCAAAGCAGTACGTGGCCGACAAGCTCGGGGTGACGCCCTTCGACCTCTCCGACCCGGCCGTCATGACCGACATCCGCGCCGAGCTTGGGTTCGGCGGGATCCACAGCTACGCGATCAGCCAGCCGCGGCTGGCCAACCAGATCGAGGCGAAGTTCAACATCGCGCGCGTGCTCGACGTGCCGATCAACAGTGTCGAGAGGTTCAAGGAACGCACCACTCCGGGTGCGGGGGACCGATGAACGGGGGAGGCGGCGGATGAGACGCAACCCGCGCGCGGGAGCGCGCCAGAGCGGCGGCTTCAGGCTCGAGGTGTTCACCGACGACGAGCTGCGCGAGATCCACCTCGCGACGCTCGAAGTGCTGTCGCGCACCGGGGTCTTCGTCGAGGACGAGGAGGCCCTCGAGATCTTCGCCGAAGCCGGCGCCGAGATCGACCGCGAGCGCAGCGTGGTGTGCCTGCCGGCGCACCTCGTCGATGACGCGATCCGCTCGGCGCCGCCCAAGGTCGTGATGTGCGGGCGCGACCCGGCCAGGGACGTCGTGCTCGAGGACGGCCGGGTGGGGTTCACCAACTTCGGCGAGGGCATCCAGGTGGTCGACCCGTACACCGGCGAGCTGCACGAGTCGCTCAAGAAGGATGTCGCCGACTGCACGAAGATCATCGACGCCCTGCCCGAGATCGACGTCGTCGAGCGGCCGCTCGGCGCGCACGACGCGCCGCCGGAGACGTCGGCGCTGCACAACGCCGAGGCGATCTTCAACAACACGACGAAGCACGCCACCATCGGCCCGCTCTCGGGCTTCTGCGCCCGCAAGCTGATCGACATGGCGGCGGCGATCGTCGGCGGGCACGACGAGCTGCGTAGGCGGCCGATCGTCTCGTTCCTCACGTGTCCGGTGAGCCCGCTCAAGCTGGTCGCCGACGCCTGCCGCATCATCATCGAGGGCGCCCGCGCGGGTGTGCCGGTCAACGTCCTCTCGATGGCGATGGCCGGCGGCTCGTCGCCGGTCAGCCTGGCCGGTACGCTGGTCAGCCACAACGCCGAGGTACTCGCCGGCATCACGCTGGCGCAGCTCACGCAGCGCGGCGCCCCGGTCATCTACGGCTCCTCGACCACCGCCATGGACCTGCGCTTCGCGAGCGCCTCGGTGGGCAGCCCCGAGTGCGGCATGATCGGCGCCGGCGTCGCCTGCCTCGCGCGCTTCTACCTGCTGCCCAGCTGGGTGGCTGGTGCGTAGGGCGACTCCAAAGTGGCGGACGCCCAATCCGGCCATGAGAAGACGATCACCAGCCTGCTGCCGGCGTTGGCAGGGGCCAACCTGATCTACGGGCTGGGGATGCTGGAGTCGGGCGTCACCATCGATTATGCGCAACTCGTCATGGACGCCGAGTTCGCGCGCATGGTCAAGTACTGCGTGCCGGGGATCCCGGTCACCGACGAGACGCTCTCCGTGGACGTCATCGCCGAGGTGGGGCCGTTCAGCGACTTCCTCTCGCACGACGACACGCTCAAGGGCATGCGCGGGCAGTCGCGCTCCAAGTTCATCGACCGGCGGGTCCGCGAGGAGTGGGCCGCCGCCGGCTCGACGACGATGTACGAGCGCGCCCTCGTCGAAGCTCGCCGGATCCTCGAGACGCACGTGCCGGAGCCGCTGCCGGAGGAGGTCGCGGCGAAACTTAAGTCGATTATCGCGGCGGCAGAGAACGAATTAGGTGTGCATTGACTCGCTAGACGCGATACTGTTCAGCAGCAACCGCTGAGCCTATCGGCGCGTGAGCGCGCCGCGAGTCAGGAGACACGATGACAGACGTGACCAAGCAGATCGGCGTCGGTGGCCCGAGCTTCCTGACCGAGCAGCAGAAGCAGAAGATCTACGACACGGCGCTCGGCATCCTCGCCAACGTCGGCATGAAGGTGCACCACGACGAGGGCCAGGCCGTCATGCTCGAGGGCGGCTGCAGCCTGGACGAGGATGGTCTTGTCCGCGTGCCCGCCGATCTCGTGGGCTGGGCGCGCGCGATGGCGCCGGCGAGCTTCATGGTCTACGACCGCGCCGGCGAGCCGGCCATGGAGCTCGGCGGCCGCAACTCGTACTACGGCAACGGCTCCGACATCATGCACCTGTTCGACCTCGACACCGCCGAGCGGCGCCTCGGCAAGCTCGAGGACGTCGGGGTCGCGGCGCGGCTGTGTGACGCGCTGCCCAACATCGACTTCGTCATGTCGGGCGCGTGGCCGGACGGCATGGTCGCCACCGAGGCCTACCCGCGGCAGTTCAACATCATGATCAAGAACACCACCAAGCCGCTGGTGATGACGGCCGGCGGCGTGGAGACCGTGGAACCCATGTGGCGCATGGCCTGCGAGGTGCGCGGCGGCGCCGAGGAACTACGCGCCAAGCCCTACTTCGTGATGTACAACCAGCCGGTCAGCCCGCTCAAGCACCCGTTCGAGACCGTTGACAAACTGCTCTTCTGCGCCGATCACGGCATCCCGTCTACCTACTGCCCGTCGCCGGTGGCCGGCGGCACGGCACCGATCACTGTGGCCGGCCAGGTCACACTCGGCATCGCGGAAGCGCTGTTCGGTCTTGTGATGCAGCAACTGCGGGTGCCGGGCGCGGCGTTCGTCATCGGCCAGGGCCCCAACACGCTGGACATGGCCACGGCGCAGAGCTCCTACAACTCGCCGGAGTTCGTCCGCGCCTACGCCTGCGAGGTCGAGATGGCCAAGTGGCTCAACCTGCCCAACTGGGGCTTCAGCGGCCACACCGACGCGCAGGTCGTCGACGCTCAGGCGGGCATGGAGGCCGACGAGCTCGTCAAGCTGTCGATGCAGCTCGGCTCCAACCTCAACCACGACTGCGGCTACATGGACTTCGGCCTCACCGGCTCTCTTGAAGAACTCGTCATGGTGGACGAGTTCATCGCCCGCGACCGGCGGCTCCTGGCTGCGGTGGATGTGTCGCAGGAGACGCTGGCCGTGGATGTGCTCGTCAAGGTGGGCCCCGGTGGGGACTTCCTCGGCCAGAAGCACACGAAGACGCACCTGCGCGCCAACCAGTGGCGGGCGCAGCTGCTCAACCGCGCGAGCCACGAGCGTTGGGCTGAGGCCGGCGGGCTGGACCTTACGCAGAAGGCCGGCGTCAAGGCACGCGAGCTGCTCGCGACGCACGAGGTGCCGGCGCTGCCGGACGAGCTGGTGGCGCGCGTCGACGCGGTGATCGCGGGGCTCTGAGCGGAGGGAGCTCGGCTCAGGAGGAGGCGCCGGCCGTTTCAGGCCGGAGCGCTCGCGAGCGTCGGCTCAGGCCGAGGCGCCGAGCGGCTGCATCGCGATAGCGGTGTCCTTGCAGCCCGTCGCGCAGACGCCGCAGCCGCGGCAGGCCGAAGGCTCGAGCCGCGGCCGCTTGTCCGCGCCGGACGTGATCGCCCCGAACGGGCAGCGCCGCGAGCATTTGCCACAGGCGGTGCAGGCGGCCTCGTCGATCGCCGCGACGTAGCGGCGCACTGGCCAGACGTCGCTCGTCCCCAGACGGCCGGTCGCGAGGTGCGGGTAGCAACAGTCGGTGCAGCAGTTGCAGATCGCACCGGCGGTCGTGGGGTCACCGCGGTAGTCGGCCGTGTGCATCAGCCCAGCCTTGTCGGTCTGGCGCAGGATCTCGATGGCGCGCTCGCGCGAGATCTCCCAGCCCACTCCCCGGTCGTTGTCGAAACGCAGGCATGCGTACATCGGCTTGCGGCACGCGCCGACGATCGCGCGGCAGTCGCAGGGCCACAGGTAGATGTGCTCCTGGGCGGCGAGGATCGCCTCGCCTTCATCGAGGAGCACGTAGGTGTAGTCGCCCTGGTCGTCGGCGGGGTCGGCGGGCGCTACGCCGTCGCGGATCGCCTCGAGACCCGGGCGGATGCGCTCGGCGTAGAAGTCGACGTCCCAGTCCGCAAGCTCGCGACGGACGTCGGCGGGCACGTCCTTCCAGCCCTCGAGCATCGCCCAGAACTCGAGGCGGTCGTGGAAGGAGGCCGGCGCATACGCGCCGGCCTCGTCGCGATCGAGCACGGCGCGGCGGACGGCGCGGTCGAGCCGCGCGCCATCCGTGACAGCGAACGCCGCCGCGCCATCGGCCGACGCGGCGGCCGCGATCAGCGCCGCGTCCTCGGCGTCGTAGAAGCGGTCGAGCCATGGCAGGATCAGGTCCGGCGCGCCTACGGCGGCGGCGACCTGCGCGAGTCCGTCCGTGTCGGGCTGCTCTCGCGACATGTCGCCTGTCCGCTTCTCGGATGGGGTCACGTCATGCCCTCCTGGCGATCGGGTGATGGCTGTGTTCAATGGTACGCCTCGTGCGTCGCCGGTGCGTCCGGATAGCCCGCCCGCGTGCCCCAAGCGGTCTTCGGTCACAGGACCCGCGCCGCGCGTATTGACTAGATGAAAGGTGTTCGCTGCTGCTACACGAAGCGGGGAGCCGTGGGGGACGCAGTCACACGCAGGGATGAGGACCTTCTCGCGGCCGCTGGCAACAAGGCTGAGGACTTCGTCGCCTTCTACGATCGGGCGATGCCGGGCCTCCTCCGCTTCTTCGCGTGGCGCACGTTGGATGGGCAGGTCGCTGCCGACCTGACCGCGGAGACCCTGGCCGACGCGTTTGCGTCGCGGCGGCGATTCCACGACCGCGGCGACGGCTCCGCCATGGCCTGGCTCTACACCATTGCGTTCAGGAAGCTGGGCCGCTTCATCAAACGGCGCCGCGTGGACGATACCGCCAGGCGCCGGCTCGCCCTCGAGCGAATCGAACTCGAGCCGGAGGACATCGAGCGAGTGGAGGCGCTGATCGACTTCGAGCAGGTCGGCCGAGCCGTGGCCGCCGCCTTCCGGGAGCTGCGCCCCGACCAGCGCGAAGCGCTTCGCCTGCGCGTCATCGAGGGCAGGTCTTACCGCGAGAGCGCACGCGTACTCGGCTGCAGCGAGGACGTCGTCAGAGCGCGCGTCAGCCGCGGTCTCAAGCGGCTCGCCGCGCAGCTGGAAGAGTGAGGTGACCGGATGAGCCAGAAAAACGACCCAGGCGCGCTCGGCGAGACGCGCTTCGCCGGGCAGCTGCGACGCCAGTTCGAGCGCCTGGCCGAGGATGTGCCGGGCACTCGCGGGACGTTTCCTCCCGGACCGGCGGTCAGGCCAGTTGGGCGCCGGCGGCTGTTCATCGGCGCCGTGATCGCGGTGACGACCGCCGCCGTCATCGCCGTCGTCCTCGTCGGCCTGCCCGGCTTGCGCGGCACGACCGGGCCATCGCCGGCGACTGCCTACGAACAGACGCGTGCGGCGCTGATCCGTGTTCGCGGGGTCCAGTCCCTCAGGATGACGTCGCGCGCCTCGCTCGACTACGGGAAGGTCCTGGTGACGACCCGATGGGTCCTCGGCGATCGCGGCGACTGGAGCTACGACAGCCGCTACTTCACGGCCTCCGGCAAGCTGCGCGAAGCGCCTCATCACAAGACATACGAAGCTTCCACGAACACCGAGCGCTACTGGAGTTGGGGTACAAGCGCGGCCGGGTTGCGCAGCTGGCGCCGGGGAGGTCCGCCCTGCGATCTCCAGGCGCAACCGGGCCAGAACGCAAACGCGTCCCTGCCTCTGTTTGCCGGCGACTTCCGGGCCGGCGCTATCGCGGCTCTCGAGAGCAGTCACGCCACGCCCACGGATGTCACGGCCATCGGGCGCTCCGCATGGGCGGTGACCGTCAGGGGCGGGGACCTCTCACCCATCTTCAGCAGGATGGATCTGGTGATCGACAAGGCCACCGGCATCATCCTGGAACGGACCCTCTACGACCCAGCCGGCCGGGTGGTCAGCCGGGACGTGACCACCAACCTCGCGGTGAACCCGCGACTCCCCGCAGCCGCTCCCCGAACCGCGTTTCCCGCGGCAGCTCACTTCAAGCCGCTGCCGCCGAACGTCAACGGCAGCTGGGAGGCCACGCCGAGCCGGCCGCTGATGACGGTCGCGAGTCAGGGGGCGGTCCGCCTTCCTCTGCCGGCGCTGGCACAGAGGGGAGGTGGCGGAAAGCTGTTCGTCGCCGGCTGGCTCCCCGTGGGCTTCAGGCTGCGTCTGTCGACGTGCGGTGACGGGATCCAGCTCATGTACCGCGGCGGCCTCGACTACGTGCTGACCCAGACGTATTGGGGCGCACACGTGCCACTTCCTCCCCCGGCGGCGGGCGACGAGAAGGTGAAGCTGACGAAGGGCTACTTCACCGGCAGCACGGCGTCGTTCTCCAGCGCGAACTCAGCCCAGTTCAGCGGCCACGGCGTAACCATGTTCATCGGCGGCAGCGTCTCGCACGAGGAGCTCGTGCGCGTACTGGACTCGCTCGCCCCCTACGGGACCTAGGCTCAGAACTCCGCCGGGAGCGCCTTCATCTGTGCGGCGGTGAAGACGGGCCCGTCTTTGCACACGTACACGGGCCCGATGTTGCAGCGGCCACACTTGCCGAGGCCGCACTTCATGCGGTTCTCAAGCGTGGTGAAGATCGCTTCGTCGGCAAAGCCGAGCTTCTCGAGCACCGGCAGCGTGAGCTTGACGACGATCGGCGGCCCGCAGAGGACGGCGACGGCGTTCTGCGCCTTCGGCGCCGTCGCCTCGACCACCGGCGTGACGTAGCCGACCTCGCCGGTCCAATCCTTGGTCTCGCCGCCGGGGTCGACGGTCGTCACCATCTTGACGTCGCTGCGCGAGCGCCACTCCTCCAGCTCGCGCTTGTACACGAGGTCGTCGACCGACCGAGCCCCGTAAACGATGGTGACGTCGCCGAACTCGTCGCGGCGGTCGAGCACGTTCCAGATCACGCAGCGCACCGGCGCGAGGCCGATGCCGCCGGCGACGAAAACGACATCCTTGCCCTTCCAGTCGTCCACCGGGAACGAGTTGCCGTAGGGGCCGCGGAAGCCGACCGTATCGCCCACGTTCACCTCGCGCAGCGCCGTCGTGACCTTGCCGACTGCCTTGAAGCTGCACTCGATGTAGCCCTCGCGGGTCGGCGGGCTGGCGATGCAGAAGGTGCTCTCACCGGCCCCGAAGACGCTGTACTCGCCGAACTGGCCGGCCTTGAAGGCGAAGCTCTCGCGCACGGCCTCGTCCTGGAACTCGAGGCGCAGCGTACGCGTGTCCGGCGTCTCGTCGATCGCGTCGGTGACGAGCGCGAGCTGCGGCTGGTAGATGTTCACGAGGCGGCCTCGGCGTCTTCGGAGGCGGCCGCCCCGGCCGCAACGGCTTCGCCCGGACGCCGCGCCGCGATGTCGATGGCGGCGAGGATCTCGACGAGGTCCTGGCCGGCGTGGCAGACGCGCGTGCAGCGGCCGCAGCCGGTGCACAGCACCTCGCCGAACTTGAGCGGGTAGATCGAGAACTTGTGGTTGATCCGCTGCCGGTAGCGCACATGCTGGTCGTCGCGCGGGTTGTGGCCGCTGGCGTGCAGGGTGAACGTCGGCGCCTGGCAGGTGTCCCAGCAGCGCCGCCGGGTGCCGCGGCCGACGCCCTCTTCCTCGTCCACGATGTCGAAGCAGTGACACGTCGGGCACGCGCTCGAGCAGGCGCCGCAGCCATTGCAGCGGATCGCGAGCGACGCGAGCAGCGGGTCCTCGAAGTGCGTCGCGATCCAGTCGCGCACGCTCCCCGCGTCGATCTCGAGGTTGGCGGCGACGCGCCTGCGGGCGCCTGCGCGCTCGTCCGCAGCCTGGCGCACGAGCGCGGCCGTGGCCGGGTCGTCCGCGGCCGAGAAGCGCGCCGCGTGCGCCTCGATCAGGGCACGCCCCTTCTCGGTCGTCGCCTCGGCGAGGTAGCCGCCCTCGACCGGCGTGAGCAGGCCGTCGGCGCCCTTGACGTCGTCCGGCGCCGATCCGACGGCCGTGCAGAAGCAGGAGTCATCGATCACGGGGCAGGCGAGGTTGAGGATCGTGGTCGCCTCGCGGCGCCCGTTCCAGAGCTCGTCCTCGTAGTCCCAGTTCATGACTTCGTCGACGACGGCGAGGGCGGCGCTGTCGCAGGGCTTCGCCGCCAGCACGACGCGAGGTGCGAACGTGATGGGCACCTCCTCGACCGTGACCTCGAGGCCGCGCTGGTGCCAGCGGCACAGGGCCTCGTGGTCGGGCAGGAAGAGCTGTTTGAGCGAGAGCCCCGGCAGGTCGCGGCCGAGGTCGAGCTCGGCCGCATCGGCGATCGCCTTGTAGTCGACGTCGACCGGCGCGACGCCGGGCCGCAGACAGGCGGCCGTGGCCATCGCCGAGGGTGACTGGCAGGCGTCCACCGTCACGGGCGCGATCACTTCCGTGCCCGCGCCCAGCAGGTCCGCGGCGAGCCCGCGCAGGTCGGCTTCGCTGATGAAGTAGCGCTGGGGCGCGACAGCGCCGGTGTCCGTGGCGTCCGTCACTTGATGAACTCCTGCTCGTCGTCGAGGCGGTAGCCGCCGATGGGCGCCTGGTTCTCGGGGTCTTCGCTCACCTTGTAGTCGAAGCGCTCGGCCACGATCTCCTGCAACTTGCGGTTCACCAGAGTGAGCGGGATGCCGACAGGGCAGAAGCGCTCGCACTCGCCGCAGTCCACGCAGCGGCCAGCGAGGTGGAGCGCACGCGTGATGTTCCAGCTCAGGTTGCCGCGCGCGTGCGGAGACGACTCGATCCACTGCGGCTGCGTCTTCTCGGCGACGCAGCGCTCGCAGACGCACAGCGGGCAGACCTGGCGGCAGGCGTAGCAGCGCACGCACTTGCCGAATTGCTCGGTCCAGAAGGCCCAGCGCTCCTCGAGCGGCTGCGCATCGAGCGCGGCGACGCGCTCCTCGATGGTCACGGCGGGCCGCGGCGGCTCCGGCTGGGGCTCGCCAAGCAGGTGGTCGACGAGCGTCGGCTCGCGGTTGTCGCAGCCGTGGCAGCGCGGCGCGACGTTCTCGGGCGTGAGGGCGACGGCCTCCGGCAACTCGTTCTCCTCGAGCACGCCGCCGCAGCACACGCCGATGAGCACGACGTCGTCGCGCGTGAGCTGCGCCTCGCGCAGCAGGCCCGCGACCGCCTTGGCGTCACAGCCTTTGATCACGAGGCCGATCTTGCCCAGCTCCGCTACATGGTCGCGGCGAGGGTTCAGATAGGTGACCAGGTTGTGCACGCAGCGCGTGTCGAAGATCAGCCCGTCGGCGCCGTCCGGCTCGGTGACGAACATCGGTCGCGCGCCGCGGCGGGCGCTCTCCCAGCCGATGATCACGCGCACCTCGCCGTCGGCGAGGAGCTTGCGCGCCAGCTCGCGGAGCTCGTTCACGAGGCGTCCGGTTCGGCGGCGCCAGATGAGGCCGGCGCCGCGCACCTGGCGGCCGCGCCTGCTGCGGCGCTTGCTGCGGCCGCCGCGCTCTCGTCCTCCGGCGCCAGCGCGCGGTAGGCGTCGAACGGTCCGAGCTCGCGCACGTTGGTCACCGCCTCGTCGACGACGTCGCGCCACTTGGCGCCCTCGCTCGCCGACACCCAACTGAAGGTCATGCGCCGCGGGTCGACCCCGATGAACTCCATGAGGTCGTGGAACACGGCGAAGCGCCGGCGCGCGTGGTAGTTGCCCGACGTGTAGTGGCAGTCGGCCGGGTGGCAGCCGCTGACGATCACGCCGTCGGCGCCGCGCTCGAACGACTTGATGATGAAGAGCGGGTCGATGCGGCCGGTGCAGGGCAGCCGGATGATGCGCACGTTGCTCGCCATGTTGATGCGGCTGGTGCCGGCGAGGTCGGCGCCGGTGTAGGTGCACCAGTTGCAGACGAAGGCGGTGATGCGCGGCTCGAAGTCGCCGGCGGCCGCGCCTGCGTTCTGCGCGCTTTGCGTCTCGGTCGGGTCGCTCACGTCACTCCCAGAAGCAGAGGGCGTTGATCTCGCTGTACACTTGCTCGTCGGTGAACGTCTGCAGCTCTACGCTCTTGCTGAGGCAGAGCGCCTGGCAGGTGCCGCAGCCCTGGCACACGCCGGGGTTCACGTAGGCGACGTGGCCGCAGACCTGGCCGTCCACTGTGCAGATCTCGCGCTGCTCGATGGCGCCGTAGGCGCACACGTTGGCGCAGTTCATGCAGCCGATGCAGGTGTTCTCATTGACCACGGCCACGGCCGGCTCGCGTCCGAGCTCATCGGCGCTGAAGAGGCTCATGACCTTGGCGCCGGCGGCGCTCGCCATGGCGACGCTGTCCGGGATGTCCCTCGGCGCCTGGCAGGCGCCGGCGACGAAGACGCCGGCCGTGTTGGTCTCCACGGGGCGCAGCTTGGGGTGCGCCTCGTTGATGAAGCCGTTCTCGTCGTAGCTGATGCTCAGCGTCTGCGCCAGCTGCTCGACGCCGGGCTGCGGGCGGATGGCCGTGGCCAGCACGACCATGTCGGCGTCGATCACGACCTGCTCCTGGCTGAGCGTGTCGTAGCCCCACACCTTCACCTTGTCGCCGTCGCGGTAGATCTTGGAGACGCGGCCGCGGATGTACTCGGCCTGGTCCTCCTCGATGGCGCGCCGGCTGAACTCGTCGTAGCCCTTGCCGGCGGCGCGGATGTCCATGTAGAAAGCCACGGCGCGGCCGTCGTGCACCTTGTGCTTGTACAGCATCGCGTGCTTGGCGTTGTACATGCAGCAGATCTTGCTGCAGTACTTCATGCCCTTCTCGGGGTCGCGGGAGCCCACGCAGTGGACGAAGACCACCGTCTTGGGCTCCTTGCCGTCGGACGGCCTGAGGATGGCGCCGGCCGTCGGCCCGGAGGCCGACGCGAGGCGCTCGAACTGCAGGCCGTCGATGACGTCCGGCACCTCGCCGTAGCCGTACTCGCCGTAGCCCTTGAGGCCCTCGGGCTGCTCACGCCCGATGTTGTAGAGCTGGAAGCCGGTGGCGACCACGATGGCGCCGACGTCCTCCTTGATGAAGGTGTCCTCGGTGTCGTAGTCGATCGCGCCCTTGAGGCACGCCTCCTTGCACTTGCCGCAGGCGTCCTTGGCCAGGCCCTTGCGGCGGCCCTTGAAGAGCGTGCAGTTCTGGCGGTCGAGTGCCGGGATGTTGGGCACCGCCTGCGGGAACGGCACGTAGATCGCCGTGCGCTTGCCGAGCCCCGCCTCGAACTCGCTGGGGATGCGCTTGGCGGGGCACGCCGCCTGGCAGTCGCCGCAGCCGTTGCAGAGGTCCTCGTTGACGCTGCGCGCCTTCTTGCGGATCGTCACCTCGAAGTTGCCGATGTAGCCGTCGACCTTCTCGACCTCGCTCCAGGTGTGCAGCGTGATGTTGGGGTGCTGGTATGCCTCCACCATGCGCGGCGTGAGGATGCACTGCGAGCAGTCGAGGGTGGGGAAGGTCTCGCTCAGCTGGCTCATGTGGCCGCCGATCGATGCTTCCTTCTCGATGAGCACGACCTGGTGGCCGCCGTCGGCGATGTCCAGGGCGGCCTGGATGCCGGCGATGCCGCCACCGATGACGAGCGCGCGCTTGGTCACCGGGATGCGGATGCTCTCGAGCGGCTTGTTGTGCTTGACCTTCTCGACGATGGTGCGCGCGATGTCGATCGCCTTCGCGGTGGCGTCGGCGCGGTCCTCGTGGATCCAGCTGCAGTGCTCGCGGATGTTGGCCATCTCGCACATGTACTGGTTGAGGCCGGCCTGGGCGCAGGCGCGGCGGAAGGTCTTCTCGTGCATGTGCGGCGAACACGCTGCAATCACGACACCGGTAAGACCATGCTCCGCGATCGCCTCTTTGACCATCGTCTGGCCGGGGTCGGAGCACATGTACTTGTAGTCGGTCGCGAAGGCGACGCCGGGATGGTCCTTGATGGCTTCGGCGACGGCCTCTGTGTCGACGGTGCGGGCGATGTTCTCTCCGCAGTGACAGACGAAGACGCCGATGCGGCTCACTGAGCCTCACCGTCCTCGGGCGCGCCGGCGGTGGACGGCCCGGCGCCGGACGGAGCGGCAGCTGCAGACGGAGCGGCCGCGCCGACCTTCTCGCGCCTCGCGGCGGCTTTGGCGGCGGCCTCTTCCTTGACCTTCTGCTCCGCCGCCACGCGCTCCTTCGCCCGCTGCACGAGGTCGGCGAGGAACGGCTCGGTGTTCACGAAGTGGCGCGGCATGCCGAGCTCCAGAGGCGTCAGCCCCAAGGCGAGGCCGACCAGTTGCGTCACGAACAGCACCGGCATCGGCTTGGCGCCGCGCTGCACCATCGCCTTCTGGCGCAGATCCAGGTTCGAGTGGCAGAGCGGGCAGGCGACCACGATCGCCTCGGCGCCGTGGGCGCGGGCGTCCTCGATGATGCTGCGCCCAAGCCGCACGACGGAGGCGGTGCGGCTGACCGAGAACGAACCGCCGCAGCACTCGACCTTCATGCTCCAGTCGACCGGCTCGGCGCCGCAGGCGGCGATCACCTCATCCATCGACGTGGGTTGCTCGGGGTCGTCGTAGCCGCAGACCTCGAACGGCCGCACAAGCAGGCAGCCGTAGTATGCGGCCAGCTTGACGCCGTCCAACGGGTTGGGCGCCAGGGCGGCCGCGACCTTCTCTTCGATCGCCGGCGCGGCGTCGCGCAGCAGTTCGACGGCGTTGTGCACCTCGACGCTGTTGGCGAACGGGCGTCCGATGATCTCGGGGACGCGCTCAGCGAAGCCTTCCTCGGTCTCCACGGCGAGGCGCGCCGCCGAGAGGCGGTTGTAGCAGGCGGCGCAGGGCGCGAGCACCTGGTCGAAGCCCTGTTCCTCGGCGATGGCGAGGTTGCGGGCCGGGAGCGCCACGCCGAGCATATGGTCGGTCGTGTGGCCGCTGCTGGCGCCGCAGCACGACCAGTCCGGGATCTCCGTGAGGCCCACGCCGAGCGTGGTGGCGACGGCGCGCAGGCTCTCGTCGAACTCGCGTGACGTGCCGTGCAGCGAGCAGCCGGGGTAGTACGCGTAGCGGACCGGGGCCTGTGCGCCGGTCACGGGGTCACCCCGCACTTCTCAAAGATGCGCTTGATCTCGTCGACGCCGTCGATGCGGTCGGCGCGCAGGCTCAGCTTCCCGCGGCTCAGCATCCCGGGGGCGTTGGTCACGTCCTTCATCAGCTCGCCGCTGCGCAGCTTGTACTCCATGACCATGCCCATCTCGTGCAGGCGGCCGTTGGAGCGGATCTGCTCGAGGAACGCCTTGTGGAAGGCGCCGATGGTGCGTGGCAGGTCGGCCACGCCGGCGTCCAGGCTCATCTCTCGCAGTGCGTCGATGACGCGCGCAGGGTCGCAGGCGTTGGGGCAGCGCGCGCTGCAGGTCTCACACGTGAGGCACAACCAGATCGACTGGTCGGCAAGCGCCTTGTCACGCCTGTCCTGGATCACGAGGCGCATGACGTTGTGCGGGCGCAGATCGGACTCCGAGGCCATTGGACATCCGGCGGAGCATTTGCCGCACTGGTAGCACGTGGCGGCGTTGACGCCGGTGGCGTCGTGGATCTCGGCGGCGAGGGTGCGCGGGTGGGCGCTCATCGGTCGGCTTCCTGTCCGTCTGCTGCAGACGGGCGACGCTGCGGCCGCCCGTCAGGTCCCTGCGAGTGCGAAGGGAGATTGTACTCCCGTAGAGAGTGTAAGGGTGCACAGGATAACGGGCAACTCTTGTCCTGTATCAGCGCGAGGCGTCGGTCCCTGCGGCCGGCCGTCCGCCGGCCGTCACGGCGATGGGCTCGCCGCAGGCGTGACCGTCGCCTTCGCTCCTGGCACCCATGCCGGCATGATCGCCCAGTCTGCGAGCCGCTTTGAGTCGCCGCCGCTCGCCGGCATCACGTAGAGGTTGCCGCTGCGATACCTGGTCTTGTCCCACTCGGCCCAGGCGATGGCGGAGCCGTCCGGCGACCAGGCGAGGTCCTGCACGTAGGTCTTGCTGTAGGTCGCGATCACCTTTGGCGCCCCGCCCATGGCCGTGTCGAAGAGGTAGAACGACACCGGAGCCTTGCCCGTCCCATTGCTGCTGATGCTTTGGCCTGTGAACACGACCTTGGTGCCGGTGGGATCCCAAGCGTAGCCGGCGGGGTACAGCAACTCCTTCGCCGGCATGAGGGTGGCGCCGGTCGCGCTCATCACCGTGTACGACGTCCCCACGTCGCTGCCGGCACGACGGAAGATGATCGCCTGTCCGTTGGGGGAGATCAGCGGGGCGTCGAAGCGCCGTGCGTTGACCTCGAAGTAAGCCTTGCTCGTCCCCAGCTGGGTGACGTCGCCGCTGAAGCGATCGAGGATGTCGAGGTGCTCCAGCGCGGTCGCGTTGCCGTATTGGTCGACCTTCTGGCCGGTGTACGTCACGAACGCCACGCGGCTGCCGTCGCGGGCCGCGCTCACCTCGACGCCGAGGAGCTGGGCGCCGCTCGAGTCGGTCAGGGGCTGCACCGAGCCGTCGGACGGGTGGTAGACGAGCAGGTCGCCGTCCTCACCCTGGTTCTTGGGCGTCGTCGTGAAGGCGGACACGAGCAGATCGTCGGGGCCCAGCCAGGCAGCGGAATCGACGCCCACCACGGCCGGCGTCGTGATGCGGACGTTGGTCACGGCGTTGCCGTCCTGCAGGTCGACGACGGCGAGTTGTTGCAGCTTGTACGTGCCGGCGACGACGGCGATGCGCCGGCCGTCGGGTGAGTAGGCGATGTGGAAGATCCGGGGGCCGAGGGTAGTGGCGAGCTCGCGGATGGCGCCGTCCGCGGCGACCGCGCCGAGCACGCTGCCCTGGCGGCCGACGACGGCCGCGAGGTAGCCGAAGGCTGTCGGCGTCGGGCCGGCCGACGACGTGGCCGACCTGGAGGCGACCGGCGTCGGGGCCGGCGTGCCGTGGTCGCCGGAGCCGCGCCCGAAGGTCCACCACATGGCAGCGGCCGCGATGACGGCGGCGGCGATGAGGGCCACGATAAGGACGATGGCGGCCGGGCTCATGCCCTTGCCGGGTGGATCTCCGGCACCCTGTGGGGCCGGCGGGACCGTGGGTGGCGCCGGCGGCCGACCGGGCGGCGCAGTGACGGGCTCGGTCTGCGTGGCCGCCGGGACGACCGGCGCGCCGGGGACCGGGGCGCCGCAGGCCTTGCAGAAGGTGGCGCCGGCAGGAAGCTCGACGCCGCAGGCGGCGCACGCGGGCTTGAGTCCCGCGCCGCATCCGGCGCAGAAGCGGGCGTCGCCGTCGTTGGCGCGGCCGCAGGACGGGCAGCTCCTGGTCATGATCCCCTCCGCAGGCGAGTGATCGGGACTCGTGGCGCGTATCGTACCCGGTCCGTTCGAGGCGGGACACAGGCGCGAACGACGGAGGCAGGCGCGAACGACGCCGGACCGGAGCGGACGACGCGGCCGGAGAAGCTACGTCGTCAGCGCCCGCCGCACCTTGCCCCGCCCCAGCAGCATGACGGCCGCCGCCGCGAGCGCCGCTGCGGCCCCGAAGGCGAAGGTCGCGCCGGGGCCTGCCGCGCTCCAGAGCAGGCCGCCGATCGTACTGGCGCTGAAGCTCGCGAGGCCGGTGGCCGTGTAGTAGAGGCCCAGGGCCGAGCCGCGCGCGTCGCGGGGGATGGCGCGGCTGATGAGGGCCTTGCTCGTCCCCTCCGTGGCGGCGATGTAGAGCCCGTAGGCGGCGAACAGGCCGGCGAGCACGAGCCACGAGCCGGCGGCCGCGAAGCCGGCGTAGACGGCGGCGAAGACGACGTACCCGCCGATCACCAGCGGGTACTGCCCGACGCGGTCGCTGAGGCCGCCGAGCGGCGTAGAGGCGGCCGCGTAGACGGCGTTGTAGAGCACGTAGAGCAGCACCGGGACGCTGAGGCGGAAGACCTCCGAGGCCGAGGGCGCGACCAGCGAGTTGGCCTTGAGGAGGATGAACATGTCGCTCGAGTTGCCGACCGCGAAGAGCAGCGAGCCGGCCAGCAGCCAGCGGAAGGCCGGCGAGGCCGGCAGCGAGAGCCGGAAGGCCTCGCGCCGCGGCTCGCCGCGGCGCTCCTTCACGAGGCGCAGGATGACGAACACGCTGATGATGCCCGGGATCACGGCCGCTGCGAAGATCCAGCGCAGCGGCAGGTGCAGCTGGATCAGGAGCAGGGCGAAGAGTGGGCCCAGCACCGCCCCCATCGTGTCCATGGCGCGGTGCAGGCCGAAGGCGAGGCCCTGCTGCTCGGGCGCGGTCGCGGCGGCGATGAGCTTGTCGCGCGAGGCCGTGCGCATGCCCTTGCCGAAGCGGTCGATGAAGCGCGCGGCGAGGGCCACCGGCCAGAGGAAGGCGAGCACGAGCACGAGCTTGCCGAGCGCCGCGAGACCGTAGCCGCCGAGCACGAAGGGCTTCTGGCGCCCCGTGTAGTCGGAGGCCTGGCCGAAGGGGTACTTGGTGATGCTGGCGGTGGCCTCGGCGATGCCCTCGATCAGCCCCAGCACCGCGACCGGCGCGCCGAGCACCTGCGTGATGAAGACCGGGAAGAGCGGGTAGACGATCTCGGAGCTGAGGTCGGCGAAGAAGCTGACCCAGCCGAGGTCGCGTACCTGGGGGTCGAGCAGGCGCAGGCTGCGACGCGGGTGCAAGGGGTCGAAGCGCTCCATCCGGCGATGCTATCACCGGCCCGCTGCCCGGCCGGGCGACGCGAGTCGCTCAGCCGGCCCGCCGGATGGCCGATACTGGTCTCGTGGAGTCTCGCCCCCGACAGCTGATGTGCACGCACGTGCTCGCGGCCGCGCGCGCCGTGGCCGTGGTGCTGGCGCCGGTCCTGCTGGCCGCCGGCGTTCTCGCCTTGCCCGCCGCGGTGCCGGCGGCTCCCATCACAGGCGCCGTGAACACGGCGGCCCCACTCCGCGCGGGACCCACCGCGGCGACGGCGTCGTACGGCATCGGCGCCCCCATCTCGTTCCGGCTGTTCCCGGCCGACAACGCCTGGAACACGCCGGTCGACATGCTCCCGCTCGATCCCGACTCAGCCACGTACATCGCCCACATGGCGCCCGGCACCGGCCTGCACCCCGACTTCGGCACGAAGTGGGAAGGCGCGGACATCGGGATCCCCTACGTCGTCGTCACGGGGAACCAGGCCAAGGTCCCGATCCACTTCGTCGAGTACGGCGATGAGAGCGATCCCGGTCCCTACCCTGTGCCGGCCAATGCGCCGGTGGAAGGGGTCGGCGGTCCGTACGCCGACGGCGACCGGCATGTGCTCGTCCTGGATCCGGACCACCAGAAGCTCTACGAGCTCTATCACGCCGTCAGGCAGCCGGACGGTTCGTGGAACGCGGGTTCCGGCGCCATCTGGGACCTGACGAGCGACAAGCTCAGGCCGGCCGGCTGGACGAGCGCCGACGCGGCCGGCCTCCCGATCCTCCCCGGACTCGCGCGCTACGACGAGATCGTCACGGAGGGCGTGCTCGACCACGCGCTCCGTTTCACCGTCAGCGAGACGCAGCGCAAGTACCTCTACCCCGCCACGCACTACGCCAGCGACAGCACCGACCCGTCGCTTCCGCCGATGGGGCTGCGCGTGCGGCTCAGGGCCAGCTTCGATGTCAGCGGCTTCCCGCCCGAGGTCCAGGTGATCCTCCTCGGGCTCAAGAAGTACGGGATGATGGTCGCCGACAACGGCGCCGACTGGTACGTCGGCGGCGCCCCCGACCCGCGCTGGGACGACGAGGCGCTGCACACCCTCGAAAAGGTCAGGGGCAGCGATTTCGAGGTCGTCGACTCACGGGCGCTGCAGCCGGGGGTGTTCTACGTGGCGCTCAAGTCGACGGCGACGGCGCGCCACGGGCGCGTGTGGAGCCGGCGGGGAGCCGTCTTCGATCCGTCCGGCACGCAGTGGACAGCGACCGTCAGCTACGGCGACGGCTCGGCGAGCCGGGACCTCACGCTGGACGCGGCGAAGACGTTCTCACTGGCTCACCGCTACCGCCGCGCTCACCATCTCTACACCGTCACCGTGACCGTGCGCGACGACCGCGGCCTCACCGCGATCGCGCACGTCCGGGTGCGGGTGCGCTGAACCGGCAGGCCGTGCCTCGCGGACCGCCTGCCGGCTTCGCGTCGTGCGGTGCCCGGTTCTCAGAAGCCGCCCGGGCCGATGTACGGGTCGAGGTCGGCCCCGACTTCTTCGTAGATCCCCCAGACCTTCTTGACCGGCGTGAGGTTCTTCCAGTAGCCCTTGCTGCCCTGCGGCGTGATGAGGATGTCGCCCGGGCCGGCGGTCACCAGCTCGCCGTCCTCCTCCGTGATCTCGACCTCGCCTTCGATGATGTAGGCGATCTCGTGGTACGGCCGCTCGAAGTGGCGGCTCTGCTCGTCGCGTTGCCAGAGTCCGAAGCTGAACTTGTCGTCCACCGAAGTGGCGGCGACGAACTCCTTGCCGGGCGCCTCGTGCTCGTCGGGCTTGTACGCGGCCTCTTCCCAGATCACGTCCTCGGGCTTGACGACCCGGATCTTGGTGTTCCGCGGCTCCATCATGCTCCTCCTCGCCGGCCGGCGCCGGTGCCGGCACCTGGCCGCGTTATAGCCCATGCCGGGGCCAGGCTCAAGGTCGGCGGCCTGCGACCGGACGGCCGCGCGGCAGGCGGCGGCCGCGACACGCCCGCGTGGCGGCGGCACGTAGAATGGCCGCGAGCACGAGCGGCCGCGCAGAGGGGCCGGCGATCCGGACCGAGGAGCACAGGCGATGAGCGAAGCGCACACGGCGTTGGAGGACAAGGTCGTCGAGGCGGCGCGGGCAGCGCGCGACGAGGTCGTGGGGCTGGTGACGGAACTCGTCGCCTGCGACACGACGGCGCGCATGCCGGGCGACCCGGCGCGCGACGAAGCGAAGCTGCAGCGGCTGCTGGCCGCGCGGCTCGAGAAGCTTGGCGCGCGGCCGGACCTGTGGGAGCCGGCGGCGACCGGCGCCGGCAGCCGGTCCATCCCGGCCGGCCTCGACTTCGCCGGCCGGCCGCAGCTGGCGGCCGTCGTCCCCGGCGCCGGCTCCGGCCGCAGCCTGCTGCTCAACGGCCACATCGACGCGGTCGACGTGGAGCCGCGCGGCGAGTGGCTCAGCGACCCCTTCAAGGTCGACGAGCGCGACGGCCACCTGTACGGACGCGGCGTCAACGACATGAAGGGCGGCATCGCCTGTCTGGTCGTGGCGCTCGAGACGCTGCGCCGGCTCGACGTGCGTCTGGCCGGGGACCTCGTCTTCTGCACCGTCACCGACGAGGAGTCCTCCGGCGCCGGCGGATACATGGCCGTCGAGCACGGTATCCGCGCGGACGCCGGCATCGCCGCCGAGGCCACCGACTTCGACGCCTGGGTCAGCTGCCGCGGTACGGTCACGCCGACGATCACGGTCGCCGGGCGCGCCGGGCATGCGGAGATCCCACAGGCTGACTGGCGCGAAGGCGGGGCTGTGAACGCCGTCGAGAAGCTGATGCCGCTCATGGCCGGCATCCAGGCTCTGCGCGAGGAGTGGCGCGGGCGCGCGGACCATCGGCACCCGCTGCTCGCGCCCGGCGACATCGTGCCCACGATCGTCAAAGGCGGCACGTGGATGGTCACGTATCCGGCGTCGTGCGACCTCACGTGCGACATCACCTACCTGCCGGCGCATGTGGACGCGGAGGGGACGGGCAAGGCGGTCGAGGCCGAGGTGATCGACCGCCTCAGCGCGGCCGTTGCCGGCGACCCCTGGTTCGCGGAGCATCCGCTGCGCTTCACGTGGAGCGAAGACGTCGTGCCGGCCGAGATGCCGGCCGGTCATCCGCTCGTCACCACGGCGCTCGGCTGCGCCCGCGCCGTCGGCCGGACCGGCAAGCCCGCCGGCCTCGACTCCTGGCACGACGCCGCCACGTTCACCGCCGCCGGCACGCCGACGTTCAGCTTTGGGCCTGACGGCATCGCCAGCGCCCACGCCGTGAATGAGCGCGTGTCGGTCGACGGCCTGCTCGACTTCACCGCCGCCATCGCCC
>Ga0316226_1001934_pt1 | contig 20677 bp, 30 predicted proteins | sample TBH18017metaG_FD_206009 | JGI IMG/M metagenome (GOLD analysis project Ga0316226, IMG submission 206009) | Freshwater microbial communities from Trout Bog Lake, Wisconsin, USA - TBH18017 | ecosystem: Environmental > Aquatic > Freshwater > Lake > Hypolimnion/Profundal zone | place: USA: Wisconsin...
AGCGCGTAATCTCGCACGGCCTTGCGGTTTAACATGCTCATGCTGCCACCTCCTGTCCCTTGGTGGAGCGCCAGAGCTTGTAGGCAGCGGCCCTGCTGGGAAGGCGTTCGAGTTCCCCGTCATTGGTCACGACATAGAAGGAGGGAGCCGAGTTGGCTCCCGGACCCCTCGTGTCCTTCTGGCCACGTGCTACGATGTCTCCGGGCTGGCACTCGATCTGGAGGATGCCCTCCTCCCCCGGTGAGCCAATCCAAGATCCCCAGTTGAACTCCCCGGCGCAGGAATCAAAGGTGACGATGGCCGCCCACGGTTTCCCGTAGCGGCGGTGGTTGTAGCTTGGTGTCTCGATTTCGATTTTCATTTTATTAGTATTAGTGTTTGTGGGTTCTGAGTTAGATGGTGCCACCGGGGCGGGCGCAGAATGTCACCATCACGAGTTCGCAGTCCTCGTTGTAGGACACCATGCCCTGCGCGACGTGGCGGCGCGTGGTGGCCAGCTTGTCCTCCAGCTTGGGCTTGGTCATGGCGCGAACGCGGGTCGGGATCTCCCGGCCATCTGCCAGCGTGTAAGTGCCCTCGTAATAGTAGCGGTGGCGGCGTCCGGGCGGCAGCGCGGCGGATGCCTCTTTGCCAATGTCCTTGATGCAGGGGTCGGTGACTTTGAATGCGGTGACTTGAATATCGGGTTTCATGTTGTGTATTAGGATTGGTGTTGTTGCTGCGGTTGGTTGTTGGTTGCTGGTCTGACGATTGTGCGGCGGGCTAACGCACACTTCCGGTATCCCGCGAGGAACCCGGACTTGTGCGCCTTTGCCACAGCCTGCTTGGTGCTGGCGTAGTTGACGGCCACGATCCCGAGATAGGAGGCGGCCACGGCGAGGAGGATGATGGCGTTGTTCACGCGGGCACCTCCCCGGTGAGGACTTCGATCCGGCGAAGGAGTGCGGCGATCTCCCCCGCCTCGTCGTGATGAATCCCGGCGAGGTGTGGCCGGAGATCCGCGAGCAGAAGGTGGGCATCTTCGAGGTCGCCCGCCAACTCGTTGACGCGGTCCTCGGTCTTGGTGAGCTCCCCCACCAAAGCCTCGGACCCGGACGCGGATTCCCGGAGGTCCTCCCGCAGGGCCTCCAATGCGTCAGAGGCGTCTGCGATCCGGGCTTCCGAGCTTCCCCGTGTCTTGAGGATCTCGGAGCCCGTCCCCGCCCCGAGCCATTGGGACAGGGCCTCGATGGTGCGCTGGTGGAAGGGGCTCACTCGGCACCCCCTTCCGTGATAACCGCGACGGGCTCGCCGAGGTATTCGCACTTGACCGGGATCGGATAATCTCCGAGCGCCTTGTCATACTCGAAACCGCCCCGGCCCTTGCGGACGGGGTAGCAGTCGGCAGCCCACCCGTTGAAGGTGTGGACTGGCGTGACATATTTGGCTTCCGGGAGGTCGGCCTCGTAGATCACGCCACGGACAAACGGGATGTTGGCATCCACGAGTTCCTCGCAGGTCAGGGTTTCGGAGCGGAGTGCTAAGTCTTTTGACGTTTTCATATTAGAGTTGGTGTTGTTGCTGTCGTGAATTTGCGACAAGGACGCCTACCCCCACGGGCAGGCGTCATACTCGTCAGTTTCGTCGATGGTTTCGCAGGCGAGGTCCCCGATGAACTGGACCAGCGCCTTGTAGAGCGGCTGTTCCGGGACATCGCCCTCGCTGCACTGATACCGCAGGCAGGAGGCGGCCTTGTAGGCGGCCACCCGGCTGTCGAAGTCGTGGTGCAGGCCCACGGCAAACCCCGAGGAGAAATCCGCAGGGTCGAAGGCCCTGACATCCTCGGCCTCCCGTGGATACCGGGCGACGTAGGCCGCCGCGTTGAGGTCGTAGAGCTCTTGCGTCAGGCGCAGGAGATCCGCCTCGTCGCCAAGGTCGAGATACCGGGCACCGTCCGGGAACCCGAACAGGACGTTCTCGAACGCGGTGCCCACGCGCCGCCGGGCGTCGGGGTTGTTGGACTGGAAGGCCGAGGCGGCTTGGACCACCCGGCGAAGGGAGTTATTGGATACGATGAAGCCTGACATATTATTAGGTTCTTTCTGTATTAGGTTTGGTTGTGGTGTTGCTAAGGTTAAGCGGTAGGCCCTTTGATCTTGATGAGGAGGGCGCGTGCCCGGTCGAAGTCCTCGGGGAGGAGATTCCTCGTCCCCTTGGCGACTTCCTCGACGAGGTCGATCAACTCGGGCAGGGCCTCGATCTCGCGAACGAGGCGGTGGTGGTTCACGTCCTCCAACAGGTCGAGGGCGAACTGCTTCGCAAGGTCGCAGTCCCACCGGATCTGGGAGGAAACGTCTGATGGTTTGATTTGGTCTTTCATATTGTGCCTGGTGTTGGTGTGGTTGGTTGGCTTAAACCGGGCTACCAAAGGCGGCCCTCTTTGCTGGTGACGAGGGACCCGTTCAGCTCGCCCGGCGTGTTGACGAGCGAGAAGAACTGCTCCCCGTTGGAGGCGCGGCCTTGGCTGCGTAGCGCGGAGTTCTCGTAAGCCCCATGCAGGAGCTTCTCGAAGGAGCCCGAGTTGACGTGTGCCCATGCTTCGGCGAGGGCAATCCTGCCGTAGTCGTAGCCGAGTTCGTCCTCGCCCTTGGGGACGAGACAGACGGCGACGATGCCATTGTATTCGGAGACGGTCACGACGGCGTGCCCGTTCTCCAGAACGGCGTGGTCTTCCCGGTCGAGCCAGCGGTCGCATTCCTTGAAGGACGCGAAGCCCTTGCCTCCGGGTGCCCCGGCGCTGCCGTCGAGCACTTGGCGCAGGTCTTGGATGAAGTCGTCGAATGCCTCGAAGTTTTCCTCCGGGTTATCAAACGGCTGGTTTAGATACACGGTGACTACCGCGTTTCTTGGTGTGGATACTGATCTTGCCATAGTATTAGTTTTTGTTGTTGCTGCGGTTGTTGTTGGTGTTGCTGTCGTTCACTATCACGAAAGTTTAAAGGAGCCGGGAGGGATGGGACCTCCCGGCGCTTGGTTGTTAGCTGCGCTTGGGATGCAGGTTCAGCAGTTTGCCGAACGGCATCTTGTCCTGACGCGAGCGCCAGTCGGTGTAGAGCTGGCCGTTCCCCTTGGTGTTCAGCCAGAGGGTGGGCAGGCCCGGATCGGGCGACTGCCACCAGCAGAACTCCATGTCGGTGACGATTATGACCCAGTCATACTTCGCCTTGTTGGCCTTCGCCCACTTGAACGCCGGGACCATGTCGGTCGAGCCCCTCCCCTTCCATCCCTCGAACTCCCGGATCGGGAAATCGGAGGCACGGTATTCCTTGGAGGCACGGACGCTCGTGTCGCAGTGGATCATCGTGACCGTGCTCTGTGGGAACAGGGCGAGGATCTTGCCCGTGTGGGTGATCGCCTTGCCGCAATCCTTGTCGCTCATGGATGCGCTGGTGTCAGCGATCAGAAGGCCACGGGTCCTGCTGCGTGCCCGGCGAGCGGGCAGCAGGAGGTCGGTGCGGTGCCCGTGCCTGCGGCTGGGGCGGTCATACTTCCACCCGGCGGCGTGCTGGGTGCGCAGGAACTTCTCCAGTTCGCGCTGCCAGTTGATGCGTGCCGCTTCCTCGGGGTCGCCGAGCAGGCGGTCGCGATACTGGCTGATGATGTCGCCGAGGCCAAGGGGAGAGAACGAGTCGGAGCCGAGCAGCGATTCGAGAACGATCTTGCCCTCGTCATCGCGGAGCTCGGACTCGATGGGCGCGTCCTCGATGCCACCGCCGAATGTCTCGGAGGGATCGGGCAGGTCAGCGAACGGGTCATGCTCGTCGTCCTTGCCCTTGCCGCCGGGCGTGCTATCGGACTCGCCATCGACGCCGGGGCCGCTGCCCTCGGGATCTCCACCGTCTCCGCCGTCCTCGTCCTCGTCCTCGAAGTCGGAAGGGTTCAGGCCCTTGCCCTTGCCCTTGCCCTTGCCCTCGCCCTCGTCGCCCTCACCAGAACCAGATCCCTTGTCGTCCCCGTCCTGATCCTTATCCTTGGTCAGCTCGTCGAGCAGGTCGTCGAGATTGTCGGCGCCATCCCCGTCTCCCTCACCAGAACCAGATCCCTTGCCCTTGCCGGGCTGGCCCTCGTCGTCGCCTTCTCCATCGGAGGGCGTGCCCTCCCCGTCCTCACTGTCGGACGGGTCGCCATCTTCGCAAGGCTCGCCCGGCTGGGGCTTATTGCCCTTGGGTTGCGGAGGAGGCGGAGGGTTCAGCGTCTTGAGCAGGTCGTAGTATGTCTCGGCGTCTTGGTTGCGGGGCAGGTCGGCGAACTTGCCGAACCCGGCAAAACACCCGCCGGATTCCTTGCCGTCGATCAGCTCGGCGTGGAGAGCGACGATGTTGCCCTCGTATGCCTTGCAATAGCCGCGATACAGCATGTCGTTGAGGGCGAGGTCCGCCGCGATGTTGAATCCCTTGGGATTCCTGTTGCCCCGGCGGTGCTGGTGCTGACTCAAGATGTGCCCCGTCTCGTGCAGAACGATTGCCTTGGTAGCGAAAAGCGACAGTTTCTCAACGAAGGCCGGGTTGTAGGTGAGCGTGCGCCCGTCTGTTTGCATGGTTGGGCACTTGGTTTTGTCTTCGCAGACGACGACACGCCACCGGGTCAGGACAACGGGGACTGCGATGGGTTCGAGCCGCGCCACCCAGTCAAGGGCGAGGCGGATCTTCTCTTCGGGCGTAAGCCCCGGCGTGTGGACTTGGCGCTTCTGAAAGGCTTCCCACGCTTCTTTGGTAAGCACGGGGCCGACTCCGCCCTCGATGAATGATGGTTTGCTCATGGTAGTTGGTGTTGGTGTGGTTGTTGTGGGTAGGGGCTTGTCGCAAATTCACGACAAGCCCCCGGTGGGGTCAGGCGACGATGGCCTTGTAAGCAGGCAGGCCGGGCAGGGAGGGAATTTTATTCCCTGCCACGCGGAACCACCATGCGACCGCTTCCCTGCTCGCGGGGTTCTCGGTCACGTTGCGGTGGAAGTATTCCGCGACCGCCGCCGTGTGCTTGGGGTTCAGTTCAGGCGACAGGCCCTGCTTCTCCTGCTCGGGATCGAACAGGCGGATGGCGAAGGCTTCACCCAGCGCATACAGGATGCCCACCTGCTCGGGGGGCGGGAGCTTTGCTCCCCCCGGATTCTTCACCACCTGCTCGAAGGTCGGGCAGTCGGCGAGCGTCTCCCGGTAGGCGATATACTCCCGGCCCGGTGCCTGCCCAACGAGGCCGAACACGATGGCGTCGCCAACCTCGGGAGCGAGGTTCGTTTGTCCAAGGACATCCAAGGCGAGCGCTGCCCATGTGAACGTGCGAGGGTTGGCCTTCTGCTGCTCGACATACTCGGGCTTGGGTCCGCCGAAGATCTCCGGGCGGAAGCGGGCGTAACCGGGCAGCGAAGCGTGAACCCCATTGCGGCCAGCCCAGTCGGTCCAGTGGTCGAGGGCGCGGCTGCCCCGCGTGTCCACGTAGAAGTGGACGAGGCGCGTGGCCGCCGCAGAGGTCAACTCGGTCGTGCCCGTGTCGGTCGTGCCGTTGCCAGCACAAACGATGTGTGCCTTGGGGCAGAGCTTGCGACCGTTGACGCCGCGATCCAAAAGGACCTGCAACGCCACGTTCAGAACGTCAACGCTGGTTCTGTCGAGTTCATCGAAGAACAGGATGCACTCGTAATCCGCGCCGTAGATCTCCTCCCAAGGGAGGAGCGCATTGGCCAGATAGGAGAGGACCTTGCGCGTTTCGCCATTGATCTCCTTGTCCACCGGGAAAGGGATGCCGCCCAGATCGGTCGGCTCCTTGTCCGAGAGGCGGACATCGAAGAGGGGCAGGCCGAGGTCGGCGGCGAGGCTCTTCACGGTGGCGGACTTGGTCCAGCCAACGGGTCCCCAGATAACCGGGACGAGGTTGAGGGTTTCGGTGAAGCAAACGGCGACCGCCTGCTTGATGATGGACAGGGCGAACGCAACGGCGTTCACGGGTCCTTGCGGGATGTTAGGTTGGCTCATAGTAGTTGGTGTTGGTGTGGTTGTTGGTTGGAGCACTGCTCCCTTCCGCCCTTGTCGTGAATTTGCGACAAGGGCAGGCTGGGAACATTGGGCGCTGCGCTTAAACCTAGCGGTGCATTAAACCTTGGCCTTGACTGCCCCGGCTTTCAGCTTGCTCAGGATGTCGGTGGCACCCTTGGCCAGATCCTTGCGGACGGCCTTGCCGGGCTCGTTCTTGTCGCGGAGGGTCTTCGCCTCGCTGGCTGCCCGGACTTTGCCCAGCAGTTCACGGGACTGGACCAGCGCAGCGTTGACCGCCCGGTCCCCGGTCACGTTCAAGGCCGGGAGGTTTTCCACGATGGAGTCGAGGTCATTGATGAAGCCCTCCTCGAACCGCACGATCTTGCCCTCGTTGAAGGCGGCGAACTTCTCGGCCAAGGCAGCCAAGGCTCCTGTGATCCCGGCGACAACCTCGGTGTGGATCTCCTGCACTTTCTCGGCGGCCTGCTTTTGCACGCTGGCGGTCACCGCTGCGATTGCGGCAGGAGACGCATGTCTCAGCCTGATGTCGTCGGCGTGGGGCACACTGCCCTGCACGATCTCGAACTCGAACTTGCTGCGGACTTCGCCAGCAGTGGGGAAGCCGAGGCGGTCAACGGCACCGTTCAACTTGATCCGGGCAGCGCCCTCGATGGCGGGAAGCTCGTTGACCAGTTTGTCCACGGCGTCGAAGAAGCGAGCGCGGAGGTCCTGCAACTTCTGGAGGGTCGCGTCGAGCTTGGTGTTCAGAACGAGGCTGTTCCCGTCCTTGTCCCATTTGATGTTCTTGGGGTAGTCAAGCTCTTCCCGAGCTTCCGCGACGATCCGGGAGGGAGCGAGGCGGAGGTCCTTGAATTCATCAGGACAAAGGCGAGCAAATGCGGAGAAGGCGTCTTCATCCGCGCCGTCAGCCTTGGCGGCATTGCTCGCGGCGACCTTGTCCTTCTTGGACCAAGTGTAGCCACGGGTGCGGACCCGGACCAAGGTGGCGTCACGGGCGATGTCAAACGATGTTGTGCCTTGGGAGGCACTGTTGAACTGGAATGGATTTTGCATAGGTTTTGGTGTTGGTGTTGTTGTTGTTTGGTTGGCTAATTGGTTTACTGGATTCCGAGGATCAGGGCTGCCCGGTCAAAGGCTTTGCCGCCCTGCTCCACGTCGAGGAGCCGTCCCGGCGTGCCCCTGCGGACAACGGTGACGACCTTGATGTTAAACTGGTCTTGGCGGCAGCAGGCGGTCGCCATAGGCCCCGCCGAATCCCCAAGCGTTGTTGGAGTTGAACTCCTCGCAGGCTGCCCCACGGGATTTCAGAAGTTTGATGAAGTCAGTTTTGCTCATTGGTGTTGGTGTTGGTGTTGGTGTTGGTGTTGTTGGATTGTCGGAGTCACTGCTCCCGGCTGCCCTTATCGTAAACTCGCGACAAGGGCAGCATAGGAACACTGGTTCAGGTAGGGTTTGACCGCTTAAACCTCGCGGTGTTCAATCACAGGGAAAACAATGCCACTGTGAAGAGCCACCAGAGGGTTGCGATTGCGGCTCCCCCGAGAAGGAGGAGCACGGCGTCTTTGATTGCTTGGATCATAGGTTGACTGGTTATGGCGGAGCTTCGTTGCTCCATCCTGCCCGGCCACCTTGTCGCGAATTTACGACAAGGCGCCGGGCAGACTGGAATCACGGGCGCTTTATTTCTTGCGGATGATTCGGTCCACGATTGCTTCCCACTGGGTCATTGTTCTCACCGTCCTTTCGTTGTTCTGGGTTCGATGATTATTTGGCAGAAGCCTGCGCCTTGATCTCGGCGGCCAGCGAGAGGTGCGCCCGGTGGAGAGCGGCGACCGCTTCCGCAATGTCAGAGGTGCCGTTCTTGGCTGCTTCCTTGAGCGCCTCGATCACGGGTTTCAGGGCCTCGGCGAGCTTCTCCGCATCGGCGGACTTTTTATCGGACGCCGCACGCTCCCGGATGCCGAGGGCGAGGAGGGCTTTGCTGGCATCCTGCTTGGAAACCCCGGCGGCTTTCAGTTCGGCGCGGAGGGCTTTGGCAGCCTCTGCAACGGTGGCACCGCTCGCTTTGATCTCGGCTGCGAGGGCAGCGGCGATGGAGGCTTTCAGCGCTTCGAGCTTCGAGCCGAGGTTGACAAAGTTCACGATGTCCGCCACAAGGGAACCAGTGAAGGTGAAGGAGTTGTTTTCGGTGGTGTTCATTTCAGGTTTGCACGCATCTTTTCCGGCGTGCCGGGAGTGACTACGGTTTGATTGGTGGCCTACGCTCATCAGTGACAGGCGGCCATTCCTGTCAGACATCCCCAGCCGCTGGCGTGGGGCTTGTCGCGAACTTGCGACAAGGGCGAGAGGTTTGTTGGCGCGGCTTCCGGGCTGCCGGGCGGCGCTCCCCTCTCGGGATTCCATGTTTCGGTGTTTCCTGCCCGGCATGAGGACCGGGCAATTCTGTTCGGGTTATCGCTGCGGGGGATCCTCGCCACTTGACGTGCCGCAGTGCTATATAAAGTTTTTTCATCGCGCCGTGTTCTGCCCTCACCGGATCATCCTGTCTGCGGGTGGGTTCCAACCCGGACATCCCGCCGCTGGCGGGTCCCGTTTTTCCCTTCGGTATGATCTAGCAAGGCACCGCGTTCGATGCCGTCCTGCATTTCGTGGGCTCAGGTCGCCCTTTCATTCTGCCCGGCTTGGCTCGCCGTTCTATGTTGCCAGGTTGCACTCGAAGTGAGCCGCCCCCCGGCACTCTCTATTGTGGATGGGATAAGCGGAGCGCTTAAACCATTGATTCCGAGGTGCTTGGCTGCATGGTCACAAGGGAACCAGTTATGCTGTTGTAAATGTTCCACGTGGAACGATTTACGACTTGACAACAGAGGGGACTTGGCTACCTTGTCGCCTCGTGGCAAAGGTTCCCGCTCGCATCCCGGACGAAGTGAAAGCAGAGGCTCGACGGCTTTACGAGGCCGGGCTGCCCGGATACACGGTCGCCAAGCGGCTTGGCATTCATTATGAGACCTTGCGCAAGTGGACCAGAGCCGAGGACTGGGTAAAAACACTGGTGGACCCAAACCCCGTGGGCACTGGTAATATAGAGGGAGCCATCGCAGCGCTGGGCGGAAGCCTCACAGAAGCTGCTTATGACGAGCGACTTAGACAGATTGCTCTTGCGGTGCCCTTCATCCTTGGCAGGCTCGATGCCTCGGATCTGGTCGCCAGGGCCGACAAGGTGGCAAAACTGGTCGAGTTGAGCCGGGTCATCCTTGGTCGTATAGATAATGGCAGGGGACAGCCAGTGATTTCTGTGGGCATATTGTCGGCTGGCGGCCTACCCCGCCGGGCAGCACAGGTGGAACTGCTTAGCAACGAGCAGGTTGCGGATTCGCAGGAATAGCGAAGACTACAGGGGGTGGACCTGCCCCCTCATTAGAAAAAGGTTGCTTCCCGGGGAAAACAGTGACGGCGGGGGTCCCCACCCCAACCCCTAAAATCCGAAAACGATTTTCGATGACCAAGCAGTAAAAATAATCCGCTGATATTGGGACTCGGTATCAGTAAGCGTTTTTCGGATTTCTCGCCAATTAGGCCCGGCGCAGCGCCCCGGATACCCTCCACACTGGCACCAAACCGCCAAATATAGCCATTTTCGGCTCAAAGTGCTGGATGGGGGAGAAAGAGCGGCTTCTACCCCCAGCTCCACAACTACCTCATTTTCTTTCTTTTATATATTCTTCTCTCTCTAAAAAGAAAAGAAGTATGTGGGAGTCCTCCCGAAAATGTGGTGGGGTATTTGGAATACATTTGCTCGCGCCCCGTTTTGTCACATGGATTCGGTGATTCGAGCGGGGTCATTTGACCCTGCACAAAAAACGTGATGACCCTGCACAAAAAACGTGATTTCGGGAGGACTCCGGGGCACTTTTCTTCCGCGTAGAGAGGAAAGCAAAAAAAAAGACCTAATACTCAGGTCTTTACAATGCCGGGTATAGAAGCCGCGCTTTCTCCCCCATCCAGCACATTCTCAACTTTAGCGAAGTTAGCCGCTGAAAATCTCAGAGGCCACGCGGAGATCAAACGTGATCTCCCGGCGGCCTGCGCGTGACTTGGCTTTGCCGTGCCGGATAAACCCGCGCTTGGGCCTCGTCGCCTCGATCAGAAACTCGCCGAGGATCTCCGGCAGGCAATACTCGAAGGAAACCCCGGCAGCCATGCAGCTCGTCACAAAGGAATCAAAGCTGCGAGTGAGCTTTCCGTTCCCGCGAACCACTTCGAGCTTGATCTCTGGGCTCCGGGCAACAAGGAAAACGAGCAGCTCCGCCACGTCCCGCTCTTGGGGGCAGAGGGGCAAAACAAATTTGCCTTCGGAGTTCACGTTTTCCATAGATAACCCAGCACCGTAAGCGCTCTTCTTAAACCTGTCAACAAAATTTTTCATTTATTTTTCTGGAGCCTGCGGACCAGCCACCAGTAAGCCCGGAGCCTCGCTCGCTTGAGCCCCGGGGGTGGAGGATTCTGGCCCTCCAGCGCTGCTTTCCACTGGGCGCAGTTGAAATAGACCCGCGTTGGCCTGCCCCCGGCGGTTGACTCGAACTCCCCGACGAACATGAGGCCCTCTTTCACAAATTGCCCGCACACTTTTGGCTTCCTGATCGCCTCGTTGTGCCGCTTCCGGGCTGCCTTGGCCTTTTTGTTGGCCTCCTGCCGGGCCACCCACGCCGCCTCGGGCACCCAGACCTCTTCGATGCCCTGTTTGTAGCGCGAGAAGACCAGCACGGCGCCATTGTCGCCCCGTTTCCGGGTTCCCGGGCATATCCGCTTGATCTTTTCGTCCTCGATCAGCTTGTCAAACACCTCTTGGGACACCCAAGCCCCGCGATAAAAGCGCTTCCCGTCGTATCGGAGCCTCCCCTTGCGCTCGGGGAACTTCCCCTTGTTGGCCTTGCGGAAAGCAGGCCCTGTGAGCCACACCCCGGTCAAACGGTTATGCCGCCGGGCGTAGAAATACATCCCGTCCGGTCTCTGGTCGCCGGAGCGATACTGCGGGGTTTCTTCCCTCTTCGGAGAGCACGAAATCGACACCTGTGTTGATTCGGTGCTTTTCATTTCTCCCCTCCTGCTGGCCTAAAGCGTCCGGTGGAAATCCAATTACTGCTCAAATCGTCGCAGAGAACGGCCCACTGCTCCCGCGTGATATGCCCGCGCATCCGCTGGTCGTCGATGCGCTGCTGTTCTTTGGCGCGGGCGGAGAGTTGTTCGGGGGCGGGTTTCATTAGTAGTCGTCGCGAAAGGTGCCTATCCAGTAGAGGGCGGACCCCAGTCCAGTGGCGGCGTAAACGACCAGCGTGACCAACGCCGGTATGGTCCACCAATGGGCGAGGGTGCTTTCACACCAGCCATCTGGCATCACTTTTACTGCTACCCAGAAGGCTATCCAGATGTGGGAAAGCCCATAGATTATTGGCAGGATGAGTTTCATTTATTCTCCTTTGCGTGTATGGAGTCAACTAGGTCCCAGATGCTCAGGGCAGCGAACAAGCAGCCAAGCCACCCGCGTATTTGCCACGCGAGGATGAGCTCCAGCAAAGCGCAGATGCGGAAATACTGAGAGGGAGTCACTTCCGCACCGCCTTCCGTTTGCTCTTGGCGGGCTTCCTTACTGGCTTGGTAACGGTCGTCGTGAAGTGGAAGCACCCGTCGCTCGCCAGAGAGGCTTCCGGCGCGTTGAGCCGGGCATACACTTCTTCGAGCCGCGTCTGTGAGATCCTGCTCGTGGCACGGAGGTCAAGGTCCGCTTCCTCCACCCGCTTCCAATACGAGTAGTAAGGGTCGGGCACGAAGGTCAGCGCGTCCCACACGCCCTGCCACCAGATACGGAGGCGGTCGCGGCGGGTGATCGGGACCTGTTCGAGTCTGTAGCGCGGAGGGGTTTTGGTGGGTTTGGGGTTCATTCTGGTGCCTCCCACACGTCCACGTAGTTCTTGGTGCGCGGCGGGGTCCACGGGAACTTCACGGGCGTTCTCGAATACTTCCCGGTGAAGCAGACCCCGCGCTGGTTGCGGAAGATGTTTCCCTCGATGTAATACGCCTCCCCGCTCGGGACATCCTTGAACACGGCGGAGCACCGGTTGTTTTGGAGTGTCAGCCCCTCGTCCACCTCGTTCCACTCGGAGTCTTCTCCGGTGAGCGGGGTGATCGGCTCAAAGCGCAACAGGCGCTCAAGCAGGCCGACGGCGTATCCGGCGCTGAATCCGCTGTGGCCTTCCTTGCTGAACTCCTCCACCATCTTGAGGATGTGGGAGTCCAGCATGTCCTGCATTTTGTCGGGGCCTTCTCCGCGAAGGAGGGCCAGTTCTTTTTTGGCGTGGTCTAATAGGTTGCTCATAAAATTGGTGGCCGTCTTTCCGGCCTGTCACCACTGAGTTTTTTCCCGCTATTGGAGTCCCTGTGGCGGGCGTTCCGCAATTACCTGAACGGGTTTAGGAGCCGTGCCTTCCAACACTGTTGCGGCCATCCCTCGCGGCAGCGAAGCGTCCACCCCTTGCGGGAAAGAAGACGCCCTCGGCTGCCGGTGTTGTGGGAGAAGTTGGTTGAGCGCCCCCTGCGTAACTCGGGGTGAAGCGCGGAGGAGTTTCTCTCTCTCTCTCTCTCTCTCTCTCTCTCTCTCTCTCTCTCTCTCTCACCGCACGCTGTCGGAAGGCATCCACGCTTACGCTCAGATTGTTCATGCGGTTTCGACCTCCGCGCTCGGGGCTTCGTTGCCCCTGTCCACGACCACCTGCTCTTGGAGCAGCTTCGACGTGTTTTCAAACGCCCGCATCAGGACCTCGGGCTTGATCTCCAGGGGGAACACTTTCCCTGTGCGCCCCATCCCGGCCATGACGCAATCCGCGACGTATTCGAGAACGTCCAGCAGGTTCACGTCCTCCGGCACCCCGTCATCCTGCCCGAGGTGGTGGCGGTTGATCTTGCGGTGGTTGTCCCACCAGCCGTGGCTCACGAATCCGGTGATGAAGTCCGAGTGGAACCAGTCGAGTCCTTCGGGGCTGACCTTGTCGGGGTCGTGCGCGAACGCGGCATCCCACAGTCGCGCCCGGAAGAAGTTCATGGCCTGCTGGACATCTCCGATGTGCTGGTGGCTCGATGCCAGCAACTGCTCCTTTGTGACCTTGGTGCAGTCACAGGAGCGGGTGTCGGCGGTTTGGCTTTTTTGTATGTGGATCATAAATTAGGGTGCGTTGCTGTCGCCGACGATGTCCCAGTGGACCGAGATCGCCCGGTTGCGAGTTTTCCCGCTCACGATGACGCCGGGTATCCGTGCAGGCATGGCGCTGATGGCCCGGCGCAGCGTGGAGTTGAAGGGTTCGAGGATTCCGCCGGGGAGGAGGATCTGCTCGTAGAACTCCAGCGTGGTGCCGTCGAACTGGTTGGTGCCCTCCACGGTGGACCGGGAGCGGATCGCTTGTTCGAGTTTGTTGGCAAGGGTCCGGGTTTCGCTCAGGCTGCCCCGTGCGGCCCCGGGGAGCTCCATCCGCAATATGAGCTGGTTCTCCGCATCGGAGCCGTAGCGGGCCAGAATCTCGCTCGCCTCGTGGGCATCCAAGAACATCGCTCGGCCCTTCCGGGCTGCGATGGCTCCGACCACGGGGGCGTTGGGTCCCCCGTCCGGGGCATACTCGAACCCGATGCCATGTGGCGAGGCGACCGTGACGAAGTAGTCGCCTTGGCGGACGATGGCGGAGACGGTTCCGCTGGTTCCGATTTTCATGGTCAGTTCAGGCTGTGGAGCAGGGGCGGCTGGGTTTTGGCGCGGATGATGTGGATCTCCAGATCCCCGCGTCCCGAGTCGGGGGCGACCGCGGACGGCGTGAATTTCACGGCCTTCATGCCGACCGCTTCGCTGCCGGATTCCCGCAGCGCGAGGTGGGCTCCGAAGAGCGCGTCGATGAGGTGCTGCATGAAGGCCGGGACTTCCGCGTGGGAGTTTGGCGGCTCTGGGAGCGTGACCGTGATGGAGGCCATCTGGAGCTGCATGTTGTCGGCGAGCTTTTGGATGTCCTCCGGGGTCAGGGATTTCGTGGTTTTGGAGGCCGGGTTGGTTTCTTTCATAAAATTTTCTTCGCCCTCCACATCGCGAAGCCGAAGCAGGCCAGCACGACGAGGGTTGCGAACACTTTGTCGATGTCTCCGTTGAAGAAGGTCATTTCTCCTCCATGAGTTCGAGCACGGCGGCGAGCACGCGGGCGCTAAAAAGGTCCCGGCTGCCGTCGTTGAGGACCGCCTTGTCCACCGTGATGGCGTTCTGGACGGTCTCGCTCGGGTGCAGGTCGGTGGCGTTTGCCGTCTCCAAGCTCGGTCGCACGATGCGGATGATTTTCCCTCCGAGGTCCCGGATGGCGTCCGCCTCGTTCTGGAAGCGGCAGTCGGTGACGACGAAGCTGCCGAGCCCACGGACCCGGCTCTTGAGAGCCTCGACCCAAGCGTCCTTCCAGTAGCTTCGGATCGCCTCGGTGCCGATCTTCTGCATGATCTCGCGAGGGCTCTGGAACGGGTATCGCTCCAGCGGGATCTCCTTGATCGCCGGGTCGTTCATCTCGCGGTCCGAAAGGCCGAAGATGATCGAGCAGACTTCCTTGAGCGGTCTCGCGAAGGCGTCCTCCTTGAAGCTGGGAAGCGACGCGCAGATGGATTCCGCAGCGAGATTCTTCCCGCTGCCCTTGTGTCCTGTGAGTGCAATAATCATGTGGTTATTTAGTTGGTGAGAAAAGTTTCTGGTATAGTAAGACCGCTTACACCTGGCCCGCGTTCAAAGAAAGTTGAGCAGGCGGGTGGAAGAGGAATTTTGTGGAGCCCTTGCGGCCCCCCGTGAGGGAATCCGGTGAGATTTCGATCCCGGTGCCCCTGATCTTGGCCAGCTTGTTGAGGCGCATCCCGGTGGTGCGGACGGTGAGCCCGGTGAGGAGCCGCTGTGCGCTCGGGTGGGTCGCGATGCGGGAGATGAGATTTGACGTGGTGCTCTCCCACGGCTTCCCGGCCTTGGCGCACTCCATGAGGGCGTCGTCCGTCTCCCACAGGATCTCCATGACGCCGAGGATGTCGGAGTCAAAGCCCGTGGTGGCGGCCACCTCCCGGGTGCCCTCGTGGATGAAGGTCTTCATCCCGAAGCGCTGTTTTTTGCCCATGAGGAACGCGGGAGGGGTCCATTGGGTGAGCCACCGCAGGAAGTGGGGCGACTCGGTGAAGAGTTTGCGCTCGGTGTGCTCGTTGCCCTTGAACTCGAAGGGGCTGTCGTTGAGCCGCAGGACCATGAGCTTATCGGCGATGTTTCGGTCCAGATCCGGGATCATCAGCATGGATTGCGGGTCCGAGTTGAGCGTGACCAGCAGCCGCCCACGGAAGGGCACCTGCACCTCGTCCACATACATCGGGCGGTAGGGCATGAATGGGTTGGCGATGAGCTTTTTCACGCGCTCGGTGAACTTGGTGTGGTCGCTCTGGGTGGAGGCGGCCTGCGCGTCGTCGATGTGCCAGTGGGCGACCTCGCACATCATCTTGTTGAACTCTTTGCCATGAACTAGGAAGCTGCTCGCGTCGAAGCCGCCTCCGAGCATAAGGGGAATCCAGCGGGCGTTGAGCAGCGTCTTGCCGCGATCCGTGTTCCCGACGAGGAAGAGGGCCTGCCCGCGCTGGAGGTCGCCGTCGCGTGCCCCCTCGTAGAAGAGTTTCAGCCACGACAGAAAGTAAACCAACTGTTTGCGGGGCTCGAAGAACCCAAACAGCCATTTTGCTATCCACGGGAAGTCGGTGCCCCACGCCACGCCCGGGATTGGAGCGGATGGCTCCATCACACGGACACGGGACGTGTTGAGGAACTTGTGCCCGCCGACCTGCACGACCTCGCGCTTGTCGAACACCAAGGGCATCCCGCCGTCAACGATCCGCGATTGGTTGATGATGTAAACGGCCTGCTCGATCTCGGAGCCCGCGTTCTTCGCAGCCCTTGCGGTGCTCAGTCCGTGCGAGATCAGGAGGTGGTCCTCGATCTCCGTCTTGGTCTGGTTGATCCAGTTCCCGTTCGGGAATCGGCGGTAGTATCCGTTGCGGCCCGCGTAGTAGATGTCCTCGCACGCCATGCCGAGCTTGTTCTGCTCGTATTTGCGGGTGAAGTCGCCCCCGAGGATTTCGGCGTAGGGGTGGAACATCTTGTCGTCGGAGAAGCGGTAAACGCCGTGCTTCTGGTAGATAACGGCGGTGGGGTTCGTTGCGGTTGGGTCCCAGATGGCGGGGCCACGGCAGCCTTCCTCGAACTGGATGTGGGCTGGCCAGCGGCCCGGGAACTTCGCTTGCAGCTCCTCGAAGATCACGTCCATCGGGATCTCGGGCGGGCCGCCCTGCTTGGTGACTTTCTTGGAGACGCGGGCGACTGCGAGTGCGAACATGCCTTCGATCTCCCGCACATCGAGCGGGTTCGGGTTCACGCGCTCCCACGTCCCGGAAATATCATAATACGTCGATGGGTTGGTCAGCGATGCTTCGTCCAGACCGCCAATGGCGTTGTCGAGCCGGAGGCCCTTGCGGAGTGCCTTGACAAACTCCACGAGGAACGCCGAGACAGCGCCGGAGATGGACAGCGGCTTGTCGAACTCCCACACGAGGCGGTGGTGCCCGGAGGGTGTGCGGACTGCCCACTGGGGGAGCAGTGCTGGTGTCTTTTTGTAGGTCTTCGTCGCGAGGAGATCCTTGAGGTCCAACAATGATCCGGGGAGGACCGCATCGAAGTCAACGATGAGCCCGTGCAGCTTCCACGGCGGGTTCTCATTTTTGTTTGACACGCGCTGGTTCGGGTCGAGCGCCTCCCAAGCGTTGAGCAGGCAGTGGTCGGTGTCGGGCTTTTTGAGCCATTCCACGCGGTCCTCCTTGGTGGGCAGGTTGGGCTCGTTTGCCGTGCAGCGGACGTTCTCTGCCTGCGGGTCGGTGATGGTGAAGGTGTCCTGTGAGGACTGGTTCGATATGCAGTGGTAGGTCATTTCAGTGGAAGTTGGAATGGTCCGAGATACTGGGCGTCCCGGCGGTGGTGGAACTCGAATGTCATGTCGTCATCTCCGGGCCAGTAGAGCTCGTCGAAGCCCCGTCCGTGCTCGAAGCTGACATACCAGCCGGGCTGGACCGGGTAGCTGTGCCACTTGATTTCCGGTTTTTTCTTTTTGAACAAAGCGAACAGTTTCATGGTTGATTTTCTTCTGAGAGGTAGTCGAGGTGGGAGAATTGTCGGCGGGCTGCGGCGGCTTCGTCGGAGAGGTCCTCGGTGGCGGTCTCCTGTTCCATCTCCTCCCCGCGTGTCAGCCCACGGTGCCACGCATCGCGGCAGACGCGGTCGCAGAATCGGTGCCAGCCACCAAGCTCTGTCGCCCGTGTGATCGCGGCACCGCACACCCCGCATTTTGGTCTGGCGGAAGTTGTCTTCATTTGGCTTTGTCGTAGGAGTCGGCGACGGAAGCCTCGGCGGCGACGGGGAGGTTCGGTGCCCATGCCGGGCGGATGCCCATGAGGCGTTCGAGGTCGTGTCTAGTTTCCTCGGCTTTTTCTGAGGGGGACTCCACGACCACCTCGTCGTGGACGTGGAAGAGGACCTTGTATCCGGCGTCGTGGACGCGGAGCAGGCAGTCGCGGAAGGCGTCCCGGGCCATTGCTTGGCAGTTGTGCGCGATGATCGGGGGCAGACCCGGGCCTCCCCGGACTACAAAGCAGTTGTTCGGGCCGCAGTCGAGGATGTCGAAAACCTGTTCCGAAGGTCCGGTTTCTCGAACAGGCGATCTAGGGGGACCCCCGCCATGAGCCGATATGTTAGAGTTGAGCGTTTCACTCCGGCAGCTCTTGCGAGCTCCACAAAGTTTTCCGGGAGCCCCGGAATCCGGTTCTTCCACCCTCTCCGCTTGTTCAGGCAGTTTTTGCTCCGGGAGGTCCACTGGCAGTTTTGCTTGGAGTAGCCGAGGTTGTTGTCCACACGGTCCAGATCCAGCCCCGGCTGGTAAGTTGGCCCCATGTCCTCCCAAAATGCAGCGAACGAGCTCGTCCACGTCGGGCATACTGTAATCCCACGTCCACCGTAGTTTTGCCAAGAAGGACGGGTTGGGTTCTGGCATCGGGAAAGCATCGAGCTCCACACTGCAAAGGCTGGGTGGTGGCTCATTCCGTGCGCTGTTCTGTGCTTTCGGATGTGCGCCCGCGACAGGGGGCACGCCTTCGAGCAGAATAGGCGCGGCCTGTTCTTCCGAGTGAGGTCGTTCCCCTGTATTATGCTCGTGTTTCCGCAGGAGCACTTCACTAGCCACTGTGACGCCTTGTTCTTTGTCGGGGCCTCCGACAGAACCCGCAGCTCCCCGATTATCTTTCCGGTCAAGTTTAGTTTGGTCATACTCTGGTATCATTACACCACTTAAACCAGAATTGCAAATGTTTTTTGCCTCCTCCCACCCAGTCTCTGTGAGGAACAGGTGGTCTTCTGTCGCCTTGACACCCGCCACGTTTATTGTGGATTTATCACCTTTAGCAATAAGCCCCCCGTGTGAAACCCATTGGCCGCCATCCCACAAAAGGTCTCGGCCTGATATGCTGGCTAACCGGACCCACACCCCGGGAAATTTCAGGACTTCAGCCTCCCCGGAGACGCAGAGGTTCTCAATCAAAATTCCGCTGTGGATGCGGGTGGTCTGCGCGACCCCGTTGCGGGTGATGTCGCAGACCACGTCGTGCCCGACCTCCGGGTTCTCCTCGGTCTTCGGCCTGCGGCGGAACCGGCATTTTTTATAGACCAGCGAGCGCCCGCTCGGGAGCCCGATCTCCAGATCCTCGGCGCGTGCGGCGGCCTGCTTGGCGAGGTCCCCGAGGGTGCGCCACAGGGCGACCAGCTCGGGCCTGCCCGTGCGGAATGTGGTGACGATCTCCCACGAGCGCAGCAGGCGGTGCCTCCCTTGCTCGCCGTGGTTCTCGTATATGGTCCTCCACTGCTTCCGGTTGATCCGGTCGATGTAGTCGAAGTATTGCTCCTCGCAGTCCTCAAACTCCAGCGGGGCGTCTAGGATTGCCTTGACATCCTCCTCTTTCATCAAGCCCTTCGGCACTTTGCCCTCGATGGTGACGAGAAACTTATGGTGCCCCATCGAGTATCCGCAGCCGAGCACGGACTCCTTCGCGACCTTGTAGCGGGTGTCTGTCTTTTCCCATGTCTGGTCGTGGGCGAGGCCCATCGCCTGTCGGGCATAGACGATATAGGGGGACACCCCGGCGGCCATTTCGGCCATAGCCTCTGTCTCTCCGGCGAACCAGCAGGAGCAGCGTGGCTCGATCTGCGAGAGGTCGGATGCGACGAGCTTCATGCCGGGGGAGGCGATGAGGGTCTTGCGCATGTTGACGCCGTAGAGTTCTTTTCCAGAGAGGTTCTGGATGTTGACTCCTCCAGCCCCGGAGAAGCGCCCAGTGACTCCAGCGCCCCAGTATTTCAGGTCGTAGCGGAAGCGGTTGTTGGCGGTGCGGACCCGGATGGCTTGGAGTTTTTTCTGGATGGTATTGGCACGCCTCCAGTCGCGGGCGGCCATGACCCAAGGGAACCGCTCTCCATAGGTATCGAGCCACGCCTCGCACTCCTCATCGTCAATCGCGGTGGACTTCGGGCAGGGGATGCCCTCCTCGCGGCACTTGATCGCGAGTTCCTTCTTTGAGAGCGGAGGCTTGCCGTCCGCGACCCACGGGATGTCGTTCTCGGCTTTCCAGATGACATCGTTCAGGTGGGTGATGCGGTCGTCGATGTATCCGCTATTCGCGAATACCCCACGGGCGGCCCACTCCCGGGTGAGCTGGGAGGTGCGGCGCTCGGCCTCGGGCCACAGGGGCGCGTATTTTTGCCAGAGCCGCAGACAGAGCTCAGAGTCGTGGAGGGCGTATTCCTTGACGGCGGCTTGGAGGTCCGGGTCCATGTCGTTCCACCCCTTCCCCTTCATATCTTTGTCGCGGATGCTTTTGTCGTGGGACTCCCCGAAGGCCACGAAGGCGGCTCCTTTGAGGGCGCGGGGGAGGCCGAGGTAGGCGACAAGGTCCGCCGTGTCTTGCGTCTCGGCTGGCTCCGGGATGTCCACGCCGAGCTCGCGGCAGCGGCGGACGCCTTGGGTGTCGAATCCGGCGTTGTGCCAGAGAGCGCGGCTCCCCCGGAGGAAGGACCAGTCGAGGGCTTTCGGGTGGCCGACCCATCGGAAGCCGTTGTCACCGACCACCGACACCATGTAAATGTCGTCGAGCGTGAGCTTGTCGAAGTAGGCGCGTGCGCCGAGAGTTTTTACGGAGAGCTCGTCGTTGTAGAGCGTCTCGAAGTCGCAGGCGAAGGTGTTCAAGAGACCTGCTCCTTCTGTGGCATCGCTGCGGCCACGGCGAGGCCGAGGACCTTGAAGAGCTCTTTCTGTTTGGCGGTCTGGCCGCCCTCTTTGAGGAACTCGCCGGAGGGGATGTGCAGCGTCAGGAGCTTATCTGTGGTGCCCTCCTCCAGCCGAGTCAGCGTGACGCTGAAGAATTGGCGGAGGGGAGACGCATCGAGCAGGTCAAGGCGTAGCTGCGTCTCCCCCGGTTTTGGAAAGTCTAAGGTTTCGTCGAATTTGAGTGTTAAAAACATG
>Ga0316226_1001935_pt1 | contig 20676 bp, 19 predicted proteins | sample TBH18017metaG_FD_206009 | JGI IMG/M metagenome (GOLD analysis project Ga0316226, IMG submission 206009) | Freshwater microbial communities from Trout Bog Lake, Wisconsin, USA - TBH18017 | ecosystem: Environmental > Aquatic > Freshwater > Lake > Hypolimnion/Profundal zone | place: USA: Wisconsin...
ATCGGCGCCAGGAACTGCAAACATCCGCATTTCGTGACCACATTAATTGACAATATCCGGACACTCAAAACCACATTAAGTGAAAATGAAACCACATTATTTGACAACAGACTGAAAACATAACTTTCAAACCACATTAACTGCAAATATAATCTCGTCTGGAAAGTTTGTGAGATGAGGTGATAAATGATTGGAGTATTTGGAATTAACTACCAGGGAATAGTAACTATTTTCCAGAACTCGCTCGCAAGGAAGTAAATGGCATATCGCCTAAACAGACACCAAGCAATTGCTGCCAACGTGTTATTTGATGTTGTCTCTTATCAGTTGCAGGCAGGCCATGAAATCGATCGGTTTGGAGATGTAGGCGTCCATACCGGCGTCAAGGCATCTCTTTTCATCCTCTTTGAATGCATGGGCCGTCATGGCAATGATCGGAATATGGCCGCCGCGGGCGCGCTCTTTCTCTCGTATGGCGACGGTAGCCTCGAAGCCGTTCATGCGCGGCATCTGCACGTCCATCAGAATCAGGTCATAGTTCCCATTCTCCCACATTTCTACCACTTGCTTTCCGTTCTCTGCAAAGTGGCCTAGTGACCACATAGCTGTCAAATCCGCCAATTGTTACAAAACGCTGTTTTAAAATGTCGATATGTGGATTGTACTAAACGTCCCATCTGGAATATCATGCTGACTTTTGTTCCAGCATGATCTGATAAGGGGGGACGCACATGAAATGGCATTGGCAGACAGAGGAGCTTTGTGAGCATTGGTCATTAACCGCTGACGAATTGAGATTGGTGAGTGAGAGCACCAGTTATGGCCGTCGGAGATCTCGTCGTGATCGATTGGGATTTGCGATCATGCTCAAATGGTTTCAATTCCATGGCCGCTTCCCATCTGCAATTAAGGAGATACCCTCCGATATTGTACAGTTTATATCAAACCAAATCGACGCATTAAGGTCTGAAATTAATCAGTTTCACTGGGATGGTCGCACTGCAGAGCGGCACCGAGAAGAGATTTTCTCATTCCTGGGTGTCCAGCGGAGGACTCCCGAGCATAAACAGGCTTTACTGGCCTATCTCAACGATGACCTTCTGCCAATGGATTATTCAATTGAGCAGTTGCTGGAACGGGTGGGTGATTGGTTTCGTGAACAAAAGATCGAGCCATTAGGAGCAACACGGTTGGACCGCCTATTGCGCTCAGAGATGCACTCCTTCGAGAAGACCATTCTGAAGCGCATTGTTACCCATCTAACACCAAATACACAGCGCTTGATGGATGAATTATTAGCCTCCGAAGAAGCGGAGCCAGACACGCAACCGGCAGTTGCCGAACAAGATGTGGGCTTCGCCCAGTTGCGGTTGGACCCTGGCCGTGCGAGTTTGGACACGGTTTTTCAGGAACTTGCCAAGCTCAAACAGATTCGTGCGCTGGGACTGCCGACGTCTGATCTGTCAGCATTGTCTCCAAAATGGCTGGAAAAGTTCCGCCTTCGGGCTGGAGCCGTCACCATTTGGGATCTGCGCCGGAGTCCTCCACAGGTCCGCTACGGGTTGGTGGCGGCCTTTTGCTGGCAGCGTCAACATGAAATAATAGACGGACTGATCGATCTGTTGATTCAAATCGTTCACAAGATTGGTACCCGTGCCGAGACCAGGGTTGAGCGAGAACTGCTTGACGATATCCGCCGCGTTCACGGCAAAACTAATGTCCTGTTTCGCTTGGCTGAGGTCGCAGTTGATCAACCCGACGGCGTGGTCAAAAATGTACTTTATCCTGTTGTGGGTTTACAAACACTGCAAGACCTGGTCAAGGAGTACAAGTCCAGTGGTCCGGTGTTTCGGCAGACACTGCACACTGTCATGAGAGCTTCCTACAGCCACCATTACCGCCGAATGTTGCCGCAGATCCTGGATGCTTTGGAATTTCGCTCCAACAATAGCGCACATCGCCCGGTGATCAAGGCTCTTGAACTGTTGAAACGCCATCGCAATAGCGGGCAACAATATTTTACCGCTGATGACCAGGCTCCTATTGAGGGTGTAATCCGCAAAAAGTGGCGTGACATCGTAATGGAATCCGACAAGGACGGCAATGAATGCGTCAACCGCATCAACTACGAAATTTGTGTCCTGCAGGCACTGCGCGAGGGGCTGCGCAGCAAAGAAATCTGGGTGCTCGGTGCCGACCGTTTTCGCAATCCGGACGAAGATCTACCTGGAGATTTCGACAGCAGACGGGCCATCTACTATCAGGCGCTTGACTTACCGAGCGACCCTGAAACTTTTATCTCCAGTGTGAAAAAATCCATGGTAGACGGGTTGAGCATGCTCAATCAGGGGATGCCCAATAACCCAATGGTCAAGATCCGCAACAATGGCAAGAATCGCATCTGTGTAAGCCCGTCGGACCCGCAACCAGACCCGCTGAATATCACCTTGCTCAAAAACGATATCTTTAACCGTTGGTCAGCGACCAGCCTGATTGATGTGTTCAAGGAAGCTGATTTGCGTATCGGCTTCAGTGAGTTGTTTCATAGCACCGCGGTGCGTGAGGTGCTGGACCGATCGACCTTGCAACGCCGATTGCTGTTGTGTCTATACGGAATGGGCACCAACACGGGGCTGAAACGGGTCCTCTCCGGAGTACAGGACATAAGCTACAAAGAACTGCTGTACGTCAGGCAGCGTTTCGTTCGTAAAAGCGCCCTGCGCGAGGCAATCGCCAAAGTCGCCAACGCCACGTTTGCAATCCGCCAGCCGGAGATTTGGGGTGAAGGGAGCACGACTTGCGCCTCGGACTCGAAGAAATTCGGCGCCTACGATCAAAACCTGACCGCCGAATGGCATGTACGCTATGGCGGCCGGGGGGTCGTCGTGTATTGGCATTGCGAAGACAAATCGGTGTGCATCTATTCACAGCTGAAGCGCTGCTCCTCTTCAGAGGTAGCGGCAATGATCGAAGGAGTGCTGAGGCATGAAACCGACATGGAGGTACGGAAAAACTTCACTGATAGCCATGGACAAAGCGAGGTGGGATTTGCCTTTATGCATTTACTGGGCTTCGAGCTGATGCCGCGGCTCAAAGCAATCGCTCGGCAAAAGCTGTACTTGCCGGAAACCGGCTGCGCCGACGATTATACCAACCTGAAGGATGTATTGACCCGCCCGATCAACTGGGAGTTGATTCGCCAGCAATACGATGAAATGGTCAAATACGCGACCGCCCTGCGTCTGGGCACGGCGCAAGCCGAAGCCATATTGCGTCGATTCACGCGTGCCAACCTGCAACACCCGACGTACCAGGCCTTGGCGGAATTGGGCAAGGCACTCAAGACAGCGTTCCTCTGCCGCTACTTGCACGAGGAGTCTGTCAGGCGCGAAATCCACGCGGGACTGAACGTGGTGGAGAACTGGAACAGCGCCAATGGCTTTATCTTCTATGGTGAAGGCGGCGAATTATCGAGCAACCGTCGGGAAGACCAGGAACTCTCCGTGCTCTCGCTGCATCTCTTGCAACTTTGCCTGGTCTACGTGAATACTCTGATGATCCAGCGCGTGCTGGCCGAACCGACCTGGCGCCAACGCATGCAGGTGGTCGATTATCGGGCGCTGTCGCCGTTGATCTATGCCCACATCAACCCCTACGGCCGATTCGATCTCGACATGGACACACGCTTACCGATCGAGGCTTATCTGGAAATGGCAGCTTAGCTCCGCCTGGAAAGGTTGCAACTCTTTACAAAAGGCGTATTTTGTAAAGAGTTGATGTACTATTTTGCGCTACAGGGCCTTTCCGCACCCACCCGCGGGCCCATGCCGAACCGGCTAAATGTAAAGAGTGTAATCATGAACCAGCTTGCAGCCCTCGACCACCGGGGGAAAGATTTCCTGACCGAGGCAGAATTCGAGCAATTTCTCAACGCCGCCAAGCAAGGCCGCTATGGTGCGAGGGACTTTGCGCTATGTCTCTTCATGCAGCGCCATGGACTGCGGGTATCGGAACTGTGCGCTTTCCAGCGCTCCTCTTTATCCTTTGCCGACGCCCAGGTCTTTGTTCATCGCTTGAAAAATGGCCTGGCTACGCAGCAACCATTAACCGGTGAGGAACTGCGAGCGATCAAACGCTATCTCCGTGACCGCGACAAAAGTGGGTCGAACCAGCTCCCCTGGCTGTTCATCACCGAGCGCGGAACCAATTTCACGCGACAGGGTGTATCCTACCTGGTACAGACCATCGGCGAGCGGGCCAAGCTGCCGTTCAAGGTGACACCGCACATGTTACGTCATAGCTGTGGTTTCCATCTGGCAAACAGAGGGTGCGACTCACGCCTGATTCAGGACTATCTCGGCCACCGCGATCCTCGACATACTGCACATTACACCCGCACTGCGGCAATCCGCTTCAATAACCTTTGGAGTTGAGATCCATGACTGATACCAAAAGGCCCATTTGGCAGCCCATCAGCATGTTACCCACGATCTCCGGGATCATCGACGGCGAACTGGCAGATGCCGAAGAGCACTACGCTACGCTCCTGCAGGTTCGGGAAAAACCATATGTGCTAGACGACGCGACGGTGGATAGATCCATCAAGCTGCACACGGAACAACTGGATTTCACCTGGGTGTTAGCGATCATCAAAATGCCCCCATTTTGGATCACGTGGCGGCGGTTGATTTTGGACTTTAGGCGCACCTGTGCGTCGAGTACCCTGCCTGAAGCCGCAGCTACCCATTGAGCTTGGGATTCAAGACGTACCCATGCCCTTTTTCAGGATTTCGGTTTTTTTGCTTGTAAGGCCACTGGCCTTATTTTCTGCATCGATAAGATCTCCCATCCATCGTCAGGAATGTTCCGTTCATGGTGAGACGGTCCAGGATGGCTGTGGCGGTAGTAGCGTCAAAGACCTTGTTCCATTGGGATGGGACGAGGTTGGTGGTCATGATGGTGGTTTTTACTTCAGCCCGTTTGGCGATGATCTGGAAGATAGCATCGGCCTGGTCCTTTGAAGGAAAGGCATAACCGACCTCGTCCAGACACAGGACAGGCACTTTGGCGTAGAAGTCGATGGCGCTGTAAAGGCTTTTTGCCTTTGCAATCCTTGCCATCAGATCAAAGAGTGAGAGGAACATGGTCTGGTGCCCCTTCATGACGGCATCATGGCACAGCGCCTGGGCCAGATGGGTCTTGCCGACGCCCGCCGGGCCGATCAGGACGAGGTTACACGGCTGCGTGAGCCAGGGGTGGGCCATGAACTCCATCAGCTTTTCTCTGGGGATCTTGGGATTGAACTTCCAGTCGAACTCGCCCATGGTCTTAACCCGCTTGATTCCGGAACGGGCCAGCAGGTAGCCGATCTTTTTTGCCTGCCTGAGACGCGCCTCCTCTTCCAGGAAGCGCTCAAGAAAGGCCCGCTCATCGTCCGAGAAAGAGTGCTGATCCGACAGAAGACGAAACAGGCTCCACAGTTCAGAGAGTCGGATCATAATCGGCAAGGCTCCTTTCTTCGTAGGATATGGCAAGCAGACTGCCGTTATAGGGTGTCACCGGACAGGCCGCCGACGACACTGGTTTTGCCAGTATGGCTGCCACAACATCAGGACGTACTGCCTTCTGGCTAATCGCCTCCCTGACCGCCGACAAAAGGCATGGCTTGCCGAAGATTACCAACAGGCGAAACAGGGTATAGGCGGCCTTCAGGGGATCGTGACCGTCGCGTTCTCCATCTTGGATGAAGCGGGCAATATCGGTGTTCATCCGCATCATCAGCAGATAAATCCGCTTCTGCTTGTAAGCCGGGGTAAGCGACAGCAGGTCGGTACGATGGGTTGGATGCTCGATGGTCTGTTTCTTTGCAAACGAGCGGCGATGGCTTGCCACCGGGTGAGAGTTGACGATAACCTCGACCTTCTCCGGATAGAGGGCAACGGTCACACTTCGGCCCGAGTAACGCGACGGCACCGAATAGCGATTGCTTTCCACCTCCACGAAACCGGTCTTTGATACACAGGCCACAACAACCCGTTTGACGGGATATCCAATGGCCGGCAGCTTTTTCAGCGGTTCGTCGCACGAAGCATCCGAAGGCGACATGCCGGTCATGCTGTGCGGCGTATTGTTGCGAACCCTTTGCCACTGATTAACCAGGCGATTGAGATCAGGCAGATCTTTTGGATGCTGGGTGTATAGAAACGACCTGATATCCCGGATTACCCGCTCCACCCGTCCTTTGCCCTTCTCTGTCAACTACACAAAGTGAAACACATCAGAGTCGTTTTTTTCGTGTGACCCATCCTTTCCATCCCCTCTGCGGTCGTCAATTCGAGCTTCTTGAATACCATAATGCCTGGGGTGAAGACCGCGTATACTTCCTGGACCCATCAGGCCAATTGCAAAGGCTTCCCGCATCGTGGACGGACGTGGCAGGTGAAGATCCTTATGTTGCCGTGGCAAAAGGACGTTCCCCTTTTCGTGCAAAGGAGTTGCTACAGCTTGCAGACCTTCTTTCCAGACTTCAGCGGGAGGGTTTGTAAATGGAAATACGCCGCATATGTAATCTAAAATATGCCGTTATACTTATAGCAAAAGGTCAAATGGTCCAAGCAACTGCTTCAATAACTTATAATAACGACATATTAGCCATTAATTGTCTTGACTCCTTATTTGATTGCGGCATAATAATATTAACATATTATGCTATCGTTAAGGAGGTTCATATGGCACCTACCAAACCCGTTCTCCCAAAAGAGAGGGCCTTGCGAGAGAGCGGCGCATTAAACACCCATCCAGTGACCGATGCCTTGTTTAGCAAAAGCGACTTTTTCGATCCCCGCGACTTAGTCCAAGTAAAGTACGAGATGCTTCGTAAGGTGAATCAGGAGGGGCAGTCCATCAACCAGACTTCCGCCGCGTTTGGATTCTCCCGTCCATCCTTCTATAAGGTGTTGGCAGATTATGAACGTGAAGGGATAACTGGCCTGCTTCCCCGAAAGCGTGGTCCCCATGGTGGCCATAAACTCACAGCCGAGGTTCTGGAGTTCGTAAAAGAGAACTGCTCAACGGAACATTCTATGAGCATTCCAGAGCTTCTTTGCGAAGTGGAGAAGCATTTTGAAATACGGGTACACCGCCGCAGCCTTGAACGCGCAATAAAACGCTTCGAAAAAAAAACGCCGCAGATTGCCGGGAAGAAATAGCATGCGCCCGCATGGACAGAGACGATGCTTTAGTGGAGCGTTACGAGGAGATTCGCCGGACCTTTTCCGATCGACATCATGGGGTGTCAATGTGGGGGCTGGTAGTTTTAAGGACAAAGGGCATGGTTGCGTGGGCAAGGTTGTGGCGAGAACATGAAGAAGGTGACGTGAAACATGCGCATCATGCTCCATCAGTTTCAGCGACGCCGTCTCTTCCAAGCTGCAGTGATGAAGTAGTCAGAGTACTGGCGGGAATGGTCTGGGCTATTCAAGAGGAGGCATGCCATGAGCCATGATTCACAGGGCAAGATCAGGACGCAGCATCTTCGTCGGAGCGCTTATCTGTATGTGCGGCAGTCCTCCCTTCGGCAGGTGATGGAAAATACCGAAAGCACAGAGCGTCAATATGCCCTTCGACAGCGGGCGATTCAGCTAGGCTGGGCACAGGAGCAGATCGTGGTGATCGATAGCGATCTCGGCCAATCGGGAGCTTCAGCGGCAGATCGGCTGGGCTTTCAGTATCTGGTTGCCGAGGTAGGGTTAGCGCATGCCGGCATAGTGATGGGGTTGGAGGTGAGCAGGCTTGCGCGGAATTCTGCAGATTGGCACCGGCTCCTCGAAATGTGCGCACTCACCGACACGCTGATCCTCGATGAGGATGGACTGTACGATCCTGCTCATTTCAATGACCGGCTCCTCCTTGGGCTAAAGGGAACAATGTCAGAAGCGGAACTGCATATTATCAAGGCAAGGCTGCAGGGTGGAATCATCAACAAAGCGAAGCGCGGGGAGCTGATGGTCCCGCTCCCTGTCGGTTTCCAATATGGCCACCAGGGCGAGGTGAAGTTTGATCCCGATCGTCAGGTGCAGGAGAGCGTGCGGGTATTATTTGAGACATTTCGACGCACCGGCTCTGCCATGGCTACTGTAAAGGAATTTCGTAAGCTGGGGCTATTATTCCCTCATCGTGTACATGGCGGAGCTGCCAAAGGCGAGGTGGTATGGAAACCACTTTGTCATTCACGAACCCTTTGGCTTCTCCACAACCCACGCTATGCCGGGGCCTTTTTCTATGGCCGCACGCGTCAGCGTCACAATTCGCATGGAAGTGTTCGCTATCAGAAGCTGCCGTTGGAGGAATGGACAACCTTTATTCCTGACGCCCATACGGGTTACATTTCATGGGAGCAATTCGAGGAAAACGAAAGGAGATTGCTGGAAAACGCCCAGGCCCACGGCGGAGAACGCAAGCGGAGCCCTCCTCGCGAAGGCCCTGCGTTGCTGCAAGGGATCGTCATATGCGGCAGATGTGGTAACAGAATGACAGTACGCTATCACAAAATCAGAGAACGCTTGGCTCCGGACTATGTCTGTCAACGTGAAGGCATCGAGAATGGCGAGAGATTCTGCCAAAAAATGCCAGGCTCAGGGCTGGAACTGGCCATTGGAGCTCTGCTGGTCGAGACCGTCACACCATTGACCCTGGAAGTGGCAATTTCAGTTGAAGACGAACTCACACGCCGCAGGGATGAGGCCGATTGTCTGCGCCGAAAGCACGTTGAGCGTCTCCGTTACGATGCTGACTTGGCCCGGCGCCGATATATGCAGGTTGATCCCGACAACCGACTTGTGGCCGATGAACTTGAAGGGGAGTGGAACGGAAAACTCAAAGCCCATAAAGACGCTTTGGAAGCATTGGAAGAACAGAGACGCAATGATGTACAAATAGTAGGGGCGGAACAACGTGCCCAGATTCTTGCCTTAGCCAAGGATTTCCCGACGTTATGGAATGACCCTCGAACACCAAGTCGAGAACGTAAGCGTATGGTGCGGTTGCTCATCGAGGACGTGACCCTTACCAAAGGATTGGGAATAACCGCAAATGTTCGTTTCAAGGGAGGGGCCACTAAAACGATCACGCTGCCGCAGCCTCCTCCTATCGCCGAGCTTCGCAAAAATCCTGCTCACTTAGTGGCCGAAGTTGACGGGCTGCTTGACGACTACACCCATAGCCAAATCGCAGCGATTCTGAACCATAAGGGCATGCGTACTGTAGATGGAGGATCTCTTGACCGACTGAATATCCGGAATATCCAGGAAGCCTACGGACTTCTTCCACGGTATGAGCGGTTAAGAAATCGTGGTATGCTCACCATGTCAGAGGTTGCCGAGAAACTCGGCATTACCTACGCCACGGCCAAAACTTGGAACCAGGCTGGACTCCTGAAATCTTATCCGTACAACGACAAACACGAGTGCCTTTTTGAACCGTTTGCGGGTGAAGCATTAGTCAAGGGAAAGCACAAGGGGCTCATCGCTTCCCTGCATAAAGCACGCTGCTCGAGGAAAAATCCACCCCAACATCATGACGAGGTGCAGTATGAAGCCTAGCCCTTCTCATTGGCCCGGTACGGGGTGCAGGGGTGAATGGCAAAACAGTAATGCCTGGAGAAATCCACAAACTGGGCATTGAGACGAAGGACGGGTTTGCGGGAGATCACCACACTCTTGAGGTTGTCATAACGATGGGCATGGGCAATCCCACGGCACTCCTGAAACGCCTCCAGATGACCATCCAGAAAGAACTCGAAGGTCATTCGGGGATAGAAGCGAACCACCAGAAAGCGGGACCAGGCCAGGATATAGACAAAACCGTAGACCGTTCCCCATGGAAGCGTTAGCACCATCCAGTCCACCTGGGCTTCCTCCGCCGGCAGCAGCACCTGCTCATGGAACATGGCCGGCTTCTTTGTGCGCAGTTTTTTTGTCACCCGACTCACTGTCGGATAGCTGCCGGCAAAGCCAAGCCCCAGCAGTCGTTCATAAACCTGGGTGGCTTTCAGTTTCGGGTGCTCGCCATACCACGACTCGATGAGACGCCAGTAGGGGGTGACAATGCCGTCATTGTCAGAGCGTTTGCGCATAGTTCCGTCGCTATGGATGATGCGCGAGACGGTCTTTCGGCACATCCCGCAATACGCGGCAATCTGGCGTATGGAAAGTTTTTCGGTCTCATAGCGCTGCAGCACGAAGGCGGTAAGTTCGTCATCGATCATGGCGTCCTCCCAAAACAAAAGGATAGAAGGCGTTGTAAGCCCGAACCCCAGAAAAATTGGGAACGTTTATAATACAATGGTTTACGCAGTTGTCGGCAATTATCAGTCCTGCCAGAAATTTTTAAACCTATCTGCAGCAAGGTTGGTGTACCTAACCGTGTGCTGTATGTTTTTGTGTCCAAGATAGTGCTGGATGCTGCGGGTGTCTTTCCCCTCATTGGCCAGCTTGAAGCCTGTTGAGTGTCTCAGCATTTGGGGATGGATTGGCATACCCAATTGGGCCTGTTCCCCAGCTCTCGCTATGATTTTGGAGAAGGTGGATGCCGTGAGGGGGCCTTTACGTTCGGTAATAAAAACATACTGGGTATCAGGGTAATCGCGTCCGATTTTTCGAAGGGCCCTGAGTTCCGGGCCGAACAACGGATGGGTGCTGGGGGTGCCGTTTTTCCGGCGGTTCACATGAAACAGACCATATTTCAGGTCAATTTGCGTCCAACGCAATGAGATTAATTCCGAGACCCTCAAACCATGCCGATAGGCTATCAGGATCATTCCCGCATCTCGATCACCATGTCTTCCGAGGTGACGCGCTGAGGATATAAGTTTTTCCACCTCATCAGGTATCAGATATTCCCGGCTACGCCGGTCTGCGTTTTTTGGTTTTCTTAACTCTTTTCCCAATCGTGATACCCCACTATAGTGAACATTCCGTAAAATGATGTTCGGCCTGGTAACTTTCTTGTGCTACAGTGCTCCCATTTTGCTCATTATAGCGTAATTAACATTCCGTAAAAAGGTCATTTTACGGAATGTTCCACATCGAACTCAACCTGATTTCCGGATGAATTCACGAGAAAACAATGCGCGCCAGCGACAGAAACCTGACTATTCTCACTGAACCTGAGAGACAGGCGCTATATGGCCTACCAGATTTTGACGTTTTTCAGCGCGCCGAGTATTTCGCGCTAACCACGCAAGAGCTCAGCCTTGCGCATCGACGTAACAGCGTGCCTGACCAACTTTTGTGTATGTTGCAGCTAGGCTATTTCAAGGCCAAGCAAACCTTCTTCGGTTTTACATTCGCCGACGTGCCCAAGGAGGATATCGAATTTCTGTTGCGGCACTATTTCCCGGGCAAGTCATTCAACCCCAAGCCGATTAGGAAGGCAGAATACTATGCCCAGCGTAAGGAAATAGCCCGGTTGTTCGGTTACCGTCCCTGGCCCAATGACTACATGCCCCTTCTGGCCGAAAAGGCAGCTATGTTGGTCACTCGTGATGTCACGCCGGGCTTCGTGGCGGCTGAACTGATTGCGTTTCTGCGTCACGAGAAGATCATCCGCCCAAGGTACACTACCGTGCGGGCGGTAATCAGTGAGGCACTTTCCGCCGAGCGCCGGCGACTGGGAGAGATGGTAGATTCTGTGCTTGACGAAAAATCTGCCGCTGCTTTACGCCAACTTCTGGTGCGAGATGATACTTTGTCTGAACTCGCGGCTATCAAGCAGGACGCAAAAAACTTCGGCTACAACATGATGCGGTTGGAGCGGCAGAAACGGGCTTTGCTTGAACCGCTGTATCAGATTGCCAAACGCCTGTTACCGCAACTCAACATCTCGCAGCAGAATGTAGCGTACTACGCGAGCCTCGTCTATTACTATACCATTTACGATTTGCGCCGTCTGCAGCCTAGTCAGACGAATTTGTATCTGCTGTGTTACGCCTGGCACCGCTATCGCCAACTAAACGACAACCTGGTCGACGCCATGGGCTATCACATGAAAAAGATCGAGGCGGAAACCAGAAGCAGAGCCGAAAAACAATTTTTCCTGGCACAGATAGAACGGCAACCCGATGGTGCGAAGGTCGGGAGGCTTCTTCTGCTTTATGTAGAGGATGAGGTTACCGACGACACCCTATTCGGTGAGGTGCGCAACCAAGCGTTCGAGATTATGCCGAAAGAGGATCTCTTGATTACGGGCCGGCGTTTTTGCGAGAAGCCCGTCAGTCAGATGGAGTTCCGCTGGCAAGCGCTGGACAAGGCTGCGGGACGGATTCGGAAACAACTCCGCCCGCTGGCCATGACTCTTGACTTCTCCAGCACGACGGCCGATAGCCCCTACCTCGCCGCTCTACGCTGGATGAAGGGCGTTTTTAGCCGGCATCAGCAGCTATCACAACGGCCAATCTCCGAGATCCCCGCCCATACAATACCCAAGCAGTTACACCCACATCTTCTGGAGTTCGACAGCGAAGGGAACGCTATCCGTTTGCGCAGCGGCCGTTATGAATTCTGGATCTACCGCCAAGTCCGAAAACGTCTCGAAGCCGGCAATCTGTATGTCGACGACAGTGTGGGGCATCGTCTATTCAGCGACGAACTGGTACCCCCTGATCGCGAGGCGAGCGCCATTCAGGCACTGGACATCCCTTGGCTGCGGCAACCTGTCGATACCACGCTGGATAACCTGTTCGCTGAACTTAACGGTTTGTGGCAAACCTTCGAACGCGAGTTGCGCCAAGGAAAACTCAAACATCTGGAATTCGACAAAGTCCGCAAAAAGCTGACCTGGCACAGGCCCAAGGCCGACAAGGATAAGACACTGCAAGACAGCTTTTACTCGAAGGTTCAGTCCCGAGACATCACGGATGTCTTCCGCTTTGTAAATGAGCAATGCAGTTTCCTGTCGGCGATGACACCCCTACAGCCGCGCTATGCGAAGAAGATTGCCGACGAAGATAGCCTGATGGCGGTGATTATTGCCCAGGCGATGAACCATGGCAATCTCAGCATGGCCGAGACCTGCGATATCCCCTATCACATCCTGGACGAAACCCACCATCAGTATCTTCGTCTCGCCACGCTTAAAGCGGCTAACGATAGAATCAGTAATTTTATCTCACAACTGCCAATTTTTCCCTACTATTCGCTTGATCTGGAAGTGCTTTACGGTAGCGTCGACGGCCAGAAATTCGAGACTGGCGATCCTACCGTCAAGTCACGCTACTCTCGCAAATACTTCGGCGCAGGCAAAGGCGTTGTCGCATTCAGCCTGCTGGCAAACCAGATACCGCTACAAACGGAACTGCTGTCCGCGAACCAGCATGAGTCGTACTGGGTGTTCGATATCTGCTACAATAATACCGCCGATATCGTGCCGACGCTGATTACCGGTGATATGCACAGCATCAACAAGGCAAACTTTGCAATCTTGTACTGGTTCGGAATGGCGCTGGCACCGCGTTTCACCAACCTGGACGCGCAGTTAAAGCATCTGTTCTGTGGGAACAATCCGGAGGAATACCGTGACTACCTGATTCAACCGTTGGGTCAAATCGACCGCCAACTAATCGTCGACGAAAAAACAAATATCGATCGTATCGTCGCCACGCTCGGGCTCAAGGAAATGAGCCAGGCCACCCTGGTCAGAAAGCTGTGCACCTTGTCCACGCATCATCGCACACGGATGGCGGTTTTCGAGTTCGATAAACTGATCCGGAGTATTTACACACTGCGCTATTTGCTGGATTCCCAACTGCAACGCAATGTTCACCGATCGCAGAACCGAATCGAATCCTACCATCAGCTACGTTCCGCCATAGCACAGGTAGCCGGCAAGAAGGAGCTGACTGGACAAACAGAGCTGGACGTGGCAATAAGCAACCAGTGCGGGCGCCTGATTGCGAACGTAGCAATAGCCTACAATTCGATCCTTCTTTCAACCTTATTGACCCGCTATCAGACCGACGGCAACCAAAAGGCCCTGGCTCTGTTCAAGAAAATCTCTCCAGTGGCTTGGCAGCATATTCACTTGCTTGGACGCTACAATTTCCGCGACAAGCATCCGATTGACCTGAAGACGCTTTTAGGGAACGTAAATCTACGTTAAATGGGCCTTCCATAGAAAAAAACATGTTTTCGGCTTTAAATGTTTGTTTTTAAAGCACTCCCAAATTTTCTGGGGTTAGGGCTTACAACGCCTAGAAGAGGATGCCAGAGTAGCCGGAATCAAGTGGGATGGGCTATCGTGTCTTGTATCATTCGCCGCGAGACACCAGGGGCGGCAAACGTAGAGCCGGCAACGCGCCGCAGGGTTATCTCGTCTTGTATCACCAAAAGACGACTGGCCGGCACCCAGAAAACCAGCTTCAATACTGGCTTCGCGGTGGGTATCTCGTCTTGTATCATCGGGCCTGCCGTCTGACGCCGCTTCAGCCGCCATTCCTTCACGTAGGAATAGCGTCCAGAGAAGTAGTCGGGTTCATGGGCGAGCCACGTCTGCTGGGAAGCACGCTTGCGGGCCTTACCGCACTCAGGACGGGAACATGCTCGCTGACGGTTACCAACACGGGGATCAGGAACAAAGAATCTGCCGCAGAACTCGCAGTGCTTGGACAATGACCACCTCCGGAACATAACTCCCGGAATAGGTCATAACAGGTTGTGAAGAAGAAAGTTGATACGATGAAAGGAATTCTGAAAAACTGGTCAGAAAGGGGCGGAGGCGGTCGCCTCATCCTTGATTGGATTTGGGGGCATTTTGATGATCGCTAACACCTGGGTGTTTCGGGAGCAATTGGACCGTTGGTACCGAACGGATTTGACGAACCACGAGCGGGAGGAAATCGATCGACTGTCCGTTCAGCTTGAGCGACTGCGCAAGGTATTTACAAACATTCTGGCTCTTGCGGACGAACTCAAAGAGGGCACCATCGACAAGATTTTGGCCAAGAGCGATCTGGAGTTGGGGATTGAGGTGTTGTTACGGGGTAAGCTCTGAGCTAATTTCATGCAAAACTGCGATTACAATTTTAAAACGATGTTATGTAACAATTGGCGGATTTGACAGCTATGTGGTCACTAGGCCATATTGACCTTACTTTCGTACACATGGAAACACGCATGTCCGAAACCATACCTTTTCGGGCGAGGTTAAGGAGAACAGTGAGGAGCACCTGTTAGCGCTGATCGAAGTCATTCGTAACGGCTGGTCGCCACCTGGGCGCATTTCAACCTGCACGGAGAATTCGATTTCTCGGATGAAAGGATGATCGATTCGATAGGTTTGATACCTCCCCAAAATTCGTGTCTGAAATAGTGCTAAAAATGGGCGGGAAAAAACAGGAGAAAAGTCATACAAGTGGCAAGCTTACGCTAAATTCTATACAACTATAGTGTCGTTTGTTTAAACGCACCATCTATTGCTAAAATATAATAATTTACCCTTATTTGTGGTCTCGTTATGGTTATGTTTTTGCATGTACATAATTGTTTTAGCAAGGACTTGCACAGGAAGCATCGAGATAGTGACCAACACCGCATTTCATTACCAAACTCACTACATATGCGCGTTATGTTTTTGACAAAGTGTCAAAAAAGTATTCTCTTCAGCAAGTTCAGCAAAGAAAGGAGGTGGATTCCGGGTCGTATTGTAGTTCTATGTATCTGCATGCACTGCCGCGAAAGGTGATACAAGCATTTTGTTAACAGTTCACCAAAACCAGGACGTAATATCGACACGTTAGAAAAGAAGATATTTTTTCCATTTCAGGTAGGCAATCGCAACAGTGGCTGACATAGCGTGCTATTGCACGCAATTAAGCCAAGAGGTACATAAACCACCGAGGTACCTCTTTAGGACGAAGCATACAAGTATTAGATATTCATTTTTGAAGGGAGAAAAATTCTAATGATAAGCAATGTAAACTCGACTACTAATCCAACCGCAACAGCTACAGCAATGCAGTCATCCTTGGCATTAAGCTCGGATGATTTTCTGAAACTGTTCGTCGCCCAGCTACAGAACCAGGACCCGACACAGCCCCAGGATCCAAGTACGATGCTGAATCAACTCTCACAGATGACCCTAGTGCAACAGGGTTCCGAAAGCAACACAGCATTGAATAACCTTTTAACAGCACAGAACAATGCCTTAAGTATGTCTTCGCTATCTTTAGTCGGTAAAAATATAGTTGCCAACGGCAATTCGATTTCGTTTGACGGATCCGACGCGGCTTCACTGCAATTCAATCTGCCCTCATCGGCTTCTGCTGCAGCCATCAGTATCTCCGATGCCTCAGGAAATGCTGTCAAAACAGCCTCACTTGGAGCTCAGGCTGCTGGCAATGTTAGTTATACATGGGACGGAACTAATAATAATGGCACTCTGCTTCCTGCCGGGGCATATACCTATGCCGTAACAGCAACATCCTCCAGTGGTGCTGCCGTGACTGCGACACCCTACACAACCGGGATTGTTACCGGCGTTGATCTCACGGGTAGCACTCCATCTCTCACTGTTGGCTCGATGTCCGTTCCGATAACGAATATTATTAACGTACAAGGGGGATAGCTCTTGGTTGATCAGGTCTCTTTTCCCACTCCAGATAAGTCAATAAGTGCAGAGCAGCCTCAACCTGCAAAATCCAGTAAAACTGGGCAAACAATCGGCCCGTCATTTGCCAATATACTGGGTTCACAGCTACCGACACAGGGGGTAAAATTTTCACAACACGCATTGGAGCGTCTCAAGGCCCGTAATATAACACTCTCCGCAAATGATCAAGCCAATCTTGAAGGAGCTGTCAACAACGTTGCCATGAAAGGCTGCAAGAATTCTTTGGTTATGATGGGGGATGTGGCACTAATAGTCGGTATCAAGGACCGCGCTGTAGTTACCGCTATGGACAAATCGCAGATGCAGGGCAAGATATTCACCAACATCGATTCAGCGGTAATTTTATAAAAACAACGACTGGGCTGGTCCTCTTGAGGAAGCCCATGAAACGTCGGTTGATTATAACGTTTAACTCAAAAACAAATATTATGGAGGCGATAACATGAGTCTTACATCAACAATGTATACTGGGGTATCCGGCCTTTTAGCCAACGCTGAAGGTATCAATGTAATCGGCAACAATTTGGCAAACAGCAATACAATCGGATTCAAAGGTTCCAGCACTCTTTTTTCTGACATGCTTTCCTCTACAATTGGAAACAATTCACAAATTGGACACGGTGTACAGATACAAAAGGTAGATACCAACTTCTCGCAGGGTTCTCTGGAAAGCACCACCAGCGTGACTGATCTGGCAATCCAGGGCAACGGATTTTTCGCGCTCGCCGGGCCTAACAGCATTAATGGCACTGCAGTACCGGCGGCCAATGCATATTACACACAGGCAGGCTCGTTCCGGCTCGATAGCACCGGTCTTGGATTGGTCAATCCTGACGGTTACAAAGTGCTCGATACTGCCGGCAAACCTATAGTATTCCCAGCTTCATACGCTCCTGCAACAGGTGCAAGTCAAACCTTCCAGAGTATAACAGGGGTGGATTCTACTGGTGTCATGACTTTGCTTTATGCTGATTCGGCAGGCAACTCATCCACTTTGTACTACGCAGGCGACGCGACTGCCCCCACATCAACATATGCCAGTGCCGTTCAGATCGCCGAGACCAAAGTGCCCAATCCAGCAGGGATGGCTAGTCAGGCGGGCACACTTTTTACGCTCACTACCGAATCAGGAACCCCGGCCGCCCCCGCTACGGGAGTATTCTCCTTTGCCGACGGTATCGATGAAAAAATGTTATCCCACAATCTTGAAGAAAGTAATGTTGACATGGCGGCCGAGTTTGTGAACATGATTACCACGCAACGTGCATATTCAGCCAACTCCAAGACCATCACAACTGCAGATCAAATGACACAGGAACTTTTAAGCTTGAAACAGTAATTCTCGCCAATTGATGTAGTTCAGTAAACCACCGGCTCTGCCGGTGAGACTTGAAAAGGCTATGCCGTTCTAGCGACCCTTCCTCCTGAGGAAAGCCCCGAAGGATATTCAACAGGAGGAAATTCCATGCGAGAGTGGCAAAGTTTATCCCGTGTAAAATGGGAGTGCAAATATCTTGTAGTGATCGTCCCGAAGTACCGCAAGAAGGTGCTTTATGGGCGTCTTCGCAGAGAAGTAGGAAAGATCATCCGTCAGTTGTGTCGCCAGAAGGATGTGGAACTTATCGAGGGTTATGCGATGCCTGACCACATCCATCTGGTTTTGAGTGTTCCCTACGAAGTTCAGCATTGCAATGGTGATGGGGTATCTGAAAGGCAAATCAGCTATCCACATTCACCGCAAAATAAATGGCATCAAGCAGGGTTTTACCGGAAGACATTTTTGGTCCCGCGGTTACTGTGTCAGCACGATAGGCTTAGATGAAGAAATGATCCGTGCTTATGTGAAAGGCCAAGAGCATCAGGATAAGCAAGAGGAACTTGACTTTGCCAATAACCCCTAGCCCTGATCATACAAGGAAGGGGCTTTCCTCAAACCCCCTGCTCTGCGGGTGGTCATGACTATGGTCACAAACTACAAGAAAACAGCCTGGCTGTCAACAGCAAGCGCTACCTCCCCCGATTCAAATCAGGGGTTTCCGCGCATGAGGTGGATCTATGAAAGTAAAAACTTTGACCGCTGTTGTTGTTGAGCAATTACGGCTATTGGAAGGACTTTTGGGTATCCTTAAACAGGAAACAATTGAACTCTCAAAAATACACCTTGATGCCATAATTGAGACAAATAGTCAAAAGGAAGTGATGGCAGCCAGCATCAATGCCAATGCTGCCCTACTTCAACAGGCACTTGCCGAAGCAACTTCTCACGAGGGAATGTCAGCCAATGCGACTTTGTTGGATTTGGCCGCCAAGCTAAAGTCAAAGGGGAACGTCGAAATTTCACAGATACTCGAGGCTTTGGACAATACTGCAGACCAAATCAGGCAGGTAGCTACGATTAACCAGGAAATTGCTGAATGTTTTGAATCATCCGTCACTTCATCTATCACGCTACTGTCTCAGATTATTAATCTTTCACATACTTATGCCACATCCGGTGACTATCACCAAGAACATTTCGGGCCAGTCATGGTCAATAGGAAGGCTTGACATCCTCCCCGCCCTGAAGGACGAGGATTCCAAAGACTACGGCTTACGCCGCTTCCCTTGTGGTCCCTGTGACAGCCAGTTTGGCTAAAGTGAGTTTAAATTTCGCAATGGAGGTTGGCAGAAGCGGAATTAATGCGTATCAGGCAGCTATTGAGGTTACTTCCCGAAATATTGCCAACATAAGATTTGTACTGCTCAACCAACAGCGGATTATTGCATGATTTTTGTCTTTAATTATCCTTATCAATTGGAGGTAGCTAATCAATAACAGCCAATGTGGCAACCCCACTAACTTATTATAGTTTTTTTCTACGTCGTTGCTGGCATATAGTTTAGTAATGACATCGAGAGTATTTTGGATGTTGTCGAAAGAGATGCTTGGTAGGCGGTCTGCTGCAGTGACAGCTGAGCCGCAAGTTGTGCATAATTGACATTTTGAATATTTCCAGCGATTGTTTGCAGAGTGTTTGTCGTATTGGTGTTTAAGGTGGCTGCATTGGTGAGTCGGGCCATTCGCGAAGCAACATCGCTTTGGGCATTGGTGATCTGAGTCATTCCGCTCTCAAGTTTCTGAGACTCTGCCTGAATGCCAACCGCACTGGTTACGTCATTGTTTTGGACGGCAGTGATTAGTTTGTCGAATGTGTCAAGAATATTGGTAGTACCATAAGGTGTAGAAGTCCCCGTCCCGGTAAGCACCTGATTACCCGTGATATTCATTTGCTGCGTTGCAGATGGACCAATATTCACATTGAGTGCTGTGCCATCTCCGCTATAATACGGAGAAGTACCGCTGAAGGGCGCGGTCGAACTTACTGCCCCACCAAAGACATACTGATCTCCTGACTGCGTGTTTCCGTAATCCACCATAGATTGCTTCAGTCCTTGCAATTGACTTACATCGCTCTGTATTGTGGTTTGGTCAGAGCTTCCACTAGTTATTGAATCAACTAATTGAATGGCTTGTTGCATGGTGTCCGACATCCCTTGAAGCGCCGTGTTAGTAACCTGCATAAACGTGTTGGCATTAGTTATATTAGTGGCATACTGTGTGCTGGCCGCGAGTTGATCTCCGATACCGAGCAGAGTGTTTGTACCAATCGGATCGTCACTAGGCTGATTGATGTTGTTACCTGTGGAAATTTCCGTCTGTAAATTACTGAGCTTTATTTGTTGCTGCTGAAGATTGTAAATGGAACTAGAGGCTAACATGTTTTGAGTGATACGCATGGGTTATCTCCTATGTTATGAGGCCGAGAACCGTGTCCATCATGGCGGTGGCAGTGGTAATTATTTTTGCAGATGCTTGGTAGGACTGCTGATACTGCATCAGTTTGGTAAGTTGTTCATCGAGTGAGACTCCCGAATTTGATTGTTGTAGAGTCGTCAGCTGCTGGGTTAATGCGTTAGACTGTGTAACATTATTATTGGCAGTTTGCACATCTTGACCAACTTTACTGACCAAAC
>Ga0316226_1001937_pt1 | contig 20646 bp, 22 predicted proteins | sample TBH18017metaG_FD_206009 | JGI IMG/M metagenome (GOLD analysis project Ga0316226, IMG submission 206009) | Freshwater microbial communities from Trout Bog Lake, Wisconsin, USA - TBH18017 | ecosystem: Environmental > Aquatic > Freshwater > Lake > Hypolimnion/Profundal zone | place: USA: Wisconsin...
GGCTCCTTAATTATTCATGTGCGGTATTTGCGGCATCGTAAGCATCGCGGGCGAACGCCAGCCGGAATCGGTCCGGCTCCGCGTCAACGCCATGTTGCAGGCGCTGTCGCACCGCGGGCCGGATGACGTCGGCGCGCACGCTTCGGAATCCGCCGTGCTGGGCGCGACGCGCCTTGCGATTCGTGGCGGCGGCGACGGCCGGCAACCGATGGTGGACGCGGCCAGCGGCGTGGTGGTGGTCTGCAACGGTGAAATTGACAATCACAAGGAACTGCGCCGCTGGCTCGCCGATCATGGCCGGCCGGTGACGCAGGCCACCGACGTGGCCGTGCTGCCCGGAATGTATCTGGAACTCGGCGCGGCGTTCGCGGAAAAACTGGTCGGCGCCTTTGCCATCGCGGTCTGGGATCCACGCGAAAACCGGATCACTCTCGTGCGCGACCGCGCGGGCGAACGCCCGCTTTTTTTCACGCAAACTAAAGATGCCGTCATTTTCGCCACAGAAATCGCCAGCATGGTTTCCAAGTTCAAGCTGCCGGTCACGTTCAACCACGCCGCCTTGCAGCGGTATCTGCGCTACGGTTTGTTTGCCGCCCCGGCCTCGCCGTTTGCGGGCATCCAAAAAATTCCGCCCGGCGGGATTGTTGAGATAGATTCGCGCGGCGTCCGGCACTCGACCTATTGGCGTTGGAACAATGTTGAATCCGCCAAGCAAAAACCTTCGCTCGACGCGTTTGATAAAATTTTCCGCGAAACCATCCGCCGGCAGACCGACGTGGACGTGGACTTCGCCGTCTTCTTGAGCGGCGGCGTGGATTCGTCGCTCGTCTCGGCGGTCACGCGGTCGCTGCATCCTGACCGGCGGTTGCGGGCTTACACGTTGCGCTTCGAGGAGGAATCTTTCGATGAAGGAAATTTCGCCGAATCCGTCGCCACGTCGCTCAAGCTTGAGCCGGTGACGGTCTGGGTGCGACCCAATGATTTGCCGGATGCCTTGTCACTATTGATCAAAACCGGCGGCGAACCACTCGCCGACCCGGCGTGGCTGCCGACGGCGCTGCTCGCGCGCCGCGCGGCGCAGGACGTGCCGATGGCGCTGGTGGGCGAGGGCGCGGATGAACTGCTCGGCGGTTATCCGACTTACACCGGCGCGGGCATTGCCGAAAAATTTTCAAAATTGCCCGCGTGGGTTCGCGCCGCCATCCGGCGGACGGTCGAGTCGTTGCCGGTCAGTGAAAAAAAGATGACCGTCTCCTACCTGCTCAAGCGTTTTGTCCAAGGTGCGGAACTGGGCGGCATGACGCGCCACCAACTTTGGATGTCCAACATTTCGCCGGCGGTTTTGGAACGGCTCGGAGTTCCGCCCGTTGTTTCAAGTGAAAATAATTTCGCTGACGGCCTGCTGCTGGATCGGGTGCAGCGCTGGGATCTGGAAAACTCCCTCGCCGAGGGGTTGCTCACCAAGGCCGACCGCGCGAGCATGAGTTCCGCGCTGGAACTGCGCGCGCCGTTTCTGGACGAATCGGTCATGGCCTTCGCCGCGAGCTTGCCCGTCGCCGACCGCATCCAGAATTTTGCCACCAAAATCTTCCTCAAGCGTTACGCTTTGCGCTATCTGCCAAAGTCCATTGTTTACCGGCGCAAGCGCGGGCTGTCCGTGCCCATCGGAAGCTGGTTGCGCGGCCCGCTTCGCGAATGGGCCGCACAAAAACTTGCCAGCAATCGGCTGGAGCAAATCGGCGTCCGCACTCCGGCGGTTCTGGAACTGTTTTCCGAACATTGCCAGCACAAGGCCGATCATGCGCGGGCGCTGTGGACGCTGATTGTCCTGAGCGAATGGCTCGACTGGGCGGCACAAGAAACGGCGTGAGGCGGGCGCAAAGCCGCTTTACACTTCGGCGGACGTGGCTAGAATCGGCTCATGGCTGGCGAATACGATTCCACCGAATTTATTGACACCGATTTCACGGCGCAGAAATCCCCGTTTGCCGCGCCCAACGCCGCCCCGACGCGCGACGACGTGGATCGCCGGGTGGTGGACGCGCAGCAAAAACTTGTGGCGCTCAAGCGTGCGCAGGAAGAGCTCGAACGCGAGCGCGCCGGGCTGGAAGAATTGCGTCGCCGGCAAAATGAATTTCAGACCGGCCGCGACGAGGTCGTCCAAAATCTCACGCGCGGGCTTGGCCTGCTTGAGGAGGCGGAATTTGTCGCGCGCCGCGACGCCGAGCAGATGGTCAAGACCGTCGGCGATTTTCGCGCCGCGCTGGCGAAGGTGCAGGCGATCAACGACACGGCGTGGACCAAGGAAAATTTCCAGGTGGAGCTGACGCGCGCGCTGACGACGATTGAGAACGCGCGGATGGAATGGAATTCCGCGCGGCTGAAAATTTCCGCGCTAGCCGGCGAGACCAAAAACGCCGCCGCCGCGCTGGATAAAAATTCGCCGTTAGCCGCCGCCGCGCCGTCGCTGGCGGATTTGAGTTTCGGCCAGCTTTGCAAGATCGGGCTGGCGATGACCTGGCCGCTGCTGCTCGTGGCGCTGGGCGCGCTGGGAATTTTCATCGCCATTCTCGCGCGAAAGTAGGGCGGCATGGCGTTCTCCAAGAAAAATCCCGACCTGATTTCCGACAAGGCGCGCGCGCTCAACAGCGAGATCGCCGCGCTGGAGGCGGAGATCAAAAAGCTCGATTCGCAAATCGCGCGCACGCCGGAGCCGAAGTTCCGTTCCACCGCCGCGCCGATCGGCGAAACCATTTCCCGCCCTATCGAAAAAGCTGCGCCCGCGCCAAAACCGCACGAGCCGGTTTTTGAGGAGGTCAACCGTGCCAAGCTGGCCGCGCGCGACGAGTCCGAGGCGTCGGAAATCTTCAACGAACTCGGCGTGCGCAAATACGACCTGCCCGCGCTGTTCAACCGCGTGCGCAACCATTTTCGCGGCCCGACGACGAGCAATCCGCGCCTCGTCAACTATCTCGCCGCCGGCGGCGTGCAGGGACTGCGCCCGCTGCGCTACGAGAAGCGCGTGGCGCGCAACCGCTTTTTTGCGCTTGTCATCGTGGTGACCGCCGTGCTGCTGGGACTTTTCCTTATGCTGAAGCATTGAATGATAAATCGCCCGATTGAAATTTTGGCGGCCATGCGCGATGGCAATTTCGTTGCGCGCTATTCGGAAAACGGCTTGGCGGAATTAAATTTTCCAAACCCGAAAGGGTTTGTCGCGCCGAAGCGCAGCGAAGGCGGACGGCTTCCCGCCAAAATCCGTGCCTGGCATTGCGCCACGGAAGCAGCCTTGAAAAGCATTCTCGCCGGGCGCGCGCCCAAAACTTTTCCGCCGCTGGATTTGGCGGGAACTGATTTTCAGAAAAGTGTCTGGAACGCGCTGCGGAAAATTTCCCTTGGGAAGACGAAAAGCTACGGCGAAATCGCCCGCGCCATCGGCCGGCCAAAGGCGGTGCGCGCGGTGGGCGGCGCGTGCGGGGCGAATCCCGTTCCGGTGCTGGTTCCGTGTCATCGCGTGTTGGCGGCCAATGGGAAAATCGGCGGCTTTTCCGGCGGGCTGGGCTGGAAGCGCACCTTGCTGGCGCGCGAAGGCGTTAAAGTTTAACCGTTTTTTTGCCCCAAAAGCGGGTTGCGAGCTTGAAAACCGCCAAAACCCCTTATTTTTGCCGGAAAAACACGGTGAATAACTCGCCCCCAAACCGCCTTATAGACTGGATTTGAAATTCTTCTGCATCTTTCAGCCGTTCAAAACCGCGCCCGTCGGCGATTGTCGGTGCGGTGCGGCCGCCGAAGATTTTCGGGCAGATGGTGAGATGGATCTCGTCCACCAGGCCGGCGCGGAACAGCGCGCCGTTCAATTCTCCGCCGCCTTCGCATAAAAGGCGTTTCACGTTCCACTTCGTCCGCAGCCAGCGCAGCGCGACGCGGAAATTGATTTCCGTTTTGCCGCAGATTTTCACACCGTCCGCCAATTTTCGCAGCTGCGCCAGTTTTCTGGCCGAAGCGCGCTGGGTGGTCAAAATGAGAATCGGCGAAAACCGTTTTTCAAAAATTTCCGCGCTTGGATCAAGCGAACCGCTGCCGCTCACGATTACCCGCAAACTGTATTCCGCCAGTCCGCCTTGGAGCCGCCGCTTGCGGAATTTTTCGCCGCCGGGCCCCAGGATGCTTTGCGAGATTTCCACCGTCCGCGCCCCGCACATCACCGCGTCCGCCGTCGCGCGCAACTCGTAAAGATGTTCCAAATCGCGCGCGCTGCCGAACGAGTGGACTGCGCGGTTCGCCGTCGCGATTTTCCCGTCCGCCGTCATCGCCATGTTGACGAACACGAACGGCAGTTTTGAGTTCTTGTTTTTGAGTTTTGAGTTCACAGAATCAACATAGCGTCGCCGTAGCTGAAGAAGCGGTAGCGCTCGCGGATGGCCTCGGCGTAAGCTTTCAAAACCAGCTCGCGTCCGCGCAATTTTTCGCCCGGCGCGGCAAACGCGCTGACGAGCATCAGCAGCGTGGATTCCGGCAGGTGAAAATTTGTCAGCAGCGCGTCCACAATTTGAAACTGCGCCGGTGGAAAAATAAAGATGTCCGTTTTGCCCGCATAAACATTGAGTTTTCCGCCATTTAATCGCGCCACGCTTTCCAATGTTCGCGTGGCCGTTGTGCCGACGGCGATGACGCGATTGCCAGATTTTTTCGCCTCGTTGATGGCGGTAACAGCTTCAATTCCGATTTCAAACCGCTCCGCGTGCATCTTGTGATCGGCCAGGTTTTCGGCCTTCACCGGCAGAAAAGTTCCCGCGCTGACGTGCAGCGTGACGAAGCAAATTTTGACGCCGGCTGAACGGATTTTGTCGAGCAGTTCCGGCGTGAAGTGCAGGCCGGCGGTTGGCGCGGCGACGGAGCCGGCGGGCTGCGCGAAAACGGTCTGGTAGCGCTCGCGGTCGCCGGGCAGTTCGCCGTGGCGCTCGATGTAGGGCGGCAGCGGCAATTCGCCCAGTTTATCAAGCTCTTGAAAAAGATTTTCGCAGCCGGAAAATTCCAGGCGCCGGTGGCCTTCGGCATTCACGCCGGTGACGGTCGCCACAATTTTCGTCGTCGCGCCATTTTTTTCTTGCAATCGGATTTGGGTGCCGATTTGCGCGCGTTTGCCGGGTCGCATCATCGCCCACCAGTCGTTCGGCGCGTTTTCTTCGAGCAGCAGGATTTCAAATCGTCCGCCGGATTTGGAATTGTTCCCGTGCAGCCGCGCCGGGATCACGCGCGAGTTGTTCAGCACCAGCGCGTCGCCGGGATTCAGAAATTCCAGCAGGCCGGGAAACTGGCGGTGTTCGGTTTTTCCAGTTTTCCGCCGCAAAACCAGCAGGCGCGAGCCGTCGCGGCGCGCGGCGGGCTGCTGCGCGATCAGTTCTGGCGGCAGGTCGAAATGGAAATCGGCGGTTCGCACGGAGGCAGCGTAACGGAGCGGGACGGGGGCTGACAATTCACAGTTCGGACAAATTGTGAATAACTTTTGAATAATTAACGGTTTCGCCGCGCAATTTCCATTGACAAAGTGGCGCATTGTGGGTAGAAATGGGTCGTTGTGGGTGATTAAGCCGTTTGGCAAATCACTGTGAACAAAATGAGCGACGCCAAAACAATTCCGCCGACCGTTTACAATTCGTGCTTCCAGCATGGGGTTGACGAGAAGCGGCGCGTGCAGATTCCGGCCAAATGGCGGCCGGAAGACGATGGCGTGGAACTCACGATGATGCTCTGGCCGAAGCACAATGCGGGCATGTGCCTGCGCGTTTTGCCGCCGGTGCAGATGGCGCAGTTGATGGCGGACATTGACGCGATGCCGAAGGGCGACGAAAAGAAAATTTATTTGAAGCGTTTTATCGGCAGCGAATCCGCGCAGGTGACGCTCGACAAGGCCGGCCGGATTTGCGTGCCCGACGAAATGGCGCGCAAGGCGGACATCAAGGGCGAGGCCGTGCTCGTCGGCCTGCTCGACCGGTTTGAGATTTGGAGCCCGGCTCGTTACGAAAAAGTCAAGGCGGCGGACGCGGTGCTCGCGCACGAGGCCTTCAAATTCATGGAATAAAAATATGAACCTTGGAAAACTGCTTGGCGCGGGAAAAAGTTTTTTTGGCGGCGGCGGCAACCTCGCCTACCGCGAAGACAAAAATTTTTACCTGCCGAAATTCAACGCGGACAAAAACCCGTTCGCGCCGAAGCCGGCCGAACCTGCGCCCGTCGCCGCGCCGGAAGTGAAAAAAGTTTCCGCGCCAGCCGCCTCCAAGACGCAGAAGATTCCGGTGTTCGCCGCGCAACAGCCGAAGCCGGCCATGCCGGTGCGCGCGACGAGCTGGACGGATAAATTGAATCCGTTCCGCGCGCCGGAACCGACGCGGCTTGCGCCGGCCGGCGCAGTGCAGGTGGAGCTTTCGCTCGAAGCCGTAAAAGTGGTTCACAACGATTTGGCGGACGCGGACATCGAAGTGGTGCCGGTGAAATCCCGCACGGCGGCGACGCCGGAACCGGCCATGCTGCCGCCCGCGCGCTCGGCCTGGGAATTTTTAGGCGAACGGCTCGTGAAACAAACCTGAACAATGCGCAGTGCCAGAATTCATTCACAGACCAGTGATGGCGGCGGAGGTGCTGGCCGCGCTGAAGCCGCGCCCGGCCGGCCGTTACGCCGACGGGACGCTCGGTGGAGCTGGTCACGCGGCGAGCATACTGGCCGCGAGTTCGCCGACTGGATGGCTGTCTGGGTGCGATCGCGATGGCGTCGCAGTTGAAATTGCGAAAGCGCGGTTGAATGAAAATTTTGCCGGACGATTTGAAATCCGGCGAGGAAATTTTGCGGAGCTGGCGGACTGGGTCGCGGAAAAAAGTTGTGATGGCGTGCTGCTGGATTTGGGCGTGAGTTCGCCGCAACTGGATGTCGCGGAACGCGGGTTCAGTTTCATGCAGGACGGCCCGCTGGACATGCGGATGGACGACCGGCAGCCGGTGACGGCGGCGGATTTGGTGAACGGTGAGGACGCCGAGCCGCTGGCGAAGATTTTTTGGGAATACGGTGACGAGCGCGATTCGCGCCGGTTTGCGAAGGCGATTGTCCACGACCGCGCGCTGCGAAAATTTGAGACGACGAAGCAGTTGGCGGATTTGATCGAGCGGCTTGCGCCACGTCACGGAAAAAAGGCGCATCCGGCGACGAAAGTTTTTCAGGCATTGCGCATCGCGGTGAACGACGAGATTGGCTCGCTGAAGCGCGGTTTGGACGCGGCGGTGAAAATTTTGAAGCCCGACGGACGGCTGGCGGTGATTACGTTTCACTCGCTCGAAGACCGCGTGGTGAAAGAGTTTGGCCGCGAAAAGACTCGCGATTACACGTTTCAGGGCGAAGTGGACGTGCCGGAGTTGCGGACGCCGGTTGTGCCGGAATTGAAATGGGTTTCGCGCAAGGCGATTTTGCCGGGCGATGAAGAATTGAAGGAAAATCCGCGCGCCCGGAGCGCGCAGTTGCGGGTGCTGGAGAAAATGTAATGTGTTAAATCGTTGAATTGTTAAATCGTTTAAGCGTGAAAATGGAGCCGATTCAACAGTTCAACAATTTAACCGTTCAACGAAAACAATGGCAAAGAATCGTAAAAATCAGGCGGCGGCAATCCGGTTTGGCCCGGTGTTGAAAGTGGTTTTGCTGTGTTCGCTCATCGGCGGCTCGGCGGTCGGCTATGTCTGGCAGAAGAACGAGATTTATCGCCTCGGCCAGCAAATTCGCCAGCGGGAGACGAAGCTCGCGCAGTTGCAGAGCGACAACAAAAGATTTTTCGACCAGATTTCGATTTTGCATTCGCCGGTGATGATTGACCGCCGCGCGAAGGAGCTGAATCTCGGCCTGATGCCGGCGACGCCGACGCAGGTGGTGCGCTTGACGGAAGCGCCGGTCGTGCCGGAGAAAAACAGTCCGCGCCAGTTTGCCCAGCGGCCGGCGAACGAACTCACGCCGTAAGGAAAAATAATTTTGGCCGCCGCTCGTGACGCCGTTGGTTGAGGAACCGATCGCCACGGGCGGCTGGCCGTTTTTTAGGATGACCAACAAACAACAAATCCGCCGCGCGCTGCTGCTGCTCGCCTGTCTGGCGGCGGCGTTTGGCGGGCTGGGCTACCGGCTCGTGGATTTGCAGGTGCTGCGGCACGACGAGTTGAGCGCGGCGGGGGAGAAGAACACACAGCACGAATTCTGGCAGGCGCCGCGCCGGGGCGACATCCTGGACGTGAACGGCAACATCCTGGCCACGAGCGTCCCGGTAAAGACGATTTGCGCCGACCCGTCGCTGATGGGAAATTTTCAGCCGCTCATCGCCCACGCCATCGCGCCGATTTTGAAATTGAACGAGGCGGATCTCGCGCAGCGGCTCACGCCGCATCTTGTCCGCAATGCGAAGGGCGAAATCTCCACGAACGGCCTGCATTATGTCCGCCTCGCCAAAAATGTTCCCGACGAGACCTGGCGGCAGGTCGCGGCGGCGATGACGAACCTGACGTTTGGCGTGGAAGAAAAGAAACTGCCGCGCAGCCAGAAAGAATTTGTCCGCAACCTGCGGAACTACGCGGTTTTCTCCGAGCCGGATCAGATGCGGGTTTATCCGAATGGTTCGCTTGCGTCGCAGGTCATCGGTTTTCCGGCGGCGGAAGAGGAAAAAATCAGCGGCCGGCTGGTCACGCAAATCGTCGGGCGCGACGGCGTGGAAATGGCGCTGCAAAAGCAATTGAGCGGCGTCGCGGGCTGGAAAGTGACCGAAACCGACCGCGCGCAGCACGAGCTGGTCGCCATGCGCGACGAGGACGTGCATCCGCGCGACGGGCTGAATGTCGTGCTGACGGTGGACTCGGTGGTGCAGCACATTGTCGAGACGGCGCTGGCCGACGCGCTGCAAAAACACTCGCCGCGCAGCATCACCGGCATCGTCATGCGCCCGAAGACCGGCGAAATTCTGGCGATGGTTTCGCTGCCGAACTACGATCCGAACCAGCCGAACACCATCACGCCGGAAACGCGCAACCGCGTCATCACCGATGTCGTCGAACCCGGCTCGACTTACAAAATCGTCGTCGTGTCTGGTGCGTTGAATCAAGGTGTAGTGAAGTTAACAGATCAGTTTAATTGCGAACACGGACACTTCGCCTTTGCCGGTCATGTGCTGCATGACCATGAGGCTTACGGAATGTTAACCGTGAAGGAAATCATCGAAAAATCCTCCAATATTGGCGCGGCAAAAATCGCCATCGAGCGGCTCCACGAGCAGCCCCTTTACGATTACTCATGGGATTACGGTTTCGGCCAGCGCAGCGGCATTCCGCTGCCGGGCGAGGCGCGCGGCTTTTTGCATCCGGTGAAACAATGGAGCAAAGTTTCCATCGCGCAAATTCCGATGGGGCACGGCGTGGCGGTGACGCGGTTGCAGATGCTTTACGCGATGGCGGCGATCGCGAACCACGGCTGGCTGATGCGCCCGATGATTGTGAGCCGGTTGCAGGAACGCGACGGCGGCGTGGTGCAACGTTACGCGCCCGAACGCGTGCGCCAGGTCATCGGCGAGAAGGCCGACGCGGACATGATTGAAGCCCTGAAAACCGTGCCGACGAAGGATGGCACCGCGCCCGACGCGGCGTTGAAAAATTACGTCGTCGCCGGCAAGACCGGCACGGCGCAGAAGGCGGAGAATGGTTCTTACGCGCCGGGCAAATATGTTTCGTCGTTCATCGGATTTTTCCCGGCAGACAATCCGGAGCTGTGCATTTCGGTCGTGATGGACGAGCCGAAGGAAGGCTATTATGGCGGCAAAATCTGCGGCCCCGTGTTCCGCGACATCGCCGAGCGCTGCGCGAGCTACCTGAACATTCCGCCGGATCCGAATTTGATGACGAACAATCCATCTGCGCTCATCGTGGAAAACGCTGCACGCAAACTCTAATTTTATGAACAACTCACGTCCGCAACTTTTTGGAATGCTCGCCGGTCTGTTTCTGGCCGCCGGCCTCGTTTGCTCCGCGATGCTCGGCACCAGCGCGTGGGTGAAAATAAAAAATTCGCAGTTCATCACCGTCAAAGGCTCGGTGCAAAAAGACATCCAGTCCGACCTCGCCATCTGGTCCGGCAGTTTTTTGGTCGAGGCGGAAACGCTGCTCGACGCGCAGCACAAGGTTCAGGCGAACCGCGCGCTGGTGGCGAAATTTCTCGGCGACGCGGGCGTGACGAATTTCACGTTTGCGCCCATCGGCATTGAGGAATTGAAGGCCGCGAAGAAATCCGCCGACGGTTTTGTGGCGCAGCGCACGGCGGGTTATCGTCTGTCGCAATCCATCTCCGTGGAATCCGCCGATGTGGACCGGCTCGACAAGCTCGATTCCACGCCGCTCGTCGAACAGGGTGTGATCTTCACCGTCGCGCCGCCGCAGTTTATTTACACCAAGGCCGGCGACACCAAAATCGAGATGCTCGCCGAGGCGACGAAGGACGCCCGCGCCCGCGCCGAACAGATCGCCACCCAGGGCGGCCGCAACATCGCGCGGCTGCACGACGCCGACCAGGGCATTTTTCAGATCACGCCGCAGCACAGTGTCGCGACCAGCTGGCAGGGCGAGAGCGACACGGCCTCGCGCGCGAAAACCATCACCGCCGTGGTGACCGCGACGTTTTTGCTGAAATAATTTTTGTGGATGCGCGCCCGTTGAAATTTATCGCCGAAGCCTGCGGTGCTGAAATTGTCGGCGGTGCGGCGGACGCGGAAATCAAGTCCATCTGCACTGATTCGCGGACGGCGAAGGCGGGCGACCTGTTCTTTGCCATCAAGGGTGAAAAATTTGACGGCCACGATTTCATCAATGAAATCGCGGCAAAAGGCGTGGCGGCGGTCGTTGTGGAACGTGGTCAGGTAGGGCGCGTCACTCCGTGCGCGCCGACGGCGGGCAGAGGACTGCCCGCCCTACCTTGCGCGGTGCTGGCGGTGGATGATGTCCGCGCCGCGTTCGGAAAAATTGCGGCGGCGTATCGGCGGCAGTTTGATCTGCCGGTCATCGCGGTCGGCGGCTCGAACGGCAAGACGACGGTGAAGGAACTGGTTGCGTCCGTGCTACGCCAGAAATTTTCGACGCTGTGGAGCGAGGCGAGTTTTAATAATGACATCGGCGTGCCGGCGACTTTACTTCGGTTAAATAAAACGCATCAGGCGGCGGTTTTGGAAGCGGGCACAAATCATCCGGGCGAACTTGCGCCGCTCGTGAAAATGATCGCGCCGAAGTTTGGCGTCATCACGAACATCGGGCGCGAGCATCTGGAATTTTTTGGCGATGTCGCAGGCGTGGCGCAGGAAGAAGGCGCACTCGCGGAACTGCTGCCGGCGGACGGAAAATTATTTCTGAACGGCGACAACGAATGGTCGGAAAAAATTGCGGCGCGGACGAAGGCAAAAGTTGTGCGCGTCGGCATCGGTGAGAAGAATGATTGGTGTGCGAAGAAAATTCGGCTCGATAAAAGTGGAGTGACGTTTTCTGTAACGGCGCTCTGTGAGCGCCGAGGCGGAGATGAAGAAGCTCGGCGGTCACAGACCGCCGCTACAGCGATGTCGGAATTTTGCGGCGAATATCGCATCAATTTGCTCGGACGGCATCAGGTGACGAATGCGCTGTTTGCCATCGCGCTCGGCGCGGAACTGGGACTGGATCGCGCGGAAATTCAGGACGGTCTGGTCGCGTGTCCGCCGCCGAAAATGCGTTTGAATTTTTGGGAAGTGAACGGCGTGCGTGTCCTTGATGACAGCTACAATGCGAATGCGGATTCAACCATTGCGGCCTTGGAAACATTGTGCGGACTGCCGTTGCAGGGGCGGCGCGTGGCGGTGCTCGGCGACATGGCGGAACTCGGCGCGCACAGCGCGGCGGCGCACGCGGAGGTCGGCCGGCGCGCGGCGGAACTGAAGCTCGGCCAGTTGTTCGCCATCGGCAAAATGGCGGCGGTGACGGGCAAGGCGGCGCGCGACGCGGGGCTGATGCGCGTGTTTGAATTTGCGGAGGTCGAGGCGGCGCTGAACGTGGTGCGCGGTTTTCTGAAGCCGGGCGACGTGGTGTTGTTGAAGGCGTCGCGCGTGTCGCGGCTGGAGCGGATTGCGGAAATGTTGAAGGCGGAAAAATGAACGAGACTGTTAAAAACGACAAAGAGCAATTCAGATTAATTCTGATTTTACTCAAGATTTTTGTTGTTCTCGGTCCGTTGATTCTCGTCGCGTTTATTCGCATCTTGGGTTTGAGTGGGGATATTTCTGTTTTGCTGTTGGAGATCGGTTATGTCGTCGCATCTATAATTTTTATTTCGTTCGGAATTCGGCAATTATCTGCTGGGTTGAGAAAGCTGGCTTATTCGAGTTTCATTTTTGCAGGAGTTGCGTTGTTTTGGGTTTTGATATTTTTATTTCTTTTACCGTCTTTAGCGAGCACATGAATTGAAAAATTGAAATGCTTTATCTTTTGAGCCAACAGATTTTGGACTGGGCGCACGGCACCGAATGGGAGTCGCGGCTGACGTTTTTGCGCCTGTTCAAATACATCACGGTGCGCAGCGCGGGCGCGGCGGTCACGTCGCTGCTGCTGTGCTGGTGGCTCGGGCCGCGCGTCATCCGCTGGCTGAAGGAATTGAAATTCGGCCAGGAATACGCGGACAAGGCCGAGGAAGCCGGGCTGGCGCATTTGCGCGGCAACAAAAAAGGCACGCCGACGATGGGCGGAATCCTGATTGTCCTGTCGCTCGTGATTTCCACGATGCTGTGGGCGCAATGGAATGCGCAGGTGGAATTGACGATGCTGTCGGTGCTGGTCTTGGCGGGGCTGGGTTTTTACGACGACTACGCGAAAATTTTGAAGCAGAGCGGCGGCGGCACTCCGCCGCGCGTGAAGCTGATCACGCAGTTTGCGCTGGCGGCGTTTGTGGGAATTTACCTATGGAATCTGCCGGCGACGAGCGTGCTGCATCTGCTCGGCACAAAAAGCGTCTGGCACAGCAACCTGGTTTCGAGCCTGATGCTGCCGTTTTACAAATACCCGATTCACGTCGGCGCGGTGGCCGGCATCATCATCGTGGCGCTGGCGATTGTTGGCAGCTCGAATGCGGTGAATTTGACGGACGGCTTGGACGGGCTGGCGACGGGCTGCACGCTGATTGTGGGATTTGTTTTTTTATTTTTCACCTACCTCGCCGGCAACATCAAGGCGGCGGCGTATTTGCAGATTCCGTATGTGTCGGGCGCGGGCGAGCTGACGGTGTTTTGCGCGGCGCTGCTCGGCGCGGGGCTGGGATTTTTATGGTTCAACTGCCATCCGGCGCAGGTGTTCATGGGCGACACCGGCTCGCTCGCGCTGGGTGGCGCGTTCGGCATCATTGCGGTGCTGATTCATCAGCCGTTCGTGCTGGTCATCGCGGGCGGGGTGTTCGTGGCGGAGGCGGTTTCGGTGATGTTGCAGAAAGGCTGGTTCAAGTTCACGCGCCTGCGCACCGGCACCGGACAACGGATTTTTTTGATGGCGCCGCTGCACCATCATTTTGAAAAAAAAGGCTGGCACGAGTCGCAGGTGGTGATGCGGTTTTACATTTTATGTGTGCTGTGCGCGGTGGTCGCGCTGGCGACGCTGAAACTCCGGTGAAATGAAAATTGTGAAGCAACAAAAAAACATTGCAAAATCGCGCTTTGCTGCTTGCGAAAAACCGGCGCGGTTGCTAACAATTTCCGTCAGAGCGGCAGGGCGCGCGCCGGTCAGCAAGAGTGTTTCACCAGTTCATCTTTCTGCCGGCCGTTTTTTCCACGGTGAATCGTCGTCCGGCTCCCAAAACAACGGTCTGAATTTAACGCGTTGCGAAATTTTTCGAGGGAAAGTTCCGCCGCGCCAAACTCAAAAATAAAACAACCTCGAAACAACACGCCATCGCGCAAAACTTATGAATAATCCGAACCCGTTCGTCCCCAAAGGCTCCCTGCTCGAACAACAAAGCGCCCGCCGTTCCCGCCTCAAGCTCGCGGTGTTCTGCGTGCTCGCCGTGAGCGTCACCGGCCTCGTCGCCGTGCTCATCCAGGGCTGCAAGCGCGAGAAGCCGTCGGAAGATTTGAATCCGCCGAGCCTGGACACCAACCCGCCCGCGATGGACACGAACCTGTCGCCGCTGTCCGTTTCCAATCCGCCGGTTCAGGTGCCGACACTGGCGACGAATCCGCCGCCGGTCATCCCGCCGGTTGAACCGCTCGCCCAAACTGGTGGCGCTGATTATGTCGTCGTCAAGGGCGATTCGCTTGCCAAGATCGCCAAGAAAAACGGCGTGACGCTCAAAGCGCTCGAAGCCGCGAACCCCGGCGTGGTTCCGACCAAATTGAAGATCGGCCAGAAGCTCACGCTGCCGGCCGGCGGCAGCACCTCGGCCGGTTCCGCCGCGCCGACCACGGCGGTTGGTGGCGACACCGGCACCGCGAGCTACACGGTCAAATCCGGTGACACGCTCACCAAGATCGCCAAGGCGCACGGCACGACTGTCAAGGCGATTGAGGCGGCGAACGGTTTGAGCACGACCAAGATCAAGGTCGGCCAGAAATTGAAAATTCCGTCGAAGGCCGAGGCCGCCGCGCCGGCGTCCGCCGCGCCCGCGCCGGTCGTGGACACCACGCCCGCGCCCGCGCTGCCGCCGGTTTCCGCTCCGGCTCCGGCCGCCCCGGCTCCCGCGCCCGCGCATTAAGCGCCGGTGTGCGCGGCTGGATTTTTGAAACGTTGAAATGAAAGTCGCCGTCACCATTCTGGCATTTTGCGTCACCAGCCTCCTCGCGCTGGGGCTGGTGATGCTCTACAGCTCGAGCATGGTGATGGTGGACCGGCACACGCACTCCGAAATCGGCGCGCACATGCTGCAGATGCAGCTGCTCTGGTGCGTCCTTGGTTTCATCGCCTGCGTGACGCTGGCGTCGCTGGACTACGGGCTCCTGAAAAAATTCGCGCTGCCGGTCTTCGTCGGCTCAATCTTTTTGGCGGCGCTGGTTTTTGTGCCGCACATCGGCATCAACCTCAACGGCGCGCACCGCTGGATTCGTCTGCCGGGCGCGACGTTTCAGCCTTCGGAAATGGTCAAAATCGCGCTCATCGTCATGCTCGCCTGGTATGGCGACCGCTCGCAGCGGAAAATGAACACCATCAAACGCGGCATCATCGTTCCCGGAATCATCATTGTGGCGGCGCTGGGTTTGATTTTCATCGAACCTGACCGGGGCACGACCATCCTGCTGGCGGCGGTCAGCGGCACGATGCTGATGATTGCGGGCGTCCGCTGGCTGCACGTCATTCCGCCGGTCTTGCTCGCCGCTGGGGCGCTGGTTTATTCGCTGACGCACGACTCCATGCGGAGCGGGCGCATCACCGCGTGGCTGCATCCCGAGGCGCACGCCAGTGGCGTGGCGTTGCAGGCGGAACAGGCCAAAATCGCCATCGGCTCCGGCGGCCTGACCGGCCTCGGTCTCGGCGATGGAATGCAGAAGCACGGTTTTCTCCCCGAAATTCAAAGTGATTTTATCTTTGCCAACATTGGCGAGGAACTTGGCCTCGTTGCCACGCTGCTCGTCGTCCTCGCGTTTCTGGTCATCACCGTTTGCGGGCTGTTCATCGCGCTCCGTTCGCGCGACCAGTTTGGCTGCCTGCTCGCGGTCGGCGTGACGTCGCTGATCAGCTATCAGGCCATCATCAACATCGGCGTCGTCACCAGTTTGCTGCCGAACAAGGGACTCGCGCTGCCGTTCATCAGCGCCGGCGGCTCCAGCCTGCTCGCGATGCTGATGGGCGTCGGCATCTTGTTCAGCGTCGCGCGGCAGGCCGTGCCCGCGCAGATTTCCGCCTCGGACTTTGTCACGAACGACAATCCCTTTGCCGCCAAGGCCGCATGAATTTCTCCGCCCGCCAAAAAACTTCCGCCGCCAGCGCGTGTGGCGGCGCGGGCGGCGGCATTTTTCAGGCCGTCACGCGGCGGCCAAAATTTTTCCAACCAGCAGCTTTTCCATGAACGACCAGACCAGCAAACCCCACATCGCCATCGCGTGCGGCGGCACGGGCGGGCATCTTTTTCCCGGCCTCGCCGTCGCCCAGCACCTCACCCGTCGCAACTGCGAGGTCACCCTCATCGTCTCGAAAAAGGAGATTGACCAGGAGGCGCTCCGGGATGTCTGGGGCATGGACATCGTCAAGCTGCCCGCCGTCGGCCTGACCAGAAAAAACTATCCCGGGTTCGCCCTGGCCTTTGTCAGGTCTTATTTCGCCGCCAAAAAACTCTTCAAGTCCAAGCCGCCCCAGGCCGTCCTGGCCATGGGCGGCTTCACCGCCGCGCCGCCGATCCTGGCCGGAAAATTTTCCGGCGCGGCCACTTTTTTGCACGAGTCCAACGCCGTTCCCGGCCGCGCCAACCGCTGGCTCTCGCACGTGGCTGACCGCGTGTTCGTGGGGTTTTCCCACGCGGCCAGCCAGTTCACCGGCTGCGACGTCGTGGACATCGGCATGCCCGTCCGCGCGCAGTTCACGCCGCGCGATCCTGCCACCTCGCGCACCACGCTCGGACTGGATCCCGCGCGGCCGACGCTGCTGATCATGGGCGGCAGCCAGGGCGCGACCCCCATCAACGCCCTGATTGTCCAAAGCCTGCCGCACCTCGTGAAGGTGCTGCCGGAATTTCAGTTCCTGCACCTGACCGGCGAGGCGGACGAGGCCTGGGTGCGGGAGGCTTATGAAGAGCACGCCGCCGGAAAATTCTCCGTCAAGCCGTTCCTCGCGGAAATGCAGCAGGCGCTGTCCGCCGCCACCGTCGCCATCAGCCGTGCCGGGGCGTCCTCGCTCGCCGAGATCGCCGCGCTGCGCGTGCCGAGCATTTTGATCCCGTATCCGGCGGCGACCGACAACCATCAGCTAGTCAACGCGCGCGAATATGTGCAGACCGGCGCGGCCCGGATGCTCGAACAGGCCGAGGTCACGCCCGAAAACCTGGGACAGCTCGTCAACCTGCTGGCAAATAACGTGACCGTGCGGCAGGCGCTGCTCGTCGCGCTGCCGTGCTGGCACCGCGCGCGCGCGGCGGAGGCCATCGCCGACCAGATCCTGGCCGAGTTGCGCAACCGCAAAAAACGAAGCTGAAACAAACGTGACCTCGACCGCGCCCATGTCGGAAAGGCCGCCGCTGGCCGGCGAAAAAATGTCCGACGAATTGCGCCGGCGGCTCGCGCCCGAAACGATCCTGCGCCGCGCCGAGCCGATGGCGAAGCACACGACTTTGCGCGTCGGCGGCCCGGCGGATGTCTATGTCGAGCCGGCGACGGAAGCGGATTTGGCCTTGATTTTACAATGGTGCGGTGAGAATGGCGTGAAATTCTTTGTTCTCGGACGCGGCTCAAATTTGCTCGTGCGCGACGGCGGTTTTCGCGGCGTGGTGATTTGCCTGTCGTCGCCGAATTTCAGCCGGATTGAAATTGACGGCACACGCATCCGCGCCGGTGCGGGCGCGAAGCAGAAGAACGTCGCGGTCGAGGCGAAGCGCGCCGGATTGAGCGGCGTGGAATTTCTGGAGGGCATTCCCGGCAGCATCGGCGGCGCGCTGCGGATGAACGCGGGTGCGATGGGCGGCGAAACTTTTAATGCGGTTGAATCGGTTCGCGTGATGGATTTTGCCGGAAACGTCCGTGAACTGACGCCGGCGGAGATGTCCGTCGCCTACCGCAGTTGCGCCGTGTTGAAAAATCACATCGCCTTGGGCGCGGTGTTCAAATGCACGCCGCAGCCGCGCGCGGAGATTGAAGCGCGGATGAAGGCTTACAGCGAGAAGCGCTGGAGCTCGCAGCCCGCCGCGCCGAGCGCCGGCTGCATGTTCAAAAATCCGGCGACAATCCCGGCGGGTAAATTGATTGACGAGCTAGGCTTGAAAAACGCGAAGGTTGGCGGCGCGCGGATTTCGCAGGAACACGGAAATTTTCTGGTGAACGACGGCGGCGCGACGGCGAAGGACGTGCTGGAACTGATTGGGGTTTTGCGCGCGAAGGCCAAGGCGGAACGCGGGATTGATTTGCACCCGGAAGTCGAGATTTTGGGCGAAGATTGATTGACAACCAAAATGGTTTCATTATGGTTTCATTATGATAACGCTCACGCTCAAAGGCATCCCGAAGCAGACGCATCGCGCGTTAAAAAAACGCGCGGCGGCGAACCGGCGCAGCTTGAACAACGAGATTATTTTTACTTTGGAATCGCTTCTTGGCGGGATGCCGCGTAACGCCGTTCAAATCCCGCGATTTCAAAACCCGGTCAAAAAAATTGTGAAACGGAAGTGAGCCAAAAATTGAACATCACGGTGATGCTGGGCGGGCCGAGCGCGGAACGCGAAGTTTCGCTGCGCTCCGGCGCGGCGGTGGCGGCGGCGTTGCGGTCGGTCGGTCACACGGTGAGCGAGCTTGACCCGCGCACGCCGGACTGGATTTTGCCGGCGCAAACGGACGTGGTTTTTCTCGCCTTGCACGGAACCTATGGTGAGGACGGCACGGTGCAGAAGCAGTTGGACGAACTGGGCGTGCCTTACACGGGCTGTGACGCGGAGGCGAGCCGCATCGCGTTCGACAAGGTGCTGACGAAGCAAAGCTGCATCGAGGCCGCCGTGCCGACGGCAAGATTTTTGACCGTGCAATCGGCGGCGGCGGATTTTCCGGAAAATCTTTCGTTGCCGCTGGTCGTCAAGCCGGCGCGGCAGGGTTCGAGCGTCGGGCTGCAATTTGTCGGGTGTGCCGAGGAATGGCCGGCGGCGCTGGCGGTGGCGCTGAAGTTTGACACGGAAGTTTTGGTCGAGGAAAAAATCATCGGGCGCGAGACGACGGTGGGAATTTTGGGCGGAAAAGTTTTGCCGGTGGTCGAGGTGCGGCCGCACAACGGTGTTTATGATGCGCACAGCAAATACACCGTTGGCGCAACTGATTATTTCTGCCCGGCGAATTTTGACGCGGCGACGACGCAGCGGATTCAGGCCGCCGCGCTCGGTGCGTTTCACGCCATTGGCGGGCGCGATTATGCGCGCGTGGACGTGATGGTGCGCGCGGACGGTTCGCCGGTGGTGCTGGAGGTGAACACGCTGCCAGGCATGACCGAAACGAGTTTGCTGCCCAAGGCAGCGGCCGCCGCCGGAATGAATTACGCCGAACTCTGCCAGCGGATGGTGGACTTGGCCTTGAAACGGAACGCGGCAGTTGCCGCATAAAATCAATGTGGTTTAAGCGCGAACAAAACAAGAACCGCCGCCTGCACCGTCATCACGTGCTGGATGTGAAGCTGCGCTCCGACCAGGTGCAGGCGACGCGTCTGCGGCTGGGGCTGCTGGCGTTGATTGTTCCGCTCGTCACGGTGCTGGCGCTGTATCTCGTCTGGCGCATCGGCGAGGCGACACTCAATGCCTTCGTCTATGAAAATGCAGATTTTGCAATTCAGCAGATTGATGTGCAGACGGACGGCGTGATCGCGCCGGATCAGTTGCGTCGCTGGGCGGGCGTGAAGCCGGGCGCGAACCTCATCGCTCTCGACCTCGCGGCGGTGAAGCGCAATCTGGAACTCGTCTCGGTGATTGATTCGGTTTCCGTCGAGCGCGTCCTGCCGCGCACGCTGAAAATCCGCGTGACGGAGCGCGACCCGATTGCGCAGGTCAACGTCCCGCGCGCGGACGGCGCCAGCGGCATCGCCGTTTCTGTTTTCCAGCTCGACGCGGACGGCATGGTGATGCAGCCGCTCGATCCGCGCCTGTCCACGGTGTCGCTGGCGCAGATGAATTCACAGTTGCCCGTCATCGCCGGCGTGAACGCGTTTCAATTGCAGCCGGGGCGGCGCATGGAGATGCCGCAGGTGCAGGCGGCGCTGCAATTGATCGCCGCGTTCGCCAAGTCGCCGATGGCCGGGCTGGTGGACTTGCGGCGCGTGGATGTTTCCGCGCCGGGCGTGGTCGTCGCGACGACGGGGCAGGGCAGCCAGATCACCTTCGGCCTCGACAATCTGGATCAGCAGTTGCGGCGCTGGCGGCAGATTTATGATTTGGGCGTGCGCCAGCAGCGGGCGATCGCGTCGGTGGATTTGGCGGTGGCGAACAACGTGCCGGTGCGCTGGATGCTGGCCAGCGCCGCGCCGGTAACTGTGACGCCCAAGGCGGTGAAACCAGCAAAAACCCGGAGGAAAAATGTTTGACGATTCCAACATCATAGCCGGCCTCGAGATCGGCACTTCAAAAATTTGCGTCGTGGTCGGCGAGCAGAACGCCGATAGCGCGCTGAACATCATCGGCCTCGGCCAGTCGCGCTCACGCGGCGTGCGCAAGGGCGAGATCATCAACCCCGAGCAGGTTGAGGAAGACTTGCGCACGGCCATCTTCGAGGCCGAGCAGATGGCGGACGTGGAAATTCGCAGCGTCTATCTTGGCGTGAGCGGCGGGCACATCCGCGGCTTCAACAATCGTGGCGTGCATCCGGTCGTTTCCGCCGACCGCGAGATTTCGCAGGACGACGTCGAGGACGTGGTTAAAAATGCAAAGGCAATTAATTTGCCCGCCGAGAACACCGTCATCCACGCCGTGCGGCA
>Ga0316226_1001939_pt1 | contig 20638 bp, 18 predicted proteins | sample TBH18017metaG_FD_206009 | JGI IMG/M metagenome (GOLD analysis project Ga0316226, IMG submission 206009) | Freshwater microbial communities from Trout Bog Lake, Wisconsin, USA - TBH18017 | ecosystem: Environmental > Aquatic > Freshwater > Lake > Hypolimnion/Profundal zone | place: USA: Wisconsin...
CTCGGGGATCCGATCTTCCGCGGGCTCGCCACCGCCGCCGGCGTCTTCCTCGCGGTGGCGATGGTGGGCCTGGGCGTCGTCCTCGTCGTGGACTCGTGGCCGTCGATCACCGGACTGGGCACCAGGATGCTCACGACTGTCGCCTGGTCGCCGACCACAGGCGAGTACGGCGCCCTGGCGGCGCTGGCCGGGACCTTCTTCTCCACGATCGTCGCAATGATCATCGCCGTACCCTTGGCGCTGGTCATCGCGCTCCTTCTGGTAGAGCTCGTCCACCCCAAGGTCTCCCGCGTCGTGGGCACCGTCATCGAGATGCTCGCCTCTATCCCCAGCATCGTGTTCGGCATGGTCGGCCTCTTCGTCCTGGTGCCGGTCATCCAGGACCACATCGTGCCGTGGGTGCTGAGCACGCCGCTCGGCAAGGTCCCGGGCATCAGGCCGGGGCCGCAGTTCGCGGGCGGCGGCGTCTCCATCTTCACCGCCGGCGTCGTGCTTGCGTTCATGGTGCTCCCCTTCATCACCGCCGTGTCGCGCGATGTGTTGAAGATGGTCCCCCAGGTCACCAAGGAGGCGGGCTATGGCCTCGGCTCCACGACGTGGGAGGTCATGCGCAAGATCAGCCTGCGCTACGCGAACAGCGGCATCGTCGGCGCGGTGTTCATCGGTCTCGGCCGCGCCCTTGGCGAGACGATGGCCGTGGCCTTCCTCATCGGCAGCGTGTACACGTCCATCCCCCACTCGGTGTTCGATCCCGGCACTTCCATCGCCTCGCTCATCGCCAACAACTTCAGCGAGGCGACCGACAAGCTCCAGATCAGCGCCCTCATCGAACTCGGTCTCATCCTCTTCATCATCACCATCGCGTTCCAGATCGCCGCGCAGGCCTGGTTGCGCCGCGTGCAGCGCGCTACTGGGGGCCGGGCATGAGCGCCGTCGCAGAGACGCCCCAGGCGCCACCGATGGCGCCCATGCGTCGCCGCTCGGTCACCGGCCGCAAGGCCGCCGACCTCGTGGTCAAGGTGTTCTCGTGGGTCGGCGCGCTGTTCGGCATCGCCGTCATGGCCTTCGTGCTGTACGAGGTGATGATCCGGGGGCTCAAGGCGTGGAACGTCGCGTTCTTCACGCAGACGTGGCCGCTGGATCCCATGTCCACGTCGGGCGGCATGGCCAACGCCATCGTCGGCACCATCATCATCACGGCCGGAGCAGCCCTCATCGCCATCCCGATCGGCTTCATGGCGGGTGTGTACCTGGCGGAATACGGTCGCAACGGGCGCGTCGCCACCAGCATCCGGATGGTCACCAACGTCGTCATGGGCGTCCCGTCGATCATCGTCGGCGTGTTCGCCTTCGCTATTCTCGTGAAGCCACTGCAGCACTACTCGGGGTTTGCCGGCTCCGTTGCGCTCGCCTTCCTCATGCTGCCGGTGATGGCCAGGACCACGGAGGACATCCTCAACCTGGTGCCCAACGAGTTGCGCGAGTCCGGGCTCGCCATGGGGGCGCCGCGCTGGCGCGTGACGCTGCGCGTCATCTGCAAGGCGGCTCGCGGCGGCCTGATCACCGGCGCCACGCTGGCGGTAGTGCGCGTCGCCGGCGAGACGGCGCCGCTGCTGTTCACGGCGCTGAGCAGCCCCTACTGGATCACCGGACTCTTCGGGCCGGGCGGTTACTTCGGGGGCCCGGTCGCCAACATGACGAAGTCGATCTGGGACGGTGCTCAATCGCCGTACCCGCACATGCAGGCCCTGGCGTGGGGCGGCGCCCTGTTCATCATGGTCTTCATCCTGGGGCTCAACATCCTTGTACGGTTGCTCTTCCAGCGAGGTAAGGAATGGTAGACACGAAAGTGGACGAACCGACACAGATCCAAGACGGTGAAGCGATGGTCGTGCCGCCTCGCCTCGAGGTCGCGGAGGATCGCCGTGGCGCCGGCGAGGACTTCGCCTCACTCGCCGACGAGATCACGGTGCGTGGCCTCGACTTCTTCTACGGCAAAGAGCAGGCCCTCTTCGGCAACACCATCGAGTTCAAGAAGAACAGGGTCACGGCCGTGATCGGCCCGTCCGGCTGCGGCAAGTCGACCCATCTGCGCGCCCTCAACCGGATCTTCAACCTCTACCGGGATCAGCGTGCCAGCGGTGAGATCATGTTCAACGGCACGAACATCCTGGCCAAGGAGACCGACCTGCTCGAGTTGCGCCGCCGCATCGGCATGATCTTCCAGAAGCCCAGCCCGTTCCCGATGTCGGTGTTCGACAACGTCGCCTACGGCCTCCGCCAGCACTACCGGCTCAGCCGCTCGGAACTCTCCATGCGCGTCGAGCACGCGCTCAAGCGCTCGGCGATCTGGGACGAGGTCAAGCACAAGCTCAACGAGCCGGGCAACGCCCTCTCCGGCGGCCAGCAGCAGCGCCTCTGCATCGCGCGCGCCATCGCCGCCGAGCCGGACGTGCTGCTCATGGACGAGCCGTGCTCCGCCATCGACCCTGTGGCGACCGCCAAGATCGAGGAGCTCATCCTGGAGCTCAAGGACAAGTACACCATCGTCCTCGTGACGCACAACATGCAGCAGGCGGCGCGCGTGAGCGACTACACGGCCTTCTTCTTCCAGGGCCGGATCATCGAGTTCGGCTCGACGACGAACATCTTCTCCTGCCCCACGGAGAAGCAGACCGAGGAATACATCACCGGCCGCTTCGGCTGAGGCAGGAGAGGGCATGACGCATCTCGAGCGCGAGCTGGACAAGCTCAAGCGCAAGATCCTCGCGCTTGGCGCCCTCGTGGAAGACAATCTGCGTGTCGCGTTCCAGGCCATCGAGCAGCGCGATCGCGACAAGGCGCGCAAGGTCATCGTCGGCGACTTCGAGATCGACCAGCAGGAGGTCGAGGTCGAAGAGGAGTGCCTCAAGCTGCTGGCGCTCTACCAGCCGGTCGCCGGCGATCTGCGCTTCCTGGTGGCAGTCATCAAGATCAACAGCGAGCTGGAGCGGATCGGCGACCTCGCTTCCAACATCGGCGAGCGCGCGATGGCGCTGATCGACGAGCACCCCATTCCCGTCCCGGCGGGCTTCGCCGTGATGTCCGACCGCACGGGGAGCATCCTCGAGAAGGTCCTCGATGCGCTCGTGCGGCAGGACGTTCACGCCGCGAGGGAGGTCTTGGCTGCCGACGACGAGATCGACATGCTCTATCAGGGGCTGATCGAGGACCTCAAGCACATCATCCGCACCGACCCCGAGCACCTCGACGCCATCGTGCTCATGTTCAGCGTAGCGAGGTATCTGGAGCGGCTCGCCGACCACGCCACCAACATCGCCGAAGACGTGATCTACATGGTCGACGGCGAGATCCGCCGGCATCAGGTCCCGGATACGCCGGCGGGGCTCTTCCACACGGAGGGCCCGCGGAGCTAGCTGGGCGCCCCGTCCGCTACTTGACGGTGACCGTCGTGGTCGGCGACACGGACCTGCCGTACTGGAAGTAGTACTCGGTGGTCTGTGTCGGCAGCTCGTTGTCGCTGTATGCCGAGTACGTGGTGGAGTAGCCGCCGCCGAGCTTCTGGACGATGCGCGTGGTGGGCACGGAGTGACTGTGCCACGCGCCCCCCGAGTACCAGTGCAGGCGCACGGCAGCGCCCACGGCCAGTGCGGGGTACATGCGGCCGCTCAGCAGCACGCTGCCGCCGGCGGCGATGGACACGTGGTCGGCCGGCGCCGGCGTGACCGACATGCTCGTGAACAGCGCCCAGGTGCTGTCGAGGCCGAGCTTCATGCGCAGCATGTTGCCGTCCATGAAGGTGACACCGCCGGCGCCGATGATGGCGGCTTTGACGATGCGTGGGGACGTGCCCTGTTTGACTGCGACGACGGCGCGCAGCGGGCCATCGCCGCCGAGCGCCGACCCGAGCTGTGCGCCGGTGCGGCGCAGCGGCCCCCAGTCGTGGAGTGAGGCGTAGGAGTCGTACGGGTCGTCGACGCCCTTGAGGTAGGGCTCCGGCGAAGCGCCGGGCCAGCCGTACTCGATGCTCTCGGTGTGGCCGCCCGAGCAGGAGAAGTAGTAGGCGGAGATGACCTGGCCGTCGTACGTCGGCGTGACGCCGGCAGTGGCGAGCACCGCCGCATCGGTGTGCGGGTCCTCGATGCCGACCCCGACGTAGGCCTGGTCGCGCACGTCGCAGTAGACGTCCCACGACTGGCTGGGCTTGCGCGAGTTGAGGACGTAGGCGCGCGCGGCGCAAGCCTGCGCCTTCAGCGCCTCGGCCGGCCACGACGGCGACACTTCGTGCGGGATGACGCCCCTCAGGTAGCTCTCCAGCGGCACCTTGTCGATCATCATCAGGGCGCCGCTCGAGCGCACGACGCGGATGACGCCGCGATAGGCGCCGGTGTCGCCGAGGTCGGTCGCCGTGAGGATGCGCAGCGAGCCCTTGCTCGGCGTGAACGTCGGCGGCGTGGCGAAGTCTTGCGTAACGGCGCCGGCGACCACGTGGTAGGCGTTACCGGCCCAGGTCGTGGTCGCCGTGGCGCCGGCGGGGATCGTGAGCGTCGTGACGCCGGCCGAGGCGGTGAACGCATTGGGGCAGGACACCCGGACCGTCTTGAGCCCGCTGCGCAGGCGCACGCGGATGTCCACGTTGGGGCGGATCTCGAAAGCGATGCCGGTGTAGTAGTGCTTGAGGATCTGCTTGTACGTCCAGCCGTGCTTGGCGAAGCCGTAGGCGCCCCACTGCGACATGCCGATGCCGTGTCCCCAGCCGTGGCCGGTGATGACGAAGTCGGCGCTCGTCGTCAGCGCGGCTGCTGGGCCGGCAAATGCCAGAAGGACGAGCGCGGCTGCGACGCCGAGCAGACCGCGCAGAGTCGCGGCGCCCACGAGGGCGCGCGGGGAGCGGTCGGGACGGCGGGCTGATGTCGGGTCCAGGGGGTCCATAGTCGGGTGTGCGCCTGGTGGGGCGCGGCTTCAGGATACGTGCCGCGCCTCAGACGGGCAAACCGTGAAGCAGTCCTGCGGACTGCTTCTGGCGGCGGTCGCCGACTCCCCTCTTTGAGCCTCCGCCCCAGGCCGGGCGCGGGCCTCCGGCAAGTGGTAGCCTCGACGCTCACCTCTGAGGAGAACGAGTCGCGGCGGCGAAAGCGTCGTCCGGGCCGTGCACGCGGCCCCGCGAGCACTCAAGGCGCCGCGACGACCGCCGATAGCAGGACTGGAACATGGCCGGACTGCAGCACAGATCCCTCGTCCTCCACGCCGCGCTGGGGCTGGCGCTCGCGCTCGCCTGCCTCGCGGCACCCGTCGCGCTCGGCAAGAGCTACACCGACGTGCCCGAGTCGCACTGGGCGCACGCCGCCATCGAGTCCATCACTGCGCGCGGCCCGGCCGGGCATCACCTCATGGACGACTTCGGCTCCCTTTTCAAGCCTGAGGACCCGCTGACGCGAGCTCAGTTCGCGAGCGCGCTGGTGACCGCCGCCGGCCAGCTCAAGGAAAGCGTCCCCACGGTCGCCGTCGCGGACGTTCCGACGACGGATCCGTACTACCAGGTGATCGAGATCGCCCTCCACCATGGCTATCTCAGCCTCCAGAAGGACGGCTCCTTCCACCCCAGCGACGCCGTGCTCGCCTACCAGGCGGAGACCGGAGTCGTGAAGTGGATCAAGGAGCGGTATCCGACCGCGGACTGGCGACTCCTCACGCAGCTGCGTTCAGGCACGTGGCAGCCCAACACCGGGTGGCTGACCGGCGCTCCCAGCTATCTGCCCTACATGGTCGCCTCCCGCCAGCTCGAGCTGCGCTACAACCACCCCTTCGCGGCCGACATACAGGAGGTCACGCCCGGGCAGCCGATCGACCGCGCCGAGGTCGCCTACATGTTCTGGCGCGGCTACCAGCTCAAGGACGAGTGGACTCTCTACGGGCTTTCGCAGTTCGACAGCATCACCTTCCCGCCGCTGAGCGCGCGCCAGAAGCAGATCGCGCACTTCGCGCTGCAGTTCATCGGCTACCCGTACGTGTGGGCCGGCGAGTATCCGACCAAGAACTCCCCCTACGGCTATCAGGCCGCCGGCGGGTTCGACTGTTCGGGCTTCGTCTTCTACGTGATGAAGATGCACTTCGGCTACAACCAGATCACCGTCAACGACCGTGGCGCTCACGACATGGCCGCCGACGCCAAGCCACGCATCACGCGCAAGAACCTCACCTGCGGCGACCTTCTCTTCTTCGGGCCCAACGGCACGAAGTCGTCGGTCGCGTCCATCTACCACGCCGCCCTGTACCTGGGGAACGGCTGGTTCATCCAGTCCACGGGCTCGACCGACGGCGTCTCGCTCGCCTCGCTCGACAGCTCCACGTACTGGAAGAGCGCCTTCGCGTGGGGCCGGCGGCTGCTCACGCCGGGCGAGCTGCCGCCGACGCCGACTCCCTCGCCGACGCCGACGAGCACGCCGCTCACCGCTCAGCCGTAAGCGGGAGGCGGACCCTCGAACCCGGTCCGCCTCAGCGAAGAAACGAGGGCTCCCATCATGCATGAGGTCGCTGACGCTAGAATCCCGGCCATGAGAGCACCGAGAGTCATTCGACCGCTTGTCCTGCTCGCCTTTGCCGCCGCCGCGCTTGTGGCGCTGCCGGCGGCGGCTCTCGCCGGCGGCGGGCAGGCCGCCGCTCGGCCCGCTGCCCAGCCCAGTGCCGTCCCTGCTTCCGGTGGCCCCGCGAGCCAGGCGTTCGGGCAAGATGCCGCGACGGCGGTCACGCTCGTGATCGCCGCGCGACCGACGGCTTGGACCGGCCGCGCCGTGACGCTCTCCGGCGCGGTGTCGCCGGCACAGCCCGTGGGCACCGTCGTGACGATCGAGTGGAAGCCGCTCGGCGCCGGGAGCTGGGCGCTGCTGACGACGATGACGCTGACCGCCGACTCGACGTATTCCGTCCGCTGGACGCCGGCTCTCGACCCGCATGGCTACCTGGAACTGCGGGCCGGCGTGCCGGACGGCGCCGGCGGCGCCGTCTCCTCACCGGTCCGCCGCCTCACGCTGAACCCGGCGAACCAGCACCACGTGCTCTTCAAATACGCGCACTTCATCGTGATCGTCGTGCACGAGTATCGCCTCTACTACTACGAGCACGGCGTGCTGATCCGCCGGTTCGACGTGGCGCTCGGGCGCCCGGGCTTCCCGACGCCGATCGGGACCTTCCACGTCTACGGCAAGCGCAAGCCGGCCGGTGGACCTGAGGGCGCCTGCGCCATGTTCTACCGGCCGGCCGGCGGCATCGCCATCCACGGCACCGACCGGCCCTGGCTCATCAGCCGGCCGGCCCCTCGCAACTACTCGCACGGCTGCGCGCGGATGCGCAACAAGCAGGCGCTCTGGCTGTACCGCCGTGTGCCGGTGGGGACGACTGTCCGCAACTACCGCTAGGCCCCGGGCATCCGGCCGACCTCCGGCCACTCCGGCTGAGCGTGCACCGGCTCTTCGGTGGCCTTGGCCTCGTGTCGTCGGGTGCCGTACACTCCGCACACGTCCATCCGCCGACTGGGGGCTCCGTGCACGTCACATCCAGGAAGACCTCTCTTGCCGCCCTCGTCCTGGCGGCGCTCGCCTTGCTCGCCGGGATCGCCGCCGTCACGACGGCCGCCGGCCCACTGCCTTCGCCTTCACTCTCGCTCGGCGCCGCTCCGGCCGCCGTGGTCTGCGGCACAGCGGTGAAGCTGACCGCGCACGTCGGTCTGCCCAGAGCGCCGCTCACCCTCAGCCGCATGCGCGCCGGCGAGTCTGCCTACACCGCCATCGCGACGGCGAAGGCCGACGCCTCCGGCGTGGCCACCTGGATCATGCGTCCGCAGATGACCACCGCGTACCGCGTGGACTACGCGGGCGGCGTTGGCGCAGCGGCCGCGCAGGCGGATGCCCAGGTGACCGTGGCGCCGCGGGTCAAGCTTCTCCAGACGGCGCCCGACCGGCTCTTCATGGGCCGCGCTGCCAGGCTTCAGCTGCAGGTAGCGCCGGCTCACCCGGGGGCGAACGTGGAGCTCCAGCAGTGGGACAAGGCCACCGGGGCCTGGGTCACGCAGCGCACGCTGACCCTTGGCAGCGCCTCGACGGTCAAGACCACGTGGAGCGCCGCGCAGGCAGGCACCTACAGGCTGCGCGCCGTCATGGCGGCCGACGCGACCCACTCCGCCGGTGGAAGCGCGGTGCTGCACGTGCAGGTCTTCGACACGCGCAACCCCTACGGCGTGCCCACGGGGCCGGCGCACTACATCGTGGTCGACCGCTCGCAGTACAAGCTCTACTACATGGAGCACGGGATCCTGAAGAAGGTGTTCGACTGCGTTCTCGGGCGCCCGTCGCTGCCCACGCCGCTGGGCCACTTCCGCATCTACGCCAAGGATCCGCACATGGGCGGCCCTTACGGCCCGCGGCGGATGCGCTACCTCGGCGACTACGCGATCCACGGCACCGACGAGCCGTGGCTGCTCGACAGGTTCCCGCGCAACTACTCGCACGGCTGCACGCGCCTGTCCAACGCGCACATCCTCTGGCTGTTCTCGCGAGTGACCGTGGGCACGCCGGTGTGGAACGTGCCGTGAGAGCCTGACGGCTCGAGGGCGCCGAGGACCCGGACTCCGAGGGATTCCTAGCCGGCTGAGCCGGGACGCGGCCGGCGCCGCGCCGTCAGGTCACTCCAGTCCGGAGTACTGCTGCGCGTAGTACTCGCGCCACTCGCCGGACTTGAGCCGGCGCCACCACTCCGGGTTGTCGCGGTACCAGGCGACGGTGCGTTCCAGGCCGTCCTCGAAGCCCACGGCCGGCTCCCAGCCGAGCGCGCGGACCTTGGCGCAGTCGATCGAGTAGCGCCGGTCGTGACCGGGCCGGTCGACGACGTAGCGGATGAGGTCCTCGCCCTTGCCAAGCAGTTCGAGGATGCGCCGCGTGAGCGCGAGGTTGGGTACCTCGTTGCCACCGCCGATGTTGTAGACCTCGCCGAGCTCACCCTCGTGGAGCACGGTGTCGATGGCCGAGCAGTTGTCCTCGACGTGGAGCCAGTCGCGCACGTTGAGGCCGTCGCCGTACATGGGCAGGGGCAGATCGTCGATCGCGTTGGTGATGAACAGCGGGATGATCTTCTCGGGATACTGCCAGCCGCCGTAGTTGTTGGAGCTGCGCGTGATGAGCACCGGAGTGCCGTACGTGCGGTAGTAGGCGAGCACCTGGAGGTCCCCTCCCGCCTTGCTCGCCGAGTACGGACTCGACGGCGCCAGGTCCGACTCCTCGGTGAACGAGCCGGACTCGGCGGAGCCGTACACCTCGTCGGTGCTGATCTGCAGGTAGCGCTTCACGCCGAGCTCGCGCACCGCCTCGAGGAGCGTGTGCGTCCCCAGGACGTCGGTGCTGATGAAGTCCTGGGGGCCGCTGATGGAGCGGTCGACGTGCGTCTCGGCGGCGAAGTTGACCACGGCGTCGGCGCCGTCGAGCGCCGCGCGGACGACGACGGCGTCGCAGATATCGCCCTTGACGAACGAGTAGCGCGCGTCGTCCTCGACGTCTCTCAGGTTCTCGAGGTTGCCGGCGTAGGTGAGCTTGTCGAGGTTCACGACCTCGAGTCCGGCGTACTTGCCCAGGAGGTAGCGCACGAAGTTGGAGCCGATGAAACCGGCGCCGCCGGTGACCACGATCCTCATGCCGTGCCTCCTTGTGGTCCGCGCCGGCCGGTCAGCCGAGCGGGATGAGCCTGTCTACGGCCTCCGCTACGCCGGCCGCCCAGTGCGGCAGGCGCGGGATGGGGCGCTCGCTGGCGAGCGCCGAGAACGCCGGCCGCGGCGCCGGCCGGCCCAGCGCGGCCGTCGTGGTCGGCAGGACCTCGACCTCGATGCCGGCGAGCTGCACGATCTCGCGCGCCAGCTCGCACCAGGAGCAGTAGCCGCTCCCGGCCATGTGGTACAGACCGGGAGCCACGCCCTGTTCGAGCGTCTCCGCCACGGCCGCCGCCAGATGGCCGGCGTAGGTGGGCGAGCCGACCTGGTCGTCGACCACGATGAGCGGCTCGCCGGCCTCGGCCTTCGCCCGCCCGGCGGCGAGAATGGTCTTCGCGAAGTTGCGGCCGGTGTCGCTGAACAGCCAGGAGGTGCGTACCACGATGCCGCGCACCCAGCTGAGTACCTCGTCCTCGCCGGCCAGCTTGGTGCGGCCGTACACGCTCAGCGGGTTCGTCGCGTCGCTCTCCACGTACGGGCTGCTCTTGCTGCCGTCGAAGACGTAGTCGGAGCTGAAGTACACGAGCGTGGTGTGCGTGCCGCGCACGGCGGAGACCAGGTTGCGCGTGCCGAGCACGTTGATCGCCTCGGCGGTCTCCGGGTCGGCCTCGGCGCCGTCGACGTCGGTGTACGCGGCGGTGTGCAGGAGCACATCGGGCGCGAACCCGTGGACGGCCGCGCGGACGGCCTCCGCGTCGCGGATGTCAAGGACGTCCTCGCGGCTCAGGAAGACCTCGCCCTCGAGGACGCGCGTGAAAGCCGTGGCCAGCTGGCCGCCGGCACCGGTGACGAACCAGCGCAGCATCGCTTCGCCGGCTGCGCCTAGCGCAGCTTCACGTTCCAGTCGTACGGGATCTCGGGCGAGTCGTGCGGGAGCTCCTGCTGATCCGGCGCGTCGTACTTGTAGACCTCGGTCGGCGCGTTGACGATGAACGCCTCCTCGACGCTCACGCACTTCCAGCCGTGCCAGATGCCGCTCGGCACGCGCACGAGCAGCGGGTTGTGCTCGCCGAGGAAGAACTCGTCGGTCTGCCCGCGCGTGGCCGAGCCTTCGCGGGCGTCGTGCAGCACGAGCTTGATCATGCCCTTCACGCAGACGATGTTGTCGTACTGCACCTCGTGCAGGTGCCAGCCTTTGACCACGCCGGGGAAGGTCGTCGTCATGTAGAACTGGCCGAACCCGATGAAGAGGTCGTCGTCGTTGCGCAGGCACTCCATGAGGCGCCCGCGTTCGTCCGGCACCACCTTGAGCTTCTTGGTCATCACGCCGTCGATCATGTGAGGTCTCCTCCGCGGGCCGGGTGGTCGGCCTTCGCCGGTCGCGTCTACAGGATTCCGATCTGGCTCGAGTCGCCGACCATGAAGCGGTAGGCCACCGGGAGGGCGTCGCTGTGCGCGATCACGCAGTCGCGCCCGATGAGGCTGTCGGCCATGCGCGCCCCCAGCCGGCAGATACGGCTGTTCTCGAGGATGATGGAGTGCTCGATCTCCGCCTGCTCCACAACGACGCCGTCGCTGATGGCGGTGTACGGGCCGACGTAGGTGTCGCTGAGCCGGCAGCGCTCGCCGATCACGACCGGTCCGCGCACCGTGCAGCGCTCGAGCACGCTGCCGGCGCCGATCTGGACGGCGCCCTCGAGCGTGCAGTCTGTGGCCTCGCCGCGCACGTCGCGCTCGATGGTGCCGAGGATGAGCCGATTGGCTTCGAGCATGTCCTCGAGCTTGCCGGTGTCCTTCCACCAGCCGGTCACCGTGTGCGGCTCCACGCGCAGGCCGCGCTCGATCATGTGCTGGATGGCGTCGGTGATCTCCAGTTCGCCGCGCGGCGACGGGGCGATCGCCTTCACGCTCTCGAAGACGGCCGGCGTGAAGAGGTAGACGCCCACGAGTGCCAGGTCGCTGCGCGGCTCGGCCGGCTTCTCCACGAGTCGGGTGACGCGCCCGTCCTCAAGCTCGGCGATGCCGTAGGAGCTCGGGTCCTTGACCTTCTGGAGCAGGATCAGCGCGTCCGGCCCGCTCTCCTCGAAGGCGCGCACGAACGGGGCGATACCCTCCTTGAGGAGGTTGTCGCCGAGGTACATCACGAAGGGCTCGTCGCCGAGGAACTCCTCGGCGATGAGGACAGCGTGCGCCAGGCCGCGGGGCGCGTCCTGCGGCAGGTACGTCACCTCGAGGCCGAACCGGCTGCCGTCGCCCACCGCGGCCTCGATCTCGGCGCGCGTCTCGCCGACGACGATGCCGACCTGCGTGATGCCCGCGGCGCGCATCGCCTCGAGGCCGTAGAAGAGCACGGGCTTGTTGGCCACCGGCACGAGCTGCTTGGCCGAAGTGTGGGTGATGGGGCGCAGGCGAGTGCCGGCGCCGCCGCTGAGGACCAATCCCTTCACATGCTTCCCTTCGGGCGCCGGCTCAGATCGTCTCGTCGTCGTCGAGCTCGTCGTCGCTCTCGGTGGAGAGCAGGTCGAGGACGCTCCGCTCGTCCACGGCCCTGCCGACGAAGACCACGTTGGGACCTGCCCAGAGAGTCACGCGCTCACCCACCGGAAGCGGCAGGGGGGCGCCGTCCAGGGCGATGTTCGTGAGCGTGGAGCGCTCGATATCCCGCTGGACCTCGCAGCCGTCGATCGCGAACGGCTCGCCGTCGCCGAACTGCAGCCGGGGCTCTCTGCTGGCGTCGATGATCACGCGGCGGAGTATACCATCCGGGGGTCGGCCGCCCGGCTCGCCGAAGGCCCGCCGGGTGGCCCGGCGCGACCTTGGCCGCGCGGCGCATCCGTGCTTTAGTTGCGCGGGGTACTGCATTCTCTGGGGGGAGGAGCCACCGTGCACACGATGACCCGCTCACGCAGGCGCCGGCTGCTCTTGACCGCGCTCGCCGTACTGCTCGGCGTGGGGCTCGCCTCCGGCGTGACCAGCGCCCTCGCCACCAGCGGCAGCCCGTCGCCATCCGCCGGCAAGACCATCCTGCGCCTGGGCTGGACCACGGACCCGGACAGCCTCAACCCGTTCATCGGCTTCCTGCAGTCCTCCTACGAAGTGTGGGCGCTCAACTACGACTACCTCGTGGGCATCGATGCGGCCGACCTCAGCCGGCCGCAAGGCCTCGACAAGGCGACGGGCCTCGCCTACCAGTGGTCGCACACGCCGGACGGCCTCGTGTGGACCTTCAAGGTCCGCTCCGGCGTCAAGTGGCAGGACGGAGTGGCCTTCACGGCCCGCGATGTCGCCTTCACCTACAACTACGTGATCAAGGGCAACATGGGGAACTTCACGAGCTACACGCAGTTCATCACCCGCGTCACGGCGCCGGACTCGACGACGGTCAAGATGTATTGCAGCAAGCCCAAGGCCAACATGCTCTCCCTCGCGATCCCGATCCTGCCCGAGCACATCTGGAGCAAGATCTCCTACAAAGCTGCGGCGGCCTCGTTCCAGAACGACCCGCCGATCATCGGCACCGGCCCGTTCCAGGTGGTCGAGCGCAAGAAGGACGAGTACGTGCGCCTCGTCGCCAACAAGAGCTACTGGCGCGGCGCCCCCAAGGTCGACGAGGTCATCTTCCAGAACTACCAGAACACCGACACGATGGCGCAGGACCTCAAGACGGGGAACCTGCAGGCCGCGGTCGGTATCCCTCAGGCTCAGTTCGGCGAGCTCGGCAAGGCGCCGCTGACCTCCATCAAGGGCGCCAACCTGAGCTTCGACCAGCTCGCCTTCAACTGCTACACGGGGCCGTCGCTCGGCAGTCGCGTGCTCACCGACCCCAAGTTCCGCCAGGCGCTCAACTGGGCGGTGGACCGGCAGCGCATCAGCGACATCGCCTACAACGGCTTCTCGGCGCCGGGCACGAGCGTCATCTCCGGCGGCTACTACGAGAGTCCGCCGGACTGGCACTGGGAGCCGACGGCGGCGCAGAAGTACGGCTTCGACCTCGCCAAGGCCGGCCAGATGCTCACCGCCGCCGGCTATCCGCTCGTCAACGGCAAGCGCGTCGACAAGCAGGGCAAGCCCATCACGCTGCGCCTGTGGGCCCGCACGCAGAGTGACCAGAGCCAGAGCTCAGGCCGCTTCATCACCGGCTGGTTCCGCCAGCTCGGCCTCAACATCACCTTCTCGGTGATCGACGAGAACACGATCACCGATCACATCCTCAACACCGTCAAGGGCAGGCTGACGCCGGATTACGACATGTTCCTCTGGGGCTGGGTCGGCGAGAACGACCCCAATTTCATCCTCTCGATCTTCCTCACGAGTCAGATCGGGTCGTGGAGCGACTGCGGCTGGTCTGACCCGCAGTACGACAGGATGTTCGCCGAGCAGCAGACGACGCTCGACGTGAACAAGCGGCTGCAGCTGGTGCGCGCGATGCAGCAGACCCTGTACGAGCAGTCGCCCTACATCGTGCTCGTGTACCCCAAGGACATCGAGTCCTACAACACCGGCTCGTGGACCGGCTGGGTGCGCTCGCCGGCCGGCCGCGGCGGCGTGTTCTACACGACAGCGGTCGACACGTACCTGTACGTCCATCCCACGACCGCCACGGAGGGCGGCGGAGGCGGCGGCGGAAGCAGCAACACGACGGCGTGGATCGTGGTCGTGGTCGTGGGGGTGGTCGGCGCCGGGTTCGTGGTGTGGACCGGCCGGCGCCGCGGCCGGCGCCGGGCGGAGACGGAGGGCTGACGCCGGGCCCGATCCGCGAAGCTCGAGCCGGGCCGCGAGGCCGCACTAGGACGCGAAGCTGAGGTACGGCCGCCAGCTCTCGTGGATGTGGTCCACGTAGAGGAAGACGAAGGTGGCCGGCTCCGGCTGCCGAGGCTTGCTCATGAGGCTCAGCCCGGCCACGTCAGGCGGCCGGTCGCCCTTCTTGCGGTTGCAGGGCGCGCACGAGGTGACGAGGTTGTCCCACGTGTCCGGGCCGCCCTTGGACCTCGGCACGACGTGATCGACGGTCAGGTGGCGCTCGCTGCCGCAGTACTGGCAGCGATGACGGTCCCGCGCGAAGACGGCGCGCCGCGAGATCCGCGACGCGGCGGCGCGGCGCGGCACGTGCACGTAGGTGCGCAGGCGGATGACGTGGGGAAGCTCGTAGACCGCGCGTTCGGTGCGGTACGAAGAGTCCGAGTGCTCGAGGACCTCCGCCTTCTGCTTGAAGACCAGCACCAGAGCACGCCGCACGCTGCACACATTGAGCGGCTCGTAGGTGGTGTTCAAGACAAGCACCTTACGCATGTCTCCGGATGGTAGCAGAAAGGTGTGCCTGCGTGGTGAACGCACTAGACTGAGCCCGTGGACCTCTTCTCGATGAGCGACGAACAGGTGGCGGCCGAGGCGCCGCTCGCGGCGCGCATGCGGCCGCGCTCGCTGCGCGAGTTCGTCGGCCAGGAGCAGATCGTCGGCCCCGGGACCGTGCTGCGCGCGGCGGTCGAGGGCGGCGAGCTGTTCTCGATGATCTTCTTCGGCCCGCCGGGCTGCGGCAAGACCACGCTCGCGCGCGTGATCGCCGCCGAGACGGGCGCGCGACTCGTCCAGCTCTCGGCGGTCAGCTCGGGCACGGCGGACGTGCGCGCCGCGATCCAGGGCGCGCGCGAGGCGCGCTCCCTAGGCGCGGCGCGTACGATCCTCTTCATCGACGAGATCCACCGCTTCAACAAGGCCCAGCAGGACGCACTTCTCCCGGCGATCGAGGACGGCGTCGTCACGCTCATCGGCGCGACCACCGAGAACCCCTACTTCGAGGTCAACTCGGCGTTGCTCTCGCGCTGCCAGCTCTACCGGTTCGAGCCGCTGCCGGCTGAGCTGGTCGAGCTCGTCGTGACGGCCGCGCTGAGCGACGCGGAGCGCGGCCTCGGCGGGAAGGCGGTCGAGCTCGGCGACGGCGGGCTCCCGTTCCTCGCCGAGATCTCGCGCGGCGACGCGCGCGTGGCGCTCAACGCGCTTGAGACCGCGTTTCGCTCCCGCGCGGCGCCGCGCTCCGCCGCAGTCGCGCCGCGCGCCGCCGCGTCGGCCGTGGTCCTCACGCTCACTGTCGATGACTTGCGCGATGCCGCCCAGAAGAGCCCCGTGAGCTACGACCGCGAAGACTCGCACTACGACACCATCTCCGCGTTCATCAAGTCGATGCGCGGCAGCGACGCCGACGCGGCGATCTACTACATGGCCTCGATGCTGGCCGGCGGCGAGGACCCGCGCTTCATCGCTCGCCGGATGATCGTGTTCGCCAGCGAGGACGTCGGCAACGCCGACCCGCAGGCGCTTCAAGTCGCCATCGCCGCCTCGCGGGCGGTGGAGTTCGTCGGCCTGCCGGAGTGCCGCATCAACCTGAGCCAGGCGGCGGCCTACCTCTCTCTCGCGCCCAAGAGCAACGCTGCGTACAAGGCCGTCGACGCGGCCATGGACGACGTGCGCCGCGAGGGCAACCAGCCTCCTCCTCCTCATCTCCGGGACGCGAGCTACCGCGGCGCGAAGGAACTCGGGCACGGCGCAGGGTACAAGTACCCGCACGCGCACGGGGGCTGGGTGGAGCAGCAGTACCTGCCGGACAAGCTCTCAGGGCGCCGCTATTACGTGCCGATATGCGGCGTGGAGCTGGAGATGGAGGCCCTCCTGATAGCAGGGGCCGGCCGGGTCGAGCCCGAGGAGGGCGCGGACGTGGAAGATGGCCATGAGTAGGACCTACGTCATGATCCTGCTGTTCCTCGCGGTGATGCTGATCGCACTGCTGGTCGTGTGGTGGTACGCCCGCCGCATGAAGCAGGACCTCGACCATCCGGAGATCGTGCCGGGCGCGCGCGGCGTGGTGGAGCTCAGACCGGAGAGCATCGAGCAGTTGCGCCTGCTCAGCGGGGAGCCCATCCTGCTCAAGCAGAGCGAGGAGGGCGTGCGCGTCCAGATCGAGCACCGCCCCATGATGCCGCTGATGGCGTTCGTCGGACGCGAGGTCAACGCCGCCCTCGGGGAAGCGGCGGCGGCGGTGTCAGAGCGGTTCGGACCTGTCTGGGTCGTTCTTCTCACGCCCGGCGAAGACGGCCAGGCCACGGTGCAGCGCCTGGCCTGAACCGGTGTGCGGCGTCTGCGCCGCAGCGGTGTGCAGGACTGGTCGGCGGGAGACCGTATACAGGCCTGTACACTGGTAAAGTCGAGGGCACTATCTACCGAAGAACACTTGGCCGGACTTGCACGCCCGCGAGCCCGGCATGACGCGTGGCGGCGCTTGAGGAGGCAGCGATGAAGCGGCTCATGAGGTTCCTGCTGGGACTCACCGTAGGAGCGGCGGCCGGCATGCTGCTCGCCCCAAAGAGCGGGCGCGAGTTGCGCCAGCAGTTGATCGGCGGGGCCAGCGGCAAGCTGCTCCCCGCCGCGCCGGACGAGTTCCCTCAGCCTGACGCCGAAAGGGCCTGGGACACCGGCGGCATCGAGACCGCCGTGGCCGAGCCGGAGCCCTTGGTCGAGGAGGCCATCGCGCCGGAGCCCTTGGTCGAGGAGGCCATCGCCGAGGAGATCGCGGTCGCGGAAGTAGCCGTGGACGAGCCGGGCATCGAGGAGGTCATCGCCGTCGCCGAGACGGTGAGCATCTCGGACGACGGCGTCGTCACGGACACCGTGACGACGGTCGACACGACCACATGGGCGGCGCCCGTGGTGGAAGCGCCGCCGGCGGAGCCGGTCGTGGCCGAGGTCGCGGTGCCGGCCGCCGAAGAGGTCGTCGGTGAGGATCTTCGGCCCCGTATCGAGGAGACGCGCGCCGCCGTGGAGAGCGACATCGCGCGGCCCTTCGCCGACGAGGAGGGCTCCGTGGACGAGCCGGTGCTCGAGGGCCCGGTGTATCAGGCTCCCGCTCCGGAGCCGGAAGCCGTCAGCGTCGTCGAGGAAGAGCCGCCTGAGCCCGCCGCCCCGGCGCCCGTGCCGCACGGCTGGGACATCCCGTACGAGCCGGACGCACCGGAGGCCGCCAAGGACATCGCCGCGGAGGAGCCGCCGGCAGAACTCGAGGCGGAGGCGACGTCGACCGGCGGAGTGATCGAGGAGGCCGTGCCTCGGCCAGTCTCAAGCCTGTTCGCCGGCACCGCAGCGATCGCGCAGCCTGTCGAGCAGCCTGCCGCGGAGCCGGTCGCCGAGGCGGAGCCGCCTGTGGGACCGGCCCCCGTGGTCGAAGCGACCCCGGTCGAGGAAGCCCCCGCTGCTCCACGAGAGGGCAGCGGCAACATCGACCAGGCGGAGATGCGGCAGCGCATCGAGGAGACCCGCGCGCGTCTCAAGGCCAAGGCCTTCGACGCCATGATGAGCGGCGAGGCCGCGCTGCTCTCCCGCGACAGCGGCGAGAAGCCGGTGCCCACGGCCGACGACATCAAGCTCGACAACGACGTGGAGAGCACCATCGACGAGTCGCTTTCACAGGAGGACTCCTGACGGGTCGTCCGCGAACAGCCGACAGGTAAGGCCGTAGGGCCGGCGCCGCAGGCGCCGGCCCTACGCGTCTCTACGGCGCCTGAGCGCCCGGCTTCGGTCGGCGCCGGCGTCTCGGAGGCTGCGTCCGGCGACGTTGCACGGGCGCCGCGCCGCGCCTACGCCGCTGGGCCTCGTCCGTGTTCGCCGCCGCCCATTCCTTGTTGCTCGGCCGGTCGAGGGCGCGCCGGTCCACGGCCGGCCAGGTGAGGGCTCCGGGCGCGAGGCCGCGTTCGTGAAGCGTGTGCGCGAGCAGCCCGGCCGTCGACAGGAAGACGACTCCCAGCAGCACTCCGCCGGTCGGTATGGTCCGGTTCTCGAGGAGCAGGAAGAAGTACCACCACACCTTGAGGCCGAGGCCGAGGCGCGAGGCGTAGTAGACGAGCACCACGGGGATCATCGCCAGCCCGAGGTAGGCGGGCAGGATCGACCGCATCCAGCCTCCCGGGCGCGCCAGCGGCCAGAGGACGGCGGCCGGCACGACCAGCAGGATCGCGTAGGGATTGACGACGAAGGCGAGGAGGGCGATGAGGACGAGCAGGAGATGCGCGGTGAAGATCGTCGCCCGCGGATCGGTCGGTACTCGCCGCTCGAGGCGTCGCTCTACCGCGACCGCGTAGGCGTAGGCGAGGACCAGCAGCGCGAGCAGCACCACGACGCGGAGGTAGCGGGGTGTGTCCACGATGTGCGAGCCCGGCGGGATCACGGCCCCCGGGCTCTTCGGGAGCTGCCCGATCAGGTTGGCGAGGTAGATGATCACCAGCAACACGAGCCAGGGCGCGAGGTGGAGCAGCGAGCGCACGAGGGCCGGCCGGATGCGGATGCGCGACCGCTGGCAGTGCGCGAACAGGTCGACCGTGACCGCCGCCAGCGGGATGAGCAGGGCGGCGAGGATGGCCGCGAGCGCGCCGCCCGGCAGCGTCCGTTCGTGCGTGAGGAAGATGGTGCCGCCGCTGGGCGCGCCGACGGTGGGGTTGGCGTCGATCGACATGATCATCGACTGGACGGTGTAGCCGAGCTTCGTCAGCGTCTCCGAAGACGTCGTGTCGATCGTGTCGAAGATCGGCGGTTGCTTGGGGCCAGCGGCCGACACGGTGATGGCGGGAACGCCGAGCGCGACGAACGGTCCCTGACTGCCCGAACTCGTCGGCACCGAGAGGCGCACGACCTGGGAGGCGATCGTCGGCAGCTGCGTCTTGAGGTTGGCGTTGACGCGCGCCGCCGGCGCGCTGAGCAGCCACAGCCACGGAGGGGCGACCTTGGGCGCCGCGCTCCATCCGTCCAGCCCGATTCCGGTCGTGTCCTTCGTCGCGAGCCGGCGGAGCGCGATGACCGCCCAGAGGCCGGTGGAAGCGTGGACCTGGGCGAACTCTCTTGCTCCGAGTGCGCCGAAGGCGTCGCCGCTCGAGCAGAGGAACACGATGGTGTGGTGGTGCGCGGTCACCGTGAAGGCGCGCGCCAGTTCCAGCATGGCCGCGACGCCCGAGGCGTTGTCGTTGGCCCCCTGGGTCGCGATTCCCTGGACGTCGCGATTGGCGACCACCAGGATCGAGCCGGGCGTGTCGCCCTTCGAGGTCGCCCACACGTTCTGCAGGGCGACCCCTTTGCCGTTCACCGTGGCGGCGTAGCCGTCGAGGTGCGTCTGAAGCCCGGCGTCCTTGAACTGCTGCGCGACCCAGATGGCCATGCGGTTGTCGGGGTCGGAGCCGGCGACGCGCTGCGGGAAGTCCTGGACGATGGTGCGCATGTCTGCGGTGGCCCGCCCGCCGTCGAACGACACCGGCTCGGTGCTGAGCTTGGGGGTGTCGGCGTGCCCAAGCGTGAACAGGGCGACGACGACGAGGATGAGGCTGGCGACCCAAGCGGCGCGATACACCTTAAGGTTGGGCAGGGTGACCTCCTCGGGCGTGGCGGAATCCTATCAGATTGCCTCCGAGGCGCTCCGGCCTGCCGGGGTAAGATGTAGTCATGGACTCGTCCACACGCATCCTCGTGGTCGGGGACGGGGAGCACATCGCCGAGGACTCGTCGTGAGGCGCGGTTTGCGTTTGCGGCTGGCGATCACGCACGCCCTCGTCGCGCTTCTCGCGATCGTCGCCGTCGCGGTCATCGTCAACGTGGCGGGCGGTCGCCGCTTCGACTCCTATCTGGCGCAAGTCCAGGCGCGACGCGACGCCGCCGTCGTCGCGACCCTGCAGGAGTCCTACAAGGCGCCAGATGGGTGGGACGCGTCCGCCGTGTATGCGATCAGCCGCGTCGCGATGCTCGACAACGTCGACGTCGCTGTCTACTCGCCGGAAGGTCAGCTCATCTTCACGGCGACGGGCATCAACGGCAGCCAGAGCATGATGAACGGCACGGGCCTGAGCGGCAACGGCGGGACGAAGGCCGGCGGGTCCGGCGGCTCGCCGTCGCCTTCGGCGTCGGCGTTCAAGGCCGGCGACC
>Ga0316226_1001941_pt1 | contig 20613 bp, 16 predicted proteins | sample TBH18017metaG_FD_206009 | JGI IMG/M metagenome (GOLD analysis project Ga0316226, IMG submission 206009) | Freshwater microbial communities from Trout Bog Lake, Wisconsin, USA - TBH18017 | ecosystem: Environmental > Aquatic > Freshwater > Lake > Hypolimnion/Profundal zone | place: USA: Wisconsin...
CATGCGCCCCGCCGGTCCGCCCCGCTGTAGACTACCGACCTCACACTCGTCTCGACTCCCAAGGGGTGACACATGCCCGAGTTCCTCGATCTTCCCGAGCGCAGCGTCAAGCCGCGCCAGACCGGTATCACCCACGTCCTCGACAAGGGCCTCGGACCGCGCGGCGTCCAGGACCTGCTCGCCGTCGCCGCCGGCTCCGTCGACATCGTCAAGCTCGGGTGGGGCACGGCAGCCGTCACCAGCGACCTCAAAGCGAAAGTCGGCGTCTACCAGGAGGCCGGCGTGCCGGTCTGCCTCGGCGGCACGCTGCTCGAGGTCGTCCTTCGCCAGAACAAGCTCAACGAGTATGTCGCCTGGGTCAAAGAGCTCGGCATCGACCACGTCGAGGTCAGCGACGGGACCATCGCGCTCGACCACGACGCCAAGCTCGACATCATCCGCCGCCTGACCAAGGAGTTCACAGTCCTCAGTGAGGTCGGCAGCAAGAGCGAGGATGTGATCTTCTCGCCCAAGCGCTGGGTCGAGATGATCCAGAAGGAGCTCGAGGCGGGCTCCTGGAAGGTCATCACCGAGGGCCGCGAGTCGGGCACCGTGGGCGTGTACCACGCCGACGGAGCCGTCAAGGAAGGACTCATCGACGAGATCCGCGACTCGATCGATCCCGGCCAGCTTGTCTTCGAGGCGCCCGCCAAGAAGCAGCAGGCCTGGTTCATCAAGCACTTCGGCAGCGATGTGAACCTCGGCAACATCGCCCCCGAGGAAGTGATCTCGGTCGAGACCCTGCGCCTCGGCCTGCGCGGCGACACGCTGCTGCACTTCCACTGACGCGAGGGCGCGGCCGTCCGGCCGCGAGCATGCGACCGACGACGCCCGGGCCTGCACGACGGAAGGCCCGGGCGTCGTCTGGTACCATGCTCGGAGCGCCGGCTCGGCCGGCCAGCGACCACGGAGGGACTGCCGATGTTCGACTTTCTCGCGCTCCCCGAGCGCACCGCGAAGCCGCGCGAGAGCGGCCTCACGCACGTGCTCGACAAAGGCTTCAGCCTCGACCAGGCGCGCCAGTTCCTCGAGGTCGCGGAGGGCTACGTCGACATCGTCAAGCTCGGCTGGGGCACCGCCGCGGTCACGCCGAACGTCAAGGAGAAGGTCGCGCTCTACCAGAGCCACGGCATCCCCGTGTGCTTCGGCGGCACGTTCTTCGAGGTCTGCGTGCGCCAGGGCAAGGTGGAGGAGTACCTGGCCCTCGTGCGTGAGTGCGGGATGACCTGCGTCGAGATATCGGACGGCACCATCGAGATGGCCGAGGAGGACAAGCTCGCCTACCTGCGTCGCTTCGCCACGGAGTTCCGCGTGCTCAGCGAGGTCGGGAGCAAGGACGAGACCGTGGTGATCGCGCCGTTCAAGTGGGTCGACTCCATCAAGCGCGAGCTCGACGCCGGCGCCTGGAAGGTGATCACCGAAGGCCGCGAGTCGGGCACCGTGGGCGTCTACCAGCCGGGCGGCGAGGTCAAGGAAGGTCTGATCGACGAGATCCGCTCCGCCGTCGACCCGGCGCAGCTGCTCTTCGAGGCGCCGATCAAGAAGCAGCAGTCCTGGTTCATCAAGCAGTTCGGCGCCAACGTCAACCTCGGCAACATCCCGCCGGACGAAGTCATCTCGGTCGAGACGCTCCGCGTGGGCGTGCGCGGCGACACGCTGCTGCACTTCCACGGGGCGTGACGCCGGGCGACGAATGGCCATCCTGCTGCTGCGCCACGGCGAGACCGACTGGAACCGTGAGCCCGCACGCTGCCTGGGCTGGGCCGAGGTGCACCTCAACGAGAACGGCCGCGCCCAGGCGCGCGACCAGGGTCGCGTGCTGGCCGGGCGCGGCCTCGAGCTCATCGTCACCAGTCACCTGGCGCGCGCCAGGGAGACCGCCGAGATCGTGCGCGCCCAGCTCGGCGGCGAGACGCCGCTGATCCTCGACCCGCGGCTCGCCGAGACGCACCGCGGCGAGTGGGAGACGAGGCTCTTCGGCGAGATCATGCTCGAGGAGCCCGAGGCCTGGCAGCACTACCGCGAGCATCCGGACAGCTTCCGTTTCCCCGGCGGCGAGAGCCTCATCGACCAGCAGCGGCGCGTGCTTGCAGCGCTGCGCGACGTGGCCCGCGACGGCCGCCCGGCGCTGCTCGTGACGCACGGCGGCAGCATCCGCCTCACGCGTTGCTTCCTGGACGGCCGCGGCGTCGCCGCCTTCCACGACACGAAGACGGTCAACGGCGTCGTCGACGAGGTCTCGGCGGAGGGCCTGGAAGCGCGCATCACCGCGTTCCTCGAAGGGCGACGCGGCGCGGCGTGACCCCTGCCGGCCCGGTGTTCCCGTCCGCGCCGGTGGTCGTCGGGCCGCCCCCCGAGCCTGTGGTATTCTTCACGCCCGAGCTGACCTGCACTTCTCCCGGTGATCCGCCACTGCCTTGAACCCGCCGCCTGACGACGAACTGTTCGCCGTGTCCCCCGAGGACGCGAGTCCCGGCGCGCCGCCCGAACTGCGGCCGGGCGCGCAGGGCCTGGAGGCCGCAGGGGCGGGCGACGCGGAGGCCGCGCCCGATGCGACGGCAGCGGCGGGCGGCGCCGCGGGCGGCGGCGAAGCCGCTCCGGCCGGCGGCCTCAAGCGCCGCGTCATCCCGGACCCCCCGGAGATCAACCAGTCCAGGCGCTGGAGCACGGCGACGTTCCTGCTCGTCCTCGCCCTCGCCGCCGTCGTGATCATGGTGGCGGTCGGCGCGCTCAACACGTTCGCCGACCCCTACGGGCTCGTCGGCACGCGCGTCCTGCCGACGCTCACCACGTCCGACCGGTCGATCAAGGTCGGCTTCATCGACAAGCTCAAAAAGGCGCCCAAGCTCGTCGTCCTCGGCAGCTCGCGCTCGATGAGGTACGACCCGTCGTACTTCCTCAAGAAGACCGGCCTCGTCACGTTCAACGCCGGCGTCAACGGCATCGGCGGCATCCCCGACGCCTGGGCGATGATGAACTACATCCACAGCCGCTTCCCGGACTCGCGCCCGGCGTACTTCTGGCTCGTGGACGTGGAGTCGTTCGTGCCGTTCTCGGTGCAAGGCAACACTGCCGCCGAGCCGCGCCTCAACCAGTACCTCGGCGGGCCGCCGACGGGCCGCCGCTCACCGTCCGTGGTGCTGCGCGCCGTGTGGGACAACCGCACGTCGGTGTTCTCGTGGACCACGGCCGCCGACTCCCTCCGCGTCCTCCGGCACCCCGCCGCCATCAAGCGCGCCGTGGTGCACTACCGCTCGACGTTCCTGCCCTACGGCGCCATCGGCCCGCATCCCTACTCCGCCGCCGAGTTCAGGCGGCGCTACCCGCGCTCGCAGACGCGCTACGAGAACCTCTACAAGACGATCTATCACGGCATGGACCCCCAGGCGCAGCGCTACTTCGAGCGCACCCTCGCCTTCATGAACGCCCACGGGGCGAAACCGGTGATCGTGCTCACGCCGATCAACCCGTTGCTGCTGCGCGTCGTCGGCCCACTGGGCTGGTACGAGCGGCACCGGCAGGTCGTCGACTTCATCCAGTCGCTGCACGCCAAGTACCGCTTCGACTTCGTCGACGTCACCGACCTCCGGACCTTCCACGGCGACCCGGTGCAGTTCTTCGACGGCGTGCACATGACCGCGGTGAACACCGACCGCGTCATCGACTACGTGCTCAAGCGCACCGGCGGCGTGCCCAAGTGACCGCTCGCGCCGCCGCCTCGGCCACCGCCGCGCCGGCTCCGCCCGCCGCCGCCCGCTGCGCTGCCGGGAGCTGAGGAAGCCGTGCAGTTCAACGGCTACGGCTTCCTCTTCGTCTTCCTGCCGGTCGTCGTCGTACTGTACTGGGTGGCACCGCGCGGCATCCCGCGGCTGCTGTTCCTCATCGTCGCGTCCTGCGTCTTCTACGGCCTCTGGGACTGGCGCTACATCCCTCTGCTGCTGGGGACGACGCTGGTCGACTGGGCGGCGGGCGAAGCGCTGGCGCGCATGAAGGGACCGCGCCGGCGCAAGCTCCTCCTGGCCGGCGCGATCGCCGTCAACCTCGCGCTGCTGGCGTACTTCAAGTACCGCGGCTTCTTCTTCGCGCAGACCAACGGGCTGCTGCGGCTGCTCGGCGCCGGTGAGCCCCTGCCGGCGCTGCGCGTCTTCCTGCCGATCGGCATCTCTTTCTACACGTTCGCCGCGATCTCGTACACGGTGGACGTCTATCGCGGCACGATCCGCCCGGCCAAGACAGTCATCCACTATCTTGCCTGGGCGACGCTGTTCCCGTACCTCACGGCCGGCCCGATCATCCGCTACGGCCACGTCGGCGAGCAGCTCGAGCAGGCGCAACAGCGCTTCCGCATCAGCCTCATCGGCTCCGGCCTCTTCTTCCTCTGCATGGGCCTCGCCAAGAAGGTGCTGGTCGCCGACGTGATGGCGACCTACGTCAACCAGCTCTTCGCGCACCACGCGCACCTCGGCCTCTGGTCCGGCTGGGCGGCCGCGCTTGGCTACACGCTGCAGCTGTACTTCGACTTCTCGGGCTACTCGGACATGGCGGTCGGCGTGGCGCTGATGATCGGCCTGCGCTTCCCTCAGAACTTCGACTCGCCGTACAAAGCGGTCAACCCCTCGGACTTCTGGCGGCGCTGGCACATGTCGCTGTCGTCGTGGCTGCGCGACTACCTCTTCATCCCGCTCGGAGGCTCGCGCGGCACGACCTTCGCGACGGTGCGCAACCTGCTGATCACGTTTCTGCTCGCCGGCCTCTGGCACGGGCCGGCGTGGACCTTCGTCTTCTGGGGCTTGCTGTGGGGCGTGTTCCAGTCGGTGCATGTGCTGGCGCGCAAGTACGGGTTCACGCCCTCGTGGGTGTGGCTCAACCGCGCCCTCACCTTCCTGGCCGCGGTGGTCGCCTGGGTGTTCTTCCGCGCCACGTCGATGCGCTCCGCCGTCGACGTGCTCGCCTCGATGGCCGGCCTCAAGGGCGTGAGCGGGGCCGGCCGGCTGCCCGTGGCGCCCGTGCTGGCCGGCTTCATCCTCGGCGGCCTGCTGTGGGTCAACCTCCTGCCCAACAGCTGGCAGGTCAAGCTCGAGCCCAAGCTGCGCTACGCGCTCGTGCTCGGGCTGCTCCTGGGCGCGGCCCTGCTTGCGCTGAGCAAGCCGAGCCCCTTCCTTTACTTCCAGTTCTAGACGTGATGCGCTGAAGTCGTGAACGCCAGACGACTCAACACGCTGGCCGTGGTCGTGCTCCTGGCGGCAGTGCTGCTCGGCCTCGGCCTCCGACTGGACGCGATGCACGCCAATCCCAACGTCCAGCACGACGAGGCGTGGTCGTACGCCACGGCGTCGGGCCGCCTCGGGGCCTTCGAGAAGGCCATCCAGGGCGGCCTCAGCGGCCGCTGGGTCCCGGCGAGCGCCTGGCAGTACTACTGGCAGTCGGACTCACTCGGCGACCTGGCTCACATCGGCCCGGACCTCGCCGCCTACGACGTCCACCCGCCTCTCTACTTCTGGATCCTGCACCTGTGGCTGATGCTCACCGGGATGCACCATTGGGCGGGCCCGGCGCTCAACCTCATCTTCGCCGTGCTGACGACGCTGGCGCTGTACGGGCTGGCCCGGGCCCTTGGGTTCGAGCGTCTCGAGTCGTCGCTCGTGGCGCTGGTCTGGGCGCTGAGCCCGGCAGTGGTGAGCATCTCGGCGCTCACGCGGCAGTACGACCTCGTGGCGCTGGCCACCGTACTCTTCGTCTGGGGTGTGGTGCGCGCCACGGCGCCGGGCGAGCGGCGGCGCTGGCTGGACGCGCTGTGGGTGGGGGCCGCCGCCTGGGCGGCGCTGATGACGCACTACCAGACGATCATCCTGCTGCTCGGCGGCGTCGTCTTCGCGGTGGCGGTGCACCTGATCGGCCGGCGCACGCAGCAGCACCGGCCCTGGGCGCCGGCCGTCGCCGGCATCGCCGCCGGCATCGCGCTCACTGCCCTGACGGCGCCCGGCTTCACGCACGCCTTCGGGCGTGAGGGCGCGCGCATCGGCGGCTTCACCACCAAGGTCTTCAACGAGAAGCTCGGCTCCATCGGCCAGACCCTCGGGCGCGCCGCCGGGCTGCCGCACTCAGCGGCGGCCATCGCGGCGCTCGTCGTCCTGGCCGCCGTCGCCGTCGGCCTCGTCGTGCCGCGCTCGCGCCGCGCCATCGCCGCCGCCGTGCGCGGCGCCCGCCCGGGCTGGTGGGCGGTCCTCTTCTTCCTCGTCGTGACCGCAGGCGGCGTGTGCCTGCAGAACCTCGCCTTCCTCAGCCTGCCGCCGCTGCTCACGAGCCGCTATCTGGCGATGGCTTGGCCGTTCTTCGCCTTCCTGCCGCTGGCCGCCTTCGGCCTCTGGCCGCGCTGGCGGCCGCTGCTGATTGCGGCCTTCTGCCTGCTCGTGCTGCTGCCCGCGACCCTCGCGACGCCGCTCCTCTTCGGCAGTCCGCAGCGCGTGCCGCTCGACAAGCTGCAGACCGCGAGCGCCATCCTCATGGACGCCGTGGGGCCAGGAGAGCTGCCGCGCTTCCTCTGGTCGGTGCCGGGGACCACGCCGGTGTTCGCCGGCACGCAGGCGCAGGTGCTCGCCGACCCGCAGGCATGGGCGACGCGCATGGGAAGCAACGGCTTCTACGGCGCCTTCATGGGCGGCGGCAACGACCACACGAACCGCTGGCAGATCCTCGGGATCCTGGGGCAGACCTACGTCGTCAAGCGGATCTCGAAGACGGTGACGTCCAACATCTACCAGCTGGCGCCGCGAAAGTAGGACGGGTCGCGGCGCGGCGGAGGTAGGTCGCGGCGCGAGCCCAGCGCCGTGGAGCGGCTGGGACGCGGGCGCCCGGGTCAGCGCTGGGTCGAGAGCGACGCCTCGCGCCCGGGTCAGCGCTGGGTCGAGAGCGACGCCTCGCGCACGACCCAGCGCCGCACGCTTGGGTCGTGCGGCAGCTTCACGTGGAAGACGAAGGCCTGCTTCTTGCCGACGAGGCTCGAGGCGCCGCCGCCGGAGACCTCGATCCAGCCGCTCCAGCGTCCCCTCAGCGTCAGCGGGATCGCCGCCGTGATGGCCTGCGACTGGCCGGCCAGAATGGTCACCGGGTGGCGCGAGACCATGTCGGCGCTCACGCCGCCGGGGCCGCGAACAGCGAGGCGGATGCCGTCGAGAGTCAGCGCCTGAGCACCGGTGTTGGTGATCGTGAAGCCGGCGTCGACATGCCTGCCCACTTCGTACGGGCCGGCGCCGAGCGACACGGAGCCGTTGAGCGCGATGAGCCCCGGCTGGACCGAAGGCGGCGAGGCCGACGGCGCGAAGAGCCGCGTGTCGGCGGGGTTCCCGCCCAGCGCCGTCATGAACGCCGTGACGTTGGTGACCCAGTTCGCCGTGCCGTCGGGGCAGTACCTGGGCGCGATCGCGTCAACGGAGTAGAGGCCGGCGCCGTAGTACAGGGGGCCGGCCAGGCCTTGCGCGACGCGCGAGATGCCGTCGCTCCAGGAGGCGAAGTCGCTCTGCGGCCACGTGGGGCCGAAGAACCAGTTGAAGGCGTTGTAGGTGCACACGTCGCCGTTCTGCGAGTACAGCAGTTGGCCGAAGCTCGTCTCGGCGCCGGAGATGGCGACGAGGAAGGCCGGATCGACGCCGTACTGCTCGCCCGCCGCGACGAAGGCGGCGCCGGTGCCGGCCATCGGCGAGCCGTGAGCGGTGAGGAAGGCGTCGATCGTCGCCGCGTCGGGGGCCGCCGCAGCCGCCGGCGCGAACGCGCCGGCCAGAGCGGCGGCCGCAAGCGCGGCCAGCGCCAGAGCCAGCGCCGCGTGCCGCAGCGTGCGCGCGGCGCGACCTGCTGGCGTGACGACCTGGGGAGTGTGGAAGAGCGTGACGCCCACCGGCGCGGTCCTTTCGCTGTGGCGCTGGAAAGCCAGTATAGCGGCCGCTCGCCGCGAGGCCGACCCGGGGCCCATTCGCTGCGCGGCGGCCCCGCCACCGCTCGAGGAACGCCGGCGGCGAGCGCGGGGTTCACTTGTGAGTATCGGCGGCGGCGCGAGCCGTGAGGCCGGCATCGCCATGCCGCGCGGCCGAGGGCGCGATAGGATGGCGGCATGCCCGACCTCCAGCATCCGTGCTTCGCCTGCGACGAGAGCTTCCCCGGCCGCCAGGTGCTGCGCCTCGCGCGCCGCGCCATCGAGCGGTACCGGCTCGACCTGCGCGGCCTGCGCGTCCTCACGGAGGCCTCTACAGGCTACCGGCGAGTGACGCCGGTGATCGCCGCGCTCGCCGGCGCCGACGAGGTCTACGCCATCGGCCGCGACACCGCTCAAGCGGCGCGCAAAGAGGCGGAGGCGCAGACCGCCTACCTCGCGGGCCTCGCCGGCGCCCAGGACCGCGTCAAGCTTCTCTCCACGCGGCTGCAAGCGCCGATGGCCACCGTGGACGTGATCACCGACCTCCCGGGCGTACGCCCTATCGATGAAGCCGTGCTGCGCAACGTGGCCGGGACGGCGGCCGTGGCGCTCATGGGCGGCATCGCCGCCTGGCGAGCCAGCGACGTCGACGTGGCCGCCTGCCGCCGGCTGGGCATCGCCGTCGCCGGCGTGGACGAGGACGCCATCGGCCTCTACCGCTACCTCGCCGTCGAGGTGGCGCGCGGGCTGCTCACGCTGGCCGTCGAGATCGTCGGCTCCACCGTGCTGGTGGCCGGCGACGGCAAAGGCTACGCCTACGTCGTCCGCGGCCTCGCCCAGATGGGCGCGCGCGTCCTCGTGGCCGCGCCCGAGAGCGCCGGCAGGATCGCCCTGTACGGCGGCGAGAAGGCCGGCGACGCCCTCGGCGACGAGGCGGCCCTGGGCCGCCTGGCCGAGGCCGACGCTCTCGTGCTGTGCCCGGAAGCGCCCGGCACGCGCTGGATCGGCCCGGGAGCGGCCGTGGACGCCGCCCGCCTCGCGGCGGCGGCGGCCCACATCGCCGTCGTGGCCGTCGGCGGCGAGGTCGATCGGCGCGCGCTCGCCGCCGCCGGCCTGCGCAGCTACCTCGCCGGCGGCGGCCCCGACGCGCCGTTCGAGTCGCTGCCGCAACCGCTCATCGAGCTCCACACGGCCGGCCTCAAGATCGCCGAGGTGATGACGCGGGCGCGGCGGCGCGGCTCGTCGCCGCTGGCGGCGGAGCAACTCGCCGCCGCGGAGGCTCACGCCGAACAGCTGCCCAAGGATCTCGGCGCCCGCCGCTGACGCGGCGCAGACCGGCGGGCCCAGCCTCACGCGCGCCCGCGGCCGCGCGCGGCGGACCGGTAGGTAGGAGCGCGAGCGCGGCGATAGAATAGCCGTCCGACGACGGCAACCGGCTGCCCCCGGCCGCACCCATGCGCGGCCGCCCGCATCAGCCCCCGGAGGCTCCACGGACCAGACCCCTCGACCACGCACGTCCGGCGGCGACAAGCCCGTGAAGCACGGCTACTCGCTGCTCTTCAAGGACTCGGCCATCTACGGCATCGGGAGCACGGTCCAGAAGTTCCTGATGGTCTTCCTGATGCCGCTGTACACGGCGTTCCTCACGCCGGCCCAGTACGGCGTGGTGGGCATGGTCAACGTCACGTCGCAGTTCATCTACGTGTTCATCAACCTCGGGATGGACACTGCTGCCGCGCGCTTCTACTTCGACAACAAGGGAGAGGAGCACCGGCGCCGCGTGATCGGCACCACGTTCCTGGCGTGGACGGTGTACCCCGCCATCTTCCTCGGCATCATGGTCGCCTTCATGCCGCAGATCACGCACGCGCTGATGGGCGGCTACGGCTACGCCTACTACTTCGATATCGGGATGCTCAACATCTTCTTCAGCAACTGGATCTCGCTGCCCTACATGATGATGCGCCTCGAGCACCGGCCCATCATCTTCACGTTCTTCACCATCGGGCGCATCGTCATCCAGGTGGTCGCCTCGGTGATCATGGTCGTCTGGCTGCACTGGGGCATCTACGGTGTGCTCGCCGGGACGCTGGTGTCGTCGACGATCATGAACTTCGCGGCGCTCCCGACGTACTGGCGCAAGATGAGCCTCAAGATCGACCCGCTGCTCATCCGCGCCATGCTCGCGATGGCCATCCCGGCGCTCATCACGGGCTCGATCTTCTTCTTCCTCAAGCTCTCCGACCGCTGGATCATCATGCGCTACCCGCAGTGGGGCAAGGCGGAGGTCGGCCTCTACACCGCCGCCTTCCAGCTCTCGCAGCCGGTCTACGTGGTGATGACGGCGTTCAACATGGCGTGGCCGCAGTGGCATTACTCACGCCTCTCCAACCCGGTGGAACACAAGCAGCTCGTGGCGCGCAGCGGCACCTACTTCATCGCCCTGTGCGTCTTCATCCTCGCGGCGATGGCCGCCGTGATGCCGCTGATGATCCGCATCCTGCTGCACAGCCCGTCGTACTGGTCGGTGGGGCCGACGACGCTCATCCTGACGCTCGCCAACGTGCTGTACTGCCTCTACTACGTGCTCTGGGTCGGCTGCAACGTGGCCAAGAAGAACCGCCGCATCCCCTTCATCACGGCGATCGCCTCGGCCGTCAACATCGGCCTCAACTTCGCGCTGATCCCCAAGTACGGGATGGTCGCGGCTGCTTGGACGACCGTCCTCGGCTTCGCGATCCTCTCCGCCGGCGTCTACGTGCTCTCGCAGAAGTACTATCCGATCAAGTACGAGTGGGCGCGCTTCGTCAAGATCGCCCTGGCCGGCGGCGTGGCCATCGCCGGCGCCTGGGGGATGTCGCGGCTCGTGGGCTTGCGGGTGGACCTGCCGTTCGTGCAGATCCTGGTGCGCGAGCTGGCCGTGGCACCGATGCTGCTGCTGTTCCCGTTCACGCTCTGGGCGACGCGCTTCTTCACGCCCGGCGAGCGGAGTTCGCTGGGCGCCGGCGCGAGGCGGCTGCTGCACCGCGGCGGCGCGCCCGAGGCGCCGCTCATCGGCGCCGCCTCAGCGGAGCACCCCGCCGACGAGCTGAGCTGCGACGACATCGAGGCCGAGCAGGAGGAGCTGGAGATCGAGGCCGACACGAGGCTGGAAGTCAGCCAGGGTGACCAGCCGGGGGTGTGACGTGAGGCGAGGCGACAGATGAAGCGGCTCCTGGTCGTGGCCAACCCGTACCCGCCGGTGGCGAGCGCCGGCACTACGCGCCTCGTGCGCTTCCTGCGGCATCTGCCCGAGCACGGCTGGGAGACGACGGTGCTGACGACGAAGTCGAGCGGGCCGGCGGACGTACCGGCAGGTGTGCGCGTCCTGCGCGCCCCGGTTCCGATGCCGCGCCGGCTGCTCGGCGGCGGCCCGCGCAGCAAGCGCATCCACGACTGGGTGAGCGTGCCGGACCCGTACATGTCCTGGATCGGGCCGGCGGTCGTCAGCGGGCGCCGGCTGCTCCGCGGCGAGCACTTCGACGTGCTCTTCTCGAGCCAGCCGCGGCCGAGCACGCACCTGGTCGCCGCGAGCCTCGCGCGCTCCTCCGGCCTGCCGTGGCTGGCCGACTACCGCGACCCTTGGGCGACCTACCAGTTCCGGCACACCCCGACCGCGGCGCACCGCGCCGCCCACCTGCGCCTCGAGGCGTGGGCGCTGGAGCGCGCCGCAGCCGTCACCGGCGTCAATGCGCCGATCGTCGACGACCTCGTGGCGCGACACCCGTGGCTGGCCGGCCGCGCCCACGTCCTGCCCAACGGGTTCGACCGCGACGAGACGGCCGAGCCGGTCACGCTCGGCGACGGCTTCTGGCTCGTCCACACCGGGCGGCTCTACGGCCGCGAGCAGCAGGTGAGCGCCTTCCTCACCGGCCTCGCGGCACTGCCGCCGGAGGTCAAGGCGCTCTTCGTCGGCGTCGCCGAGGATCGCGTACTGCCGGAGGCCCGGCGCCTCGGCCTCGGCGAGCGCGTGCGCGTCGAGCCGCTGGTGCCGCACGCGCGCGCGCTCGGCTACCAGCATGCGGCCGACGCCCTCCTGCTTGTTAACGGACGCCGGCCCGAGTCGATGTCGAGCAAGGTCTTCGAGTACCTGCAGGCCGGCCGGCCGATCTTCGCCATCTCGCCGGCCGGCTCCGCCGCGCGCGCCCTCTTCGGCCAGGTCGGCGGCGGCGTCTGCGTCCTGCCCGACGAGCCGATGGCCGCGCCGCTCGCCGCGTTCGTCAACGACGTCCGGCAAGGCGCCGCCCCGGCGGCCGACATGACGGCTCTCGAGCGGTACGAGCTCGGCCGCCTCACCGCCGAGCTCGCCGCGATCCTCGACGGCCTGCGCGCCGGCCCGGAGGCATGGCGTGGCGCCGGCCCGGCCGGCATCGACGGCGACTCGGCCGCCGGACCGGCTGCAGGCGCGCCCGATGGTACGATGAGCCGATGAGCGAGCCCGCCGGACCAGGTCCCGTGACGCCCTCCCATGCGCGGTCCACGCTCGCCGACACCGGCGTGATCCTCGCCGGCGCCGCCGTCACGGTCGTCCTTGCCGCGGCCTTCACCCGCCGTCCCGTACAAGGCCTTTCGCTGCTCGCCCTGTTCGCGCTCGTCGCCGTCGTGGCGCTCAATCGGCGGCGCATCGCGAACGCGCGCCTCGGCGCGGTCCTCGCCGCCGCACTCGTGGTACTGCCGGCCGTCGGCCTTCTCGGGCCGGCAGCTGCTCTCCCCTCCCAGCCGCAGCTCACGCTCTACCGCGTCCTGCTCGCCGTCATCGTCTTCGTCGGCGTGACCTACCTCGTCGTGCTGCGCGACCCGCTGCCCTTCGCCGCCAAGGACGTGGCGTTGCCCATCGTCCTCTGGTTCGCCTGGCTCTTCGTCGGCCTTCTCTGGGCCGGCGACAAGGCCTCGGCGCTCAACTACATCGCCATCGTCGTCACCATGATGGCGCTGCTCTTCGCGACGGCCGCCTGCGGCGGCTCGAGCCGTCGCCTCCGCGCCTTCGGCTACCTGATGATCGTGGCCTACGCGCTCATCACCGGGTACGCCGTGTTCGAACTGGTCACCGGCATCCACCTGCCCTTCTCCAAGCAGGCGACCGTCGGGACCGTGCAGCAGTTCAACATCGCGACCAGCGTGTTCGTGAACCAGAACGATCTCGCGACCTACCTCTCCATCTGCTGGCCGTTCCTCCTCGCCGCGTTCTTCTTCACGCGCAAGGTGGCCTGGCTCGTGCTGGACGTGGCCTTCATCGTGCTCGCCGGCCCCGTCTTCCTGAGCACCGGCTCGCGCTCGAGCCTCATCGCCGCCGGCATCGCGACGGTCGGCGCCGTGCTCATGTACGCGCGGCTCGGCTCACGGCTGACCACGCGCAGCGGCAAGATCGTCGGCATCGCCGCGGCGGTCGCGATCGTCGCCCTCGGCGGCTTCCTGCTGTTCAACAACTCGCAGAGCCCGCTGCTCAACCAGTTCCGCCTGCAGACGCTGCTCAGCCAGGCGGCCAGCGGCGCCGGATCGGGAGCCATCCGCTCCGACCTCACGAGCCAGGGACTGGAGATCGCCGGCCACAGCCTGCTGCTGGGGGCCGGCGCCGGCCAGGCGGAGCACATCATCGCCCAGGGCGCAGGCGCGCTCGGCATCACCAACCTGCACAACTGGTGGCTCGAGACGTACGCCGACGGCGGCCTGGTGGGCTTCGCGCTCCAGGCCGGCTTCTTCATCCTGCTCATCGCCGCGCTCTGGCCCATCGCCCGGCGCGGACCCGATCCGTTCGTGCGCTACCTCGCCGGCGGCACGCTGCTGGCGCTGATCGGGTTCACCGTCGGGTCGCTCGGCCCGAGCAGTTCCGTGGGCTTCGCGCCCATGTGGGTCATGTACGGGCTCGGGCTCGCCGTCGTGAGCCGGGCGCGCCTGGCGGCGGCCGAGGCGCGCGCTTGAAGGTCCTCGTCGTCTCGCACCTCTACCCGTCCCCGGGCATCGAGCGGCACCTCTTCGTGCACGAGCAGATCCTGGCGCTGCGCGAGCTGGGCGTGGAGGCGAGCGTGCTCTCGCCGACGCCGTACACGCCCCGCGTGCTGTGGCGCGACCCACGGCTCAAGGCGCGCGGCCAGAAGCCGCTGACGGCCGCGCGTGACGGCGTGCCGGCCGAGTACCCGCGCGTGCTGCAGCCGCCGAGGCGCCTGTTCTTCGACCGCCTCGGCGACCTCGCCTACCGCAAGGTCCGCACGCTGCCGTCTCTGACGAGCGGCGGCTACGTCCTCGTGCACGCCCACCAGGCGCTGCCCGACGGCGCGCTCGCCCAGCGGCTGGCCGCCGGCCTGGGCGTGCCCTTCGTGGTCACGGTCCACGGCGCCGACGTGTACCAGCACCTGCGCGCCGGCGGCGCCACGGCGGCGCGCACGCGCGCCGTGCTCGGCGCCGCCGGCGCGGTGATGGCCAACTCGAGCGCCGTCGCCCGGCTCCTCGCGGACGTCGTGCCCGAGGAGCGGCTGCACGTGGTGCTCAACGGCACGACGGGCCTCGGCCGCGCCGTCGAGCCGGCGGCCGACTACTTGCCCGGCGAGCCGCTGGTCCTCTCGGTCGGCTACCTCATCGAGCGCAAGGGGCTGCGCGAGCTGATCGCGGCCGCGGGGCTGCTGCGCCGCCGCGGCCGCTCCTTCCAGCTCGCCCTCGTCGGCGACGGCCCGCTCAAGAGCGCCCTGCAGGAGCAGGCCGCGGCTGAGGGCGTCGCTGACTCGGTCCACTTCCTCGGGCGCGTGCCGCACGCGCGCGTCCTGCAGCTGATGGCGCGCGCGCAGCTCTTCGCGCTGCCCAGCTGGGACGAGGCCTTCGGGCTGGTCTACACCGAGGCGATGGCCCAAGGGACGCCCGTCGTCGCCGGACGGGGGGAAGGTCCGGAGGACTTCATCGAGGACGGCGTGAGCGGCTACCTCGTCGCGGTTCGCGACCCGGAGGCGCTGGCGGGTATCATCGCGACGGTGCTCGACGACCCGGGGGCGGCCGCGGACGTGGGCCAAGCCGGCAAGGCCGCGGCCCTGGCGCTGAGCTGGGAGCGCAACGCGCGGCTGACACTGGACGTGTACGAGACGGTGCTGAGAGGAGCGTCCTGACCAGACCGTGACGATGCGCTTCGACAGATTCCTCAAGGCGGCCGAGACCCGCGCGCCGGCGATGGTGCTCCAGGTGTCCTGGGCCAACGGGCTCGACATCATCCGCGACCTGGCGGCCAACGGCGTGCCGCTGCTCGCCGCCGACGCCAACCCGCGCGCACTCGGCCTGCACTCGCGGCTCGCGGCGGGCGTCGTCTGCCCGGACCCGCAGGTGGACGAGGAGGCCTTCATCGGCTTCCTCGAACAACTTGGCCCGCGCCTCCCACGCCGCGCCGTGCTCTTCCCCACACACGATCAGTACATCTGGCCGATATCGAAGCACGCCAAGCGGCTGGAGCGCTGGTACCGCATCCCGTTCTCGCGCTGGGAGACGATGCAGCGCCTGCACGACAAGCGCGAGCAGCTCGAGACCGCCCAGCGCGCCGGCGTGGACATCCCGCGCACGGTGTTCGTCGACGACGACGCCGACCTCGCGCGCGGCGCCGACGAGATCGGCTTCCCGGCGATCTTCAAGCCGGTCGAGTCGCTGGCCTTCAAGACGCGCTTCCGCCGCCACGTACTCGAGATCGGCTCGCGCGACGAGCTCCTGCGCGTCTACGACAAGGTCCGCGACTGCGGCACGCTGATGCTCCAGGACATCGTGCCGGGCGGCGACGAGGAGCTCTACACGCTCGGCTCGTACCTCGACGCGCAGTCGCGCCCGCTGGCGCAGTTCACCGGGCACAAGCTGCGCCAGCATCCGCCGCAGTTCGGCCACGTGAGCATGGCCGTCAGCCTGTGGGTGCCGGAGCTTGCGGAGGCCGGCCTGCGCCTGCTCCACGAGCTCGGCTACCACGGCGTCAGCCAGGTCGAGTTCAAGCGCGACCCCCGGGATGGCGCCTACCGGCTCATGGAGATCAACGCGCGACACTGGATGTGGCACTCGCTCGCCACCGCCTGCGGCGTCAACCTCTCGCTCGCCGCCTACCGCGACGCCATCGGCGAGCCCTACATGGCGCCGCGCCAGACCGACGGCGCCAAGTGGGTCGTCTCGCTCACCGACGCGCGCGACGCGTTCGCACGCTGGCGCCGCGGGGACGAGAAGCTCGGCCCGTGGCTCAGGTCGTACCGCGGCGTCAAGGTGGACGGGCTCTTCTCGCTCAAGGACCCGGTCCCCGGCGCGCTGCTCGCCGGGCGCCAGCTGCGCAACATCGTCACGCGCTCGGGCAAGCCGCAGGAGGGTGACAAGCCATGAGGCGCGAGCGCTTCCTCGCGACGGCGGCCACGACGCCGCCCGCCGCCGTCTTCCAGGTCCAGTATTCCTGCGGCCTCGACATCATCCGCGGGCTCGCGCCCCACGGCATCCCGGTGCTGGCCTTCGACGCGGACCCCATGGCCCTCGGCCTGAGCTCCCGCTGGGCCAGAGGCGCCGTGTGCCCGGACCCGCTCCTCGACGAAGAAGCCTTCGTCACCTACCTCGAGTCCGTCGGCCCGACATTGCCGCGACGCGCCGTCGTCTTCCCCAGCCACGACGAGTACATCTGGCCGCTCTCGCGCCACGCCGACCGCCTCGCGCCGTGGTTCATCGTGCCCTTCTCGCGCTGGGACGTGATGGAGCAGATCTACGACAAGCGCGCCCAGATGGAGGCCGCCGGGCGCGCCGGCGTGGACACGCCGCGGACCGTGTTCGTGGAGTCCGCGGCGGAGCTCGAAGCGGCGGCGGCGGAAGTCCCGTTCCCGGCCGTGCTCAAACCGGTCGAGTCGCTGGCCTTCAAGCTGCGCTTCCAGCGCCACATCCTCGACATCGAGAGCCCGGCCGAGCTGCAGCGGATCTACGACAAGGTCGACGACCTCGGAGTGCTGATGTTGCAGGAGCGCGTCCCGGGGGACGAGGACGCGCTCTGGACCGTGGGCTCCTATCTCGACGCCGACTCGCGGCCGCTGGCCGTGTTCAGCGGCCACAAGCTGCGCCAGTACCCGCACGCCGGGGGCAGCTGCCTCGCCGGCGTGAGTGAGTGGCGCGACGACCTCGCCGACGCCGCCCTTCGGCTGCTCCGGGAGCTGCGCTTCCACGGCGTCAGCCAGGTCGAGTTCAAGCGCGACGCGCGCGACGGCGCCTTCCGCCTCATGGAGGTCAACGCCCGCCACTGGAAGTGGCATGGCTTGGCGACCGCCTGCGGCGTGAACCTGTCGCTGGCCGCCTACTCGGACGCCATCGGCCACCCCTTCATGGCGCCCCGCCAGACCGACGGCGCCAAGTGGGTCGTCTTCAACAAGGACGTCCCGCTGGCGCTGCGCGACATCGCGCTGCGCGAGCGCAGCGCTCTGGAGTATGCGCGCTCGTGGAGCGGGACCAGGGTCGACGGTCTGCACTCCCTGCGCGACCCGCTCCCGGGGATGATCAACGCGTTCCGCGTCGCCCGCCAGATCGTCACGCGCCAGCCGCGGGCGCGCGTGGACGTGTGAGCGCGCCCGCGTGAGCCTGCCCGAGCTTCTCATCTTCGTCGGCGCCCCGAAAAGCTTCGCGCCGCGGGCCGCCTGGGCGCTCGAGACGATGCTCGCGCCGCTCGGCCGCCGGGTCGCCGTGACGCGAGACCCCGCGGAGGCCGGCGGCGCGGTGCTGGCGTATGCGGCCGAGGCCGTGGCCGGCGTCCCCACGATCCCCTGCGATGCCGCCGCGATGGAGCTCTTTGCCGCCGGCCGGCCGCTGCCCGCCGGTGCCTTCGCGAAGCACTCCTGTGCGCGCGGCGCCGCTGTCGGCGCGTTCCCAGCCGCGCCGGGCGCCGGATTCGTGGTCCCGTTCGACCTCGTCTCGTCCGCCTTCGCACTGCTCGCCTGCTGGGACGAACGCACGACCGGAGAGCGCGACAGGTTCGGCCGCCTGCCTTTCGCCGCCGGCGTCTTCGCGGCGAACCCGGCTTTGCATATCGACGAGCCGGCGGTCGACGCCTACGTCCGGCTTCTGCGCAGCGAGCTCACGTCCCGCCTGGCTGTGCTCGGCCTCGAGCCTCTGCCCGCGCCCGGCTGGATGTGGGACGCGGGGGCCGCCGCGCCCGCGACTTCCGCGCCGGACCCGCACTTCGCCGTCGCGCTGACGCACGACCTCGACAACCTCTGGCGCTGGACGCGGCGCGGCTTCGCCGCCGCGGGCTACAGGACCCTGCGCGCGGCGGGGCGCAGGGACGGGTCGGCGGTCTGGCGTGAGGCCGGCGACGTCGCCGATTGGCTCGTCCACCATCTTCCGCATCGCACGGATCCGTTCTGGACGTTCCCGCGGATGCTGGGCGGCGAGGACGACCGCGGCATCACGTCCACCTTCTTCGTCATCGTGCGGCACACCGCCAGGCAGGACGGCAACCAGCCGGAGGTCTACCAGGCCAAGCTGCCACAGGCCCTGTCCATGCTCGCGCGACACCGCCGCGAGGTCGGCCTCCACGGCAACGACGCGGACCGACTCGGTGTCGACCCCCTCGGGGACGACCGCGCGCTGCTCGCCCAGCGCGCCCACGCCGAGGTGCACGGCATCCGCTATCACTACCTGCGCTGCCTCTACCACGAGACGCTGCCACTGCTCGAACAGGCCCGCTTCAGCTACGACACGACCCTCGCGTTCGCGGAACACGAGGGCTTTCGCTGCGGGTGCTCGTTCCCGTTCCGGCCCTACTTCCTTGCCGAGGAGCGGCCGCTCGATCTCGTGGAGTTGCCACTGGCCGTCATGGACAGCACGCTGCAGGAGCCGCAGTATCGCGCCCTGTCAGCGCCCGAAGCGGAGCGAGCCGCCGCCGCGGTGCTCGAGCGCGTGCGCTCGAGTGGCGGCGGCGTGAGCATCCTCTGGCACAACAACCGTTTTGACCCGCACGTGTCGCGCGGGTACGACAAGGTCTACTGGCGGCTCGTCGACGGGATCCGCGAGCAGGGCGCCCTGGCGGCGTCGGCCGGCGATATCGTCGCCCGCTGGCGCAGGGCGTTCGCGATGAGCGAACCGTCCGCGCTCCAGGCCGCCGGCGCCCTCACCTGTGCCACACGCGTCGACGCCACGGCCCGCGCCGGCCGGCAGGCATCGTGATCCGCGTCGTCCACCTCTCCGTGGTGCACAAGCCGGACGATCCGCGCATCTACGAGCGCGAGTGCCGCACGCTGGCCGAGAACGGCTACCAGGTGATGTACCTCGCGCCCGCCGCCGAGCGTCGCCGCGACGAGCACGGCGTGCTCACGGCGCCGCTTCCCGAGCGCTCGCGCGGCACCCGCTTCCTCAGCACCATCGAGATCATCAAGGCGCTCCGCGAGCTGCGCCCGCAGGTGCTGCACGTGCACGACCCGGAGCTGCTCACGCTGTTCCCGGCTGCCGGCGCCTTCGTCCCGCGTCTGGTCTACGACATGCACGAGTACCTGCCCGAGCAGGTGGCGAACAAGGAGTACATCCCGGAGAGGGTGCGGCCCTACGCCTCGCAGGCGACCGCCGTGGCCCAGAAGAACCTGGCGGCGTTCGCCGGCGGCGTCGTGGTGGTGACGCCGCGCCAGCTCGACGCGATCGGCGACAAGCCGAAGCTGCACGCGGTGCTGCCCAACTACCCGCGCCTGGCGCGCTTCGAGGGCGCCGAGCCGGTGCCCGGCCTCGGCGCCGACCCGCGCCTCAAGCTCATCTACGTCGGCAGCCTCTCGCGCACGCGCGGCTGCCTGCTGATGCTCGACGTCATGGAGCGGCTCGAGCCGGACGAGGCGGTGCTCTACCTCGGCGGCGTCTTCGCAAGCGCCGAGCTCGAGGCCGAGGTGCGGGCGCGGGTCGAGGCGGGCCTGCACGACCGCGTCGTCCTCCTCGGCCGCATCCCGCCGCCGGAGCTGCCGCAGTACCTGGCGGCGGCCGACGTGGTCTGGTCGCCGAGCCTCGCGGGCCCGCAGTACGACCTGCCCACGGTGGACACCAAGATCTTCGAGGGCATGGCCGCCGGGCTGTGCGTGCTCGCCACCAACCTGCCGGGCCGCGGCGAGGTCGTGCGCCTCGAGGAGTGCGGCCTCGCCGTGCCTTCCGGCGCCGACGGCCACCTCTCCGGCATCCGCCGCCTGCTGGCCAACCGCCGCGAGGTCGGCGCGATGGGCGAACGCGGGCATCGCGCCGTCGCGCGGCGGTACTCCTGGGAGGCCATCGAGGGCGATTTGGTAGACTTCTACGGTTCGCTCTGCGCCGGGCTCCCCTGACGGACCCGGCGCAACGACCGACCGAGGAGAGCGCAACGTGACCATCGAGCGGTTCAGGAACGTCCTCGTCCTTGCCCCCCATACGGACGACGGCGAGTTCGGCTGCGGCGGCACCATCGCGCGGCTCGTCGCGAGCGGCGTCAAGGTCACCTACGTCGCCTTCAGCACCGCGGCCAAGAGCGTGCCCGAGGGCTTCCCCGCAGACGTGCTCAAGCACGAGGTGCGCGCCGCCACGGCGGTGCTCGGCATCCCGGAGACCGACCTCAGGGTGTACGACTTCGAGGTGCGCATGTTCCCGACGCTGCGCCAGGACATCCTCGAGGAGATGATCGTCCTGCAACAGGAGATCGACCCCGACTGCGT
>Ga0316226_1001943_pt1 | contig 20607 bp, 39 predicted proteins | sample TBH18017metaG_FD_206009 | JGI IMG/M metagenome (GOLD analysis project Ga0316226, IMG submission 206009) | Freshwater microbial communities from Trout Bog Lake, Wisconsin, USA - TBH18017 | ecosystem: Environmental > Aquatic > Freshwater > Lake > Hypolimnion/Profundal zone | place: USA: Wisconsin...
TGCTACCAACAATAGCACCAGTATCTTTACGAATTAAATTACCATCTTCACGGTAATCAAAAATTTCATGGAGCATTTTTTGAGTAATCATCATCAAAAGCCCAGCGTCATTGCGTATGCGATAGCTGCTGCTTTAGAAGTTCCGCTTGGTGTAGACCATGTCGGAGGGGATCCAGAGCCAGCTGATGTTAATACTTGCCCCGAAGATCCAGGACTAGGTGTGCTACCTACTCCAACAGAACCGTTTGCATAAAGTTTAAATAGCGGTGTTACACCAACGCCACCATTATAGAATGTAATATTATCCGATGTTCCAGCGCTGAATCGAGCATTTCCTGTTCCGCCATCGTAGTCAACTACAACGCCATCAGTAAATGAACCACCATATGTACTGGTTGAGTAGAATCCGTTACTTGCAACAATAGACGTTGCTGTTGCAGCACCTAAAGCTGGAGTTACTAAAGTTGGGCCGTTACTTAAAACAAGATTTGTAGTACCAGTAGAAGTAGTTACACCAGAACCACCGCTAGCAACAGGCAAAGTACCGGTAGCAAGAGCAGAAGTGGATGTTGCATATAAAGCACCATTTAAAGTAAATGAACTTAAATTAGTACCGCCGTTAACTGTAGGCAATACTCCGCTGACACCAGTAGTTAAAGGCAGTCCAGTTGCATTGGTTAATGTACCAGATGATGGAGTTCCTAAAGCTGGAGTTACTAATGTAGGCGATGTATTAAGGACAACAGACCCAGTTCCCGTAGAAGTCGTTACCCCTGTACCGCCATACAATACCGCAACAGTTGTGCCTTGCCATGTACCTGAACTAACATTTCCTAATGCGCTTACATTACCGTTACCGTTTAAATTAACAGACTTTTCTGCTGGGTAGGTAATAAATATTGCCTGTGTACCAGAGCTGAAGTTAGTAAGAGAACCACCATTACTTGAGGAAAGCACCGTAGTACGTTGCAATTGGTTGCCACTTGAAGCATAAGTGCCAATACCAACTTCCCAGTTTGCGCCACCTTGATCTGCAATAGTGTAATAACACGTATCAGAATTTGACATGGTGGCAGAAAATGCCTGATACCCAGTAACTGCGCCGTTAAGCGTAGCACTGCCAGTACCAGGACTAGTGGTAGTCTCTTGGACGCGATCAGATAATACTAAGGCCATATGAAGCCCCTACTTAGGTCAATGTTGCTGTGTAAGTTACATTCAATGTATCGCCAGAAGCAACAGTACGATTACCGCCAGTAAAGTTACCAGCAGAGTACAAAATACCTGTAGTGCCGCTAATAGCACTACCAGTAGTCATAAATGCACCAGCAACAGTGCCAGAACCATTAATGTTAAATGCAGTTGCTGTAGTAGCTTTAGAGCCACTAGAAGCAGCAGACCAAGATGGTGCTGGGCGTGTAGCATTGCTATACGATGTAAACTCAGTCCAACCAGCATGACTAGCCATTGTGTCACCAGCAGCATATGTTGGGCTAGAAGCACCGTTAACCAAGCCAAGATACCAAGCGGCTGTGTATGCAGAGCCAGCAAAGTACTTGTCTAGCATATCATTTTTACCGCCAGTCATTACCAAGTTTTTGATAATGTCAGACCATTTAGTATTACCATCAGCATCTATACATTCAACAGTATAGATACCTGTAGCAGCAACGCCTTCAAGCGTTCCTGTTTGTGCAATCAAAGAGGCATTCGCCATCTCAGTTGCTTTTGCGTTTTCAGAAAACATAATTTCTCCTTAAGAAATTCGGATAATTGCAGAAGTATTGGTAGCAGATGGGAACTGTACCGTAAAGTTACCGCCAGCTGTGCTTTTATCTGAACCAAAGTCCAGTACACAAACAGCGGGATTCGTTGTGCCGTTGGCTAAATAAATCAAAGCGCCACGAGCAGTAATTGTTGATGCTGTCCATACTTCGTCAGCAAAAGATAAATAAGCTATATCTCCAGATCCACCTACAGTTGGAGGAACAATAATAGTTAATGCTTGTCCGCCAGCAGTGTACCCTGAGCCACTTGTTTCGCCAGTTGCTGTATATGCAGTAGTGCTAGCATTAAGTGTTGCTGAGTTTGTATACAAAGCAATTTTAAAAGTTTGGGATGTGCCAGTGCCAAAATTGTAGACCCCATCCATGAGACCTACTTTAAAAACATCACATGCGTAATTACCTGTAAATGCCATATTAAGTTACCTGTACCCTAACTTGCCCAGATCTGTATGAATCTTGTCGTTCTAAACCATCGCCAAGACGTTTTAATTGAGCCAATGCTTCTGTGTATTTTTGACTATACAGAACCATCATGTCGTTTTCACCTTTCATGTAAGTGTACGCTTCTACCAATGATCCGTAAAGCAAAACAGTATCAAAATTATCACCTAACCATGAAGTTCCTGTTGGATTATTAACCGAGCTAACTGCTACTGTAAAGCCCGATCCGCTAGATCCAATTGTTGCTGTAATGCTATCGCCAACCGTATATCCTGAGCCGCCGTATGAAACTGTTGCAGAAGTTACGATACCGCTTGCTACTGTTACATTGATAAGCGCTCCCTCTCCAGAACCGCCAGTAGTGCTTAAATTGGTATAAGTACCATCAACATAGCCAGATCCTGGAACAATAGTACCCAAAGAGCCTATAGGACGCTGGACAATAGATACTGGATAGTAGTAATAATGCAGTTCCATTGCATAATTTACGTCTGGAGTCGGCCCAAGAATAAACGCTAACTCATTGTTATTAGCATATCTAGAGCCAAATAACGCATAATATTTCGGTGTTCCTAGACTATTTGGTGCTGGGTATGCCTGTCTAATAAAGCTTACATCTTTATCCAAAAGGTACTCATATGTGCCTAAAGTAGGGTCAATGACCGCCAAAGAAAAAGATGACAAGAAATCATCTGGACAAGCTAGGTAAGGACTATTAGGACTTACTGTTCCAGTCACATTTTTTCGTAAAGATGGGATTTGAACTGTATTAAAAATACGTAATTCAGCTTGCTCAATAAAACGATTAATCTGCTGTGCGGACGATACAGTAGACCCATCGGCGAGATAGGTCAGCGGAAACTGGTTTTCCGTGTAGTCTTGAACTGCAGAAACAAGCTGATAATAATTCATTAACCCATTTTCCCACTGGTTTTACGACCTTTAGTAGCAGCGCCATAACCGCGCATCTCACCAACACCATAAGGGTTAGTATTTTTATTAGCGCTATCGCCAATGCTGACTGTACGTGCTGGTTGAGTAACTCTAGTCTCAACACCACTCATTGTGTTTGGATTAGTTTTGTACTCAATATCAGCGCTTTTTGGGTTTGTCATTGGCTGCTTGTAGATATTGATATCATTGCCACCGCCAGTAGGATATTGAAATCCAGTGTATACGCTAGCATTTTTAGCTTCTTTAGCGTGACCCAATGGATAATCTTCAGCGGGTGTAGTTTTAAATGTTTTATTAGACATGATTAACGTCCTCTGCTTCCAGATTTTTGATGCGCAGCACGAGCTAAGTTGCGACCAAGAGCCTTCATTGATTTGCTTGAAACGCCTAACGATTTTTTACCGCCAGCTTCAATACCAATACTTGGGCCTGAATCGCCTAAGTTTTTACCTTTTGTTTTGCCTGATTGGGTTATACCATCGGCAGCTTTACGAAATGTCATTTTTAACTCCTAAGTTGTTGCAACTGTTACTGTTCCAATTTGAACGCCTAAAAACAAATTGTTGGGTGTTAGAGAAGCATCAAAAGAACTGGATCCACCTACAGGATTCCAACCCCACTGAAACACCCTACTACCACCACTTGGTACTCCAAATGCATCTTGCGAAGTACTATTTGTATTAGTAATTTGCAATCCGCTATTTCCAGAAACTAAGTAGCTTATATCAGGTCTAGGTTCACGTACTGCCTGTGGATCATCTACTGGATACATCCCCAACATTAATTGAGGCTGATCTGGATCCCAGCATTCTGGACAAACCTTGACATTATATAACTTTGTTTTTAACGTCTGTTTCTTTAATTCTACAAGCTTATACCTCTGACCACAACGATCACATTCGGCAATGGAGTGTTTAGCTGAAGCATACTTACTTGACATGTTTATCTATAGTAATTCATGTTTCTTGGGACAAAACGACTTGGGGCTTTCTCACGATCCTCCGAAGAAGCTAAATCCCATTGTTGCTCATAATCTGCTTTTAACATCATTATCCGGTTAGGATCTACATCCGCTAGCTTTTGACCTAGATAGTAAGCCAATCCAGCCACCATGACGGGGATAAAACGGAAAGGGATATCTGTGGTACTAATACCAGTGCCAGCGTCCTGTATACGGCGCATACGCCAGTATACGAAGGTATATTGGTCTCCAGGTGAATTAGGTGTAGGCCATACATTAATAGACGGAAGCATAGGAACCGATATAGCGGCTCCTATTAAATGTGATGTAGCCGTTGTACCATTTTGACCACGGAATACGTTTATAAGGGTATTCCCGCTAGTATTGGCGTAGTAGATGACCTCATTATCGACCTGAATATACCCGGTTGAGGCTAGTTGATCAATATTTACCACTGTAATTGTAGTGTCTGTAGAGCTAATAGCAGCCCCTAAAACCGCTGTAGTAGGGTTGGTATTGCCCGATTGACGGTTAATCCATACCTGAATTGGACGACCTTGGGTCAGTTTATTAGGTAAGGTAGAATAAGTGGACTCAGAAATACGACTAATATTAATGTCAATTTGAGTACTTTGTACGCCATTATTGGTTCTAATTACCTGATCTAAAATGTCAATTGTATCTGATGGTATAGGATAAACACCCTGCCCAGTAACTAAAGGGATAGAACACTGTTCTATAGTCCATAGATTGATACCTCTATTAGCCCATTCTATGGTTAACAAGTTAACGCTACGGCGCGCAGTACGAAAGTCATAACCAGTACGCAACTCTTTTCCACAGCGCTCAAATGCCTCCTCAATGAGGTCATTCATGTCCAAGTTAAAAGCTGTCATGCCAGTAGTTGTCATTATTTTCTTTTCACTGTTTTAGCAGATTTAATAAAGTCTGCTTTACTAGGCGCACCTTTAGATCCAGGCTTACGCATTTTCTCACCAGAGCCAGCCTTGATTCGTTTTTGTTTAGCATGGATGTTGTCATATAAACCAACTTTTCCACCTTCTGCGTACTCAGTAAAGTCTGTACTGTCTCTACGGGCTTTCTTAACGCCTTTTCCCATTTTAGACGGCATTACAGCTCCCATTCCGCGAGAAGATCTCATGCTTTTGTTTTTCCACGAATAGCGCAACCATCTGCACGTTTAGAGGCAGAAGATACTGATCCACCCTTTTTCATGCCAGTTACATTGCCCATAGTGTCTACAGCAGGAATATTCTGTTCGGTAGTTCCAAACATTTTGTAGTCACGCTCTTTTTCAGCACGAATACCACGTTCTTTATTACCCTTGTAATAAGCTTCCCGCTTTTCTTTTTCAGTGCCAGTTTCTGTATATGGCATGATTTAGCACCATTTACCTTTAGTCTTGCCTTTGGAAGCAATACCATCAGCACGAGCAGAAGCTGTACCACCTTTAGCCATTTTCTTAGTAGCCTTGCCACCAGCGCACATACCGCCTTTAGCCATCTTAGCGCCACCCATAATGCCTTTAGTTGGGCCTGAATCACCAAGGTTTGTGCCTTTAGTGTGAGCGCGCTTTTGAACGGCAGACTCGCCAAATTTAGTTAATTTGTTTGAACCAGCTTCTACATCCTTGCTCATAGAGCTAGGATTAGGAGTTTTATCGTATTTCATAGCCATACCACCTTTTTTAAGTTTAGTTAAGTCAGTCTTTTTGTTTTCATGCAATTGTTTGTCATGCATGTTAAAAGCTTTTTTGATTAATACTTTGTCTTCTTTAATGTCATCGTGTTTCATAGCGCCACCTTCTTTAAACTTTTTACCTTTGTCTGCTTTTGCAAAATCTCTTCCAACAGACTGGGGAACTCCTGCTTTTTTAGCAAATTCTGGGCTATGTGCAATAGCCTCCATAAAATTATGCTGTTTTTTACTCGTCGATGGCATTATCTTTTCCTAACCAACCTTGAACGGTTTTGCTTTCATAGATACGAAGTCCTGACCATACAATACTTAAAAGGGCTGCTATAGCGGGTAAAAAGTTCACAAGCGTCCCTAGCACGGTTAATAACGACAGAGCATCAACAACGTGTTTTGTAGGCTCACTTACATGGTCAAAAAAATCGCTCATACTAACACTTCCACGCCCGAAGGCTTTTGTTAATTCTACTATCTGGATCTTTTGCTGTCTTGGTAGATGTGAGTTTGCTTTTCATACCTTCCATTCTTGCACAGAAAGACTTCTTGCGACTGCCACCCTCTGGTTGCGGTGGCTTCAAATTCATACCCTGAGCCTTTGCCGAAGCACGACCTTTCGCATTCAGGCCACCATTCGGATTTTTGCCTTCCTTGCGTGTCCATGCGGGAGTCTTTGCCATTATGCGGCATCTTTCTTGGATTCTATTGAGGTCATTAATGGATATAGATAATCTTCACCAAATGCACCAGCAAACTCTTCCATACCCATATGACCTAATTTGATAGTAGGATCAATCCAAACTTCAAATCCTAGTTCTCTAGCGCGGTCACAAAACAAGAAGTCTTCACCAATATATGTACCATCTTTTAATGCAAAGTCAAAGAAAGCGGTAATTTCATCGCCTACTTTTTTCTCATCATGGTAACGCCATTCTGGATGGGCTTCATATAGTTGCTCAAATACTTCACGGCGGATAATCATAAATGCTGTAGCTACGCGCTTGGCTCTAACCAAACCCATATGATTCATGAATATGTTTTCATCTTCATCAGCATCTAATGTAGAGATATATGTCTTACCTTTTTTACGGGCTACTGGAATACCAGCAACAATACCCTTTTTAGGATCACTATTCCATGCCATTAAACGAAAAATATCTTCAGCTTCAAAGTTAATATCCGAATCAATAAACATAAGATCAGTGCAATCTGAATCTAAAAAGTCTTTAGCAATCAAGTTGCGAACCCGAGAAACAACAGAACACCCAGAAATATTACAGATCTGGATGTCAACCCCATGCTGCATAGCACGAGTACAAAAAGAAGCCAGCGATATGGCCAGCTTTGCAGTTACTTTAAAGTCGTAAGTTGGAAGACCTAACATAATCTTCCGCCCTACTAAATTATATGATCCCTGCGCTTGCGTCGTTTCTGACATTTTTTATCCGTAAGTAATAGATATAGCTGATAATGTAGTTCCAACAGCATATATACCATTTAGACAAAGAATTCCTTCGCCTGGAAGCAATACTTGAAAAGGCTGTACAGCAGTTGAAAACTTAAATTGATACAAAATAGCGCCAGTAGTATCTGTGCCATCATAAAGTGTAAAAGTTCCACCTGTACCATTACCAATAAAAACAATAGACTTTAATCTAATTCTGCCAGTATATAGTTGTGCGGGTAAAGTACCAGCATAAGCTGACTTCACATCATATTGCATTGTCATAATTAATCTCCTAAAGATGTAATGGGGGCACTAGGCCCCCGCAAGATTAATTTTGGAATGTAGTTGGATGCTGGCTGCCATCAGAATTACGAACAGCGTAGGTAACAATAATAGTCGCTGCACCTGTAGTCAATGATGTACCAGTCAATGTGTAGTTAATCAGCACATCAGTAGAGCCAACGTTTAACCAACCGCCAGGAGTAGTTGCGTTTGCGCCCAAAGCTACAGAACCAACAGAAGTAATAGTGCCAGTAGTTGTAAATGCTGTACCACCAATATCTAAAACTGCAGTAGCTGCAGAACTAAATACAGTTGTAGTAACAACTGTAACGTCGACGATTTGTGAACCAGCTGGAACAGCGATTGGGCTGCCAGTCAATGTACCAAATACAACAGGGAATGATTGAGAAACAACTGTGCAACCTGTATTAACTAAAGTTGTGCCAGTAGTGCCAGAAGTATAACGATTTGTACCCAATAACCAAGGGCCTAAGTGTGTAGCGAATCCCATGAGGATCTCCTATATACAAGTTAAGCCTATTAATCGGTATATCGTCTGCTGGGGCAGTCTAATAGGCTGGTATCACCCAGATAACCAAAGTATACATCTTTTTTAGATAATGCAACAGTTTTATAAAGAAAAACCCCCGCTTTTTGGGCGGGGTCTTCCTACTACAAAGGTGCTGATTAAGCGCCTGGTGATCCCCACATACCGAGTGGATCTGACCAACCAAAGGAATAACGCTCACGAGACTTGTAACGGACGTTACCAGTATCAAAGTCGCCGTCCATGCTGTTCTGCAATGGAGTACGCTCAAAGTGCTTCATTCCGTTTGGAACATCAGTAGTCAAATAGTAACCATTGGTGTCTGTCAAGAAGTGGTTAATTGCATAACCATCTGGAATAGAACCATTGTTCATGATTGCATTGATGTCGTTATCGGTTGTACCAACGCGCAATTGAGTTTCGAGCAAGCGAGTTGCAACGAACTGTAATGCAGGTGGAACAATCAATTTCTTAGGTTTAGCAGCAATCAACAGACCACGTTCATCTGTCCAGCCAGCGATTTGAATAACTGCAGCTTCCAAAGAAGTCTCATTCAAGTCAGCAGGAGTAGATTGGGTGTTGCTGTTTGTGCCACCAGAAACTAATGGATGTGCTGTGCTGTACAAAGGTACGCCATCGCCGCCGTTGTAAGAACCATTGGTGTTGAAACCATTGTTAATTACGGCTGCAGCTTTAACTTGCTTTGTGTAAGCCATAGCACGAGCCAAAGCCTTAGTATAGCGAGCTGACAAAGAATCGTAGAGGTTGTCTTCGATTGCTTCTTCAGTCAAGCTAAAGCCAAGGGCGATAGTTTCGTGGTTGTAGCGAGCTGTGAAAGCTTCTTGTGCATTGTCATAACGAATAGCAGAGCCTTCGTTTTTGACTGGAGCAGCAGAAAAGCCTGACAGTTTTGTTTCTTCTTCAAAAGAACGCTCAGAGGTCTCAGTTTCGTAGATCTCTTTATGTTCTTCACCGTAGCGAGCATACTCAAGTCCGAACAAAGCGTTCAATCCTGGGAGCAACTCTTTCAGTAGTTGTGCGCGTGAAATAGCCATTATTTAGCTCCTTAAGCTGCTGTTGCTACAGCGGCAGAGCTGTAGTAAGTGTGGACACCAAAGTTGAACTTAACGATCACTTCTGTGTATGAACCTGATGCATTTGTAGTCTCAGGAATTACGTCAACAATACGGAACGGCAATGCTGCTGCTGTACCTGTTGTTGCTGAGAGACTAGTGTATGAATCACCTGATGTTGTATTGCCAGAACTCAATACTACTGCTGAGTTTTGACCAACTACTGCACGAGTAACACCGCTAATTGTTGATGTACCAGCAGAAGTTACCGCAACTTTGAACAAGCCATCTGGATCATCCGCAACTACTGCTTGGATGTCAGAAGCTGTTACAGCGCCTGGGTAATACTGTTGTTGCAACAACTGCTTAGTGGTTGGGTTTGTGAACTGACAACCCAAGAAAATACCAACTGCATCAGTCGCGGAAGATGTGGTTGAAACACGGCTTAGTGTGCCACCTGTATTCAAGCGCACAACGTCACCATAATAAATGGCGGTTGTAGAACCTGAAGCGATGGGAATTAAGCGAGTAGAACCAGCAAATACCTGACCACCAATCAAATTGATCGGCTGTAGCCCGTATGGGGCTGAAACGGTAGGATAAGCCATTTATAACTCCTAGATTAAAAAAATTAATTTTTGCCAAAACTAGTCGAGGATTTGTTCTCTTTAAAGAGCGGCATCCTTGGGTCGCTTTGACGCATTAAATTATTGTCTACAGCATCCGTCTGAGCATCTGTTTGTTTAGCATAATGAGTATTACGCTGATCAACGAACTCTTCTGGAGTCTTGCAAAGCAATAACCCGCCGATTTCAATATTGTCCTTAAAGCGACTTGTTGGATCGACTAGCAGTTGAAACTTGGGTTGTTCCTCAACCCTGACTGGTTCCCATCCTTCTCTCAGTTTTCCTGAAAGATTTCTAGGATCGGCCTGGTTCAGTGTTGAAACACGAATCCAACGATACGCATACCCAGCCTGTTTATCTGGCTCAGGGAGCAATTCTGCGGGCATCCACTGCTTTGGACGCTCTGAAACTGCACGAGTATTTAATTCACGGGTAGTTCTGTTTTCAGCCATTTGATTAGGCCTCCATTTTGACTAGTTCTTTGACGTATTGCTCTGGGGATAAGCCCAGTTTTTTAGCAATTGCTTGTTGGCTCGTAGTTAAACGAACCTTTTTTGACGATGTGCTACGGGTTGCAGGAGCAACTACCGTGCTATTTTTGCGAGTCGCGGTCTTCACGCTTGGCGCTTCTTCTACTTCTGTATCGTCTTCCTCAAAGTTTTCAGGAAAACGCTTACGCATTGTTTTATCAATGCGTTTGTAATACTCATCAGTCGTAGCATATCCAACGCCGTTTTCCTTGACAAGCTTTTCGTGTAGACCGAGTGCTAAACTAGTCATCTCATCATCTTGACCAAACCAAGAGTTGCGCTCTTGCCATTTGGCTGCTTTAGGATCACGAACAGGCTGCTGATTCTGCTGTTGTTGTATTTGTACTTCATTTCTTTCTTCTTGTAAAGCTTTTCTGTTTTTGATGTTATCAAAAGCATTGTCGGCTCTTTCAAGCTTCATTCTGGCGGAAGTCATTTTTTCCTGTGCTTCTACCAACTTATCGGAATCTCCAGAGTCATAAGCCTCTTTATATTCCTTTTTAGCCATATCCATCTCACGTTCAGCGCTGGTTTTGAATGAATCAACCGCTACCTCTTCGGTGCTATGAACCTTGCTTTTTAGCTCTTTTACTTCGTTATAAAGCTTCTGAGCTACGTTAATGGCTTCCTGACGCTCACGCTCAGCCGATTCTTTGGCACGGCGCTCGTCATGGTAAACCTTCTTAAACTTCTTAATTTTGCTTTTGACTTCCTTGGAATACTCTTCCAATTCGTCTGTTTCCAGCTCTTGTACTAGGCTAGGATCAGCCGCCTTTTTGCCTCTATCGGCTTCCGGTGTGTCGTCTTCAATTTCAATTTCAAACTCATCACCGTCTTTTACATCTTCTGTTTCATCTGGAAACTTGTATTTTTGCATTTCTGCCATATAAAACTCCTTCGTTACCTATTAAGGTATAGTTATTTACGTCGAATTCCTCGTGGATCGGACACTACGCCCTCTACTGAGTCATCGTTGATAATGCGAAATGCACGTCCATGAATGACTAAACGTGTACCTGCATGTGGGCGAACTAATACAAAATCGCCCTTTTTGCACCACGGGCCTGTTGGGAAACGGGTTGGATCCTTGTAGCAATCCTCGCCTAAATCCACTACGAACAGTACTGTAGTTAAAGACTCTTCGTTCTGAAGAGTAATGTCTGCCTTTAAAAGACCACTTCCATCATGTTCTTTTTCAGCTTCAGGTATCGCACATAAAATGCGGTAGCCTGATGGTTTTGGCAATTGCGTTGCCTTTTCTTCGTCTGACTTATCTATCAGCGCTGATAAATCTACAGCCTGATTTAAGTCTAGTTTGTTACTCATCCGAGTTCTCCAATCTGTCTTTGAGGTCTAATATGAATCCCCGTGCGATTAGCAGACCCCGGATCTCGCCGCACAGTTTTTTGTACTCCACGTACTCAAGGTTTCCGTTTACGACAGAATCCTTAAGGTTTTCTACTCTATCGTCCAATTGCTTGGTTAGTATTTCAAACTCTCTCATTCTTTAGCCTTTTTAGGTGTTGTATTAGCTTTTTGCAGATCGGCTGCAATTCTCATTACATCAACTCCAGTACCTTTATCAAGCTTGTCTTTTGCATGGGCAAAGTCTCCGCCAATTTTTGTAGCTTTAACTTCATTTTCTGTATAAAGCTTTTCTTTATCGTAAGCCATTTTTGCTCCAAGTTCATGGCCTTTGATCTGAGACTCAATATCCAAACGCTTCTCTTCTAGATCTAACTTGCGGTTTTCCAGTTGGATATCGGCTTGATCTTTCTGGGCTTTGCGTTGAACATCCTGACCTTTGATCTGGAGTTCTTGCTGTTGCATTTGAATGATTGGATCTTGAGCTTGTTGCTGTGCTTGCTGTTGTGCAGCTTGCGCTTGGTTTTGCTGTAGCAACTGGGTAGAAGCTTGAGCAATCAAACGGGACAATTGAACCTCATACTCTGGTGGCAATGGATCCTGCTCTTCTCCGTCTTTAATATAAGGCAATGGAGCGCCAAGTTGTTGCTCAATTTGCTGGCGATATTTGAACCCAAAGTGTTCTGCAATGTGTGCTTGTAACGCGGCAGTAATTTGCTGAGCCATTGGGTTTTGTCCAATGATTGCAGCCGTGGTTGGATCCTGTAGGAAGTTTTGATGCGAGGTAATATGAGCATCTTGGTCTTGGGTAATAAACGCTTTTAATGGTTTATTTGTCAAGGCATCCATGTTCTCAGTAATCGGATCTTGCGGTTTCTGATCATCGCTTAGCGGGATTAGCTTTTCAGCATTACGGATTCCCAGCACGTCAAGCATCTGACGGTGCAATTGCGGTAAGTTATAGATCTGCGGTGCGCCTTGAGCTAACTGCAATACAGCTTGGTACTGCACGATCTTTTGTGCCATTGTTGCGGCATTAGGATCTGATACAGGGATCACGGCTACCAAATCATAGTCGTGCTGTTTGGCTTTACGATCACCTTCTACTGGATCATAGCTATAGTCTTCTGGAGTGTAATCACGAATAATATCTTTTAATAGGCATAACTCTTGCTTCATTGAGTAATGGATACGAGCCTGTACTGCGCTCATTACTTTAAGAGTACGCTCAAGAATAGCTAGGGTTGTCCCTACTGGTGAATTAGCTGACATATCGCTAATCTGCATATCTGCTGCTGATGCAAATCGGCGACCTTCCTCAACAATAGTATTCAGTAATGAATATAGGACTTGGCTTGGCTCTTTATATGGAAGAGGCAAAATATTGTCGCGCATTACACCAGACGGTACATCTACGTCACGGAACTCTCCTGGAGCTATCGGGGTGTCATCACCTTTGATTCGCAACCCACGGGTCTTAAAGCCGCCTGGCAAATTTGATAATGTCCCTGCATCAACCAACTGGCGGATAAGGGAAGTACCAGATTTAGCAAAAGCGCCGACAAGATGGATAAGGCCAAAACAGTAGAAGCCAAAGCCAGGAACATACCCATAGTGGACGAAATGGTTTCGTTTTTGTTTCTTTTCATCTTCTGGTCTCCAGTTACGGCGGATGGCTAGAATAGTGCCAGTACCTTTTTCAATTGTTACTACATAAGGTAAAGCGATTCCTGTTGGATCTCCATCCTCATCTACATCTTCATAACCCTCAAGATCTAGATCAATATGAATTTCTAATAACTTATAACGGTCATCCGCAGTAGCGCGGAAGCCCATCTTCTCAGCAATTTTTTTCTCTACTTCATCTAAGGCTGTGGATGGTTCACCCAGATCTACGTCTGCGTAGAAACCCTCAATCTGTAAACGGCGAACCTCATTCTCTGTCTTACGCATAACGTGTGTAACACGGGGCGCGGACTCAAGGCTAGAAGCGCCATAAGGAACTACGATGTCCTCTGCTGGAATAAACATAGACACTTGGCGACCCAATGCTGGATCGTAATACACCTTCTTAAAGGCGTTACCAGAAAGACCCAAACCCCAGAGCATACGCTCATGTTCAGGGCGGAATTCTTTCATCACATCTGTTAATTGATAGTTCATGTCATCTTGAACACGAACTGCCGCTTGTTTTTTCTCAGGAGTTTCTTTACCAATGATTTGGGTTTTTACTGGCCCAGCCGCTGGAAACGTATCCATAATGGTTTCGGCTTGAAACTTCACTAGAGCTTCGGAAAGTAGTGGGTGGTAAACACCGCAAGCACCTTCCCACGGTTCAGAACGCTCTTCAATCTTCATACCTAAGAGTTCTAGACCATCTACATAAGTCTGGATCCAGTCTTTGCGGGCAGAGATGTCATCCTCAAAGTCTCCTAGCAAATCACCAGCAATGGTGGCTAGAACTTTATCGTCAATGTATTCAACAAGGTTATCGTCAAAACCTTCCTCATCGGATTCCAACTCAATTTCAAGTCCGTCTAAACCAACGGCTTCTCCGTCTGGGGATTCTAATTCAATTTCAATGTCTGGAGACTCTTGTGATGCAAGAGCATCAATCCCTACGGGTGCTTGGTATAAACTTTTTTCAATTGACATAGTGTGTCCTAGTAGTATGCTGCTTTGCGTCTAAAATTAATTGGTTCGTCTTGCTCATCTGTTGGTAGTCTTACAAATCCACCTTTTCTGTATCTGATAAGGGCTTGCGTTGCGGAGTCAACTAAGTCGTCATGGTCTGAGTTTGGAAATGCTGCCATCTCTTCAATTACTTCCTCTGCCCACCGTCTTCCTGGCGCCCAAACCTTCCCAGATGCAAACAAATCTGTTACGGAATTCATGCGGGATATCTTATCATTCCCACGAGTAGGTGTAAACTCTGATACGGGTATACCCATGCTACGCAATTCGTAGATTAATGGTGCGCCAGAAGCTTTTGCTTCAATAATGAATGCATCAGGCTCCCATTCTTTGTACATCTCCATTGCTTTTGCTTTAAGTTCTGGAAATTCCATGCGCGATTTGAATGCGTCTAGCAGAATAATGTTGGAATCATCTGGGTTTTCATTCTTATAGAAGACTCCCCATGTAGTACAAGCAGAATAGTCTGACCGCTCATTCTTAGTAAAGGCTGTATCCCATGATTGAATGATGTATTCACACTTTGGAGGGTCTTCACCTTCCCATAGCTTCCACCACTCGCGCTTTACTAGCGCTCCAGAGTCTCCTGTAGGGCTTTGTTGGTACTGTGCATTCCATTTAGAGACTGGAAGTTCATTTTTAAGGGCGGTTAGCTCTTCAATACTCCAGAATTCGGGCCATAATGAGTTACCAGACGGCAAAATCGCAGGAAGATTGATCACTTCCCAGTCTTCTCCGTCTCTTTCCGCATTCATTTGCAGGATTTTTCCAATCAAATCCCGTTTTGACCACCGAGTCATAATGACAATGATCGCTCCGCCAGGCTGAAGTCGTTGTCTTGGGCCTGAAGAGTACCATTCGTACACTTTATCGTAGACTTCTGGGTTGCTAGACGCTATTGCCGCCTCTTGCTCTGAGTGTGGATCGTCAATAATCAGTAAGTCCGCACCTTTACCAGTAACAGTACCGCCTACACCGATAGCGAAGTAATCTCCATCGACGTTGGTTGACCACCGCCCCGCTGCTTTACTATCCGATCTAAGGTTTACGTTAGGGAATACCCTAGCATACTGTTCTGATCCAACTAAGTTACGAACTTTACGGCCAAAGCCAACTGCCAATTCAGCCGTGTTAGAACATTGGATGATCTTCTTGCTGGGGTTATTTCCTAGAAACCATGCCGGAAGAAGATATGATCCAAACTCGGACTTGGTATGTCTTGGAGGCAGGGAGATCATTAATCTCTTTAACTTGCCTTCTTGGATTTCCTGAAACTTCTTAGATAAAATCGCGTGATGTCTGCCGTGGATGAATCCAGGCCACATTTCGTGGACAAACGCCATAAAGTCTTTTTGAGCAGCTTCTCTCTTTAGGGAGTCTAGATACCCTTGAGCATTCTCAAGAAAAGCTTCTTGCTCATTAATCGGTAAAGTCTCTACGACTTTCTCGAAATCTATCATAGATCCCGTACCCTAATATGAACTGGTCTAATACTGCGCGCTACGTTGGGCAGCCTCTTGCAGAGGCCTAAATCGCACAACCTTACCATCATCCGATGGACGTTGCCACGGCTTCTATCTCCAGTAACATTCATAATGTCGTCTATGCTGGGCGCGTAGCCATACATCTTCCACCACTCCGAGATGACCATAAAGATCTGTTGCTGACGTTCTGTCACAGATGGCCTTCCCAATGGGGATCACCTTCTCCGAGATTGTATAGGTGGCCCGTTTCGCGCAGCACCGCATCGTCGTAGAGCAGCCAAATATGGGCAGCAAGATGTCGGATGGTATCTGAATCCATAGGAGCTACTTTATCTAGAATACTAGCAATCTGATCAGAAGCTGCAGGTTCTCCAAGCACCCAATTATTCATCTCGGTTCCTTAATTTTTTATATATACCACCCACCCCTCTTCTTTTAGAAACATGACGGGGGGGTGTTTCATGTAACGATTTTCCTGATGTCCAGAAACATTTAGGAATCCAAAATTCGTAAGTCATTGATTTTGTTGAGGAGCTAAGGTTAACAATGTTAACCATAGGAGTTAAGTTGTTGATTTTATTCATCTTTGTTAAAGCCGTGTGAATTTGGTAATTCTTTGAGTGAAGTACTATGTAACAATGTCACCCCGTCATCAATAGAATCTTGGGGGTCGGGGAGTGGTAGGGTCTCAGTCTGCCCGTTTGCCTCTGCGTTTTGCGCTCCGCCTAGCTTTATCTCATCTAGCAAACTCATCGCGTCGGTATCAACAGTCCGCTTGTTGTCCTCGATAGCCCGCTTAAGCTGGTCGAACAGTTTAGCCCGCGCAGTTGTCGAGTCATGGATAACTGTAGCAGTTGAGATATGCTGAAAGGCATCCACACCGGCAACCGTTCCCAAAGTCTTAAGGGAAGATACCCTAACTGCTGGGGGATTCTCAAGGTCTAGGGCTTCCTTAGTAAGTCTTGAAACAATCAGAGCCTTTAATTGAGCCTCTGTATATAGTTTCCTGAACTCTATAGCCTCCTTAATGGCATCTATTTCCGACATAATTCTAGGGTCTTTTTTTAGTTTGCTCGCACTATCCCCAACCACTTTAGGTTTAGCCTTCGAGTTGTAAGCCTTCCTATAAGCATCTGCACCAGTCGAACCTAATGCTAACTCCTTCGCGAAGGTCTTTTGTTTATGAGTAAGAGTCCTACTGCTATTAGTTAACAGAGTAGAGACATCAGCACTCTTTAGGGCTTCTTTGACCTGTTGACGGGTTAGCTTAGCGACCATGACGGGAATAAGATAAGAACATGGAAAAGAGTGTATCACACATACTGTGATTATATACATACTGGATGGATATACAGTAATAGTTAAGGTTAACAAGTTAACCATGAGAGGGATAAGTTAGTCATTCTCTCTATTAGATCTTATGTATTCTCTCCTACTGGTGAAGCATCCCTCAAGCCATCCAAGAGGAACGGAGGCGCGCTTTTAACTTGATCGTAAGGGCTTAAAAATGAGGGTAAAACACACCCAAAAACGCACCCCAAAATTACCCGCTTTTGGTAGCTCATGAGGCGAGCTTTACCATAAAAACAACAGAGCAACAACCCGCGAACCCTTTATATATAAGGGCAATACTTGACTAAAAAATAAGGCTTTGCGTTTAGTTTTCTTTTGTGATTATAATCAAATCCATGCAATACATCGCATGAACTAAATACAATAGATTACTAACCTACAAGGAATAGAACACATGAAACTAAGCACCAAACAAGGCAAAGAGATTGCCGCCTTAATCAATACCCTAGACGTAGCGACTTATATGATATCGGTCAACTTAGAGGGGAAAGACTATTCAACCGAACGCCACAACTCTTGGCGCGATTCTTATGATTACGCAGTAGAAAAACTGCTAGCTATGAATATCCCTGTTAAGCACTACCCAAGAAGTATAGATTAACTGATGAGCCTTGATGAGGCGAAACGGGAGCAATCCCGTCTTAATCGAAACACTAACCCAAGAGGAATAGACACCATGAAACAGACAGTATATTTAGGCGATTTCCGCGATGCATTCAAACACATGGGCAGAGGAGAGCAATTCTCTTATGAGGCATTGGAATTGATCTATGATTATCTCGAAGAGGTCGACCCCGACTCTGAATTGGATGTTATTGCAGTTTGTTGCGACTTTTCAGAAATGACATACGAGGAAGCCGCCGAAGCCTATTCGATAGGTGAAGGAGACGACCTAAACCCCGAAGACATCCCCCAAGCCGTTATTGATTACCTAAACGATGAAACAAGCGTAATCGGAACAACTGACGAAACTATCATTTTTGCCAACTTTTAAGGGGTTAGTAATGATAAATGCACACATCAACGCATTAAATAGGGCTTATGCCCTAATTGATAACAAAATAGACGGGCTATCCAGTAGAAGCGAAATGTTGTCTTTTTTGGATGACATAGAGTCGCAAACGTGCGAGCCAATGATGGATTTGATTTATATACACGCAACAGAAACCATCAAACAAAAACTGGAGGCATTCAAATGAAACTTAACCCAATCGCTAGCAATATGACAGAGATCACCCTTAACGACGGCACACAAGTCTTATTTAGCTATAAAACACCCGTTGCAAGCTGGAAAGACGGACAGTTTTATAAGACTGATAAGAAGTGGAGCAACACCACAACGCGCCACATAAACAAGTGGGCGCACTGCGCGATTACTAAGCCGCAAGCGTATTTTGACGGACTAACTCAGGAGCAGCCAGCATGAACGCGCACAATCCAACCTATGACACCTATATTTTAAAGATTATGGACATTTTCCACGGAAAAAAACTGGAAAAACTCAGAAAACAGAGAGAAGCGCGACAGTTTTTGGTTATTAAGTGGGAATTAGAGCAACTTTTAAAGGACTTAGGATCATGAAAACTATTGAGATCAATATTTACCAATACGCAGAATTAGAAGATAGCGCAAAACAACGCGCCCGCGAATGGTTCTCCGAGAGTGGCTACGTTTGGATTGATGAGGGCATCGACACTATAAAAGCCTTTTGTGATCTTTTCGGGGTTACTTTGAAAGATTATTCTCTTACCACTTGCTCTCATTCCTACATTACAACAAATGCAGAAAATGAGCATTTTAGGGGATTAACTCTTAAACAAGTAGAAAAAAATAGAGCCTTGAGCCTTACTGGATACTGTTTAGAGTGCGACCTCCTCGAAGCGATGGCTGACAGCATGAAGGAAACCGGATGCGCTTTAAAAGCCTTTAATGAGGCTATTGAGGCGGGCAAGCGCGGGATTATTGCAGACATGGAGTGGCAAGATTCAGAGGAGTATATCGCAGAAATGATGGAAATCAACGGATACGACTTTGACGAAGATGGAAGGAGAGTTTAACCATGAACACGCAAAAGACCCTAGAAAACTCTATCTATTGGCAGAGGCACGTTTTAAGCCAAAGCAAAGACTCAAAACAGAAGGAACGGGCTAAAAAAGCAATAGAAAAACTCGCGCAAGAATTAAAAATGCTGTCTCACGTAGTAGGAGGCTAAAAAATGGACTGGATAGATGGACACGATCAATTTATAGGACAACTCATGGAAGATAAGAAAATGACAAGATACGAATTTTTTGCAGTTGAAAAACAAACTCTTATAGTAGGAATTGAGGCAAACAGCAAAGAGGAAGCAGAGGAACAAATGCAACAAATGCTAGATGACAACGACCTAGAATGGGGTTTTGCTGATGTTGAAATTTATTCAGAATACAACGGAGAGCAATAAAATGAATAGAGAAACAATGATTGACCGTCTTATCTCGGATGATATTGCAACGATTAAGCACGGGTTAGAAAACAATGATGCGGAATATCTCTACTTTATTCTTTTAAAGGGAAAAGGATACGAAAACATGACACTAAGAGAAGTGATTGACGAATACAACTCGCGCACATGGGAGGAATCATGATTGATATTGAAGCTATGACAGGAGATCAATGGCTAAAGTATAGAGAAGATTTATTGGAAGATTTTTACAGAAGGGGTAACGTATTGAAGCCAACAATAGAGTGCAGTAATTGCGATCCTAGCGATGATTACACTTGCTTTTTTTGCGAATGTGAGCAGATAGGGAGAGAAAATGAAGCAAGAAACTAATGGCTGGGGAAATAGCACAGTAGCTACAAAGTATATTTATCAGCGCATACATGGCATTTTAGACTTAGAAGATGGTGAGGATATTACTTATCACTTATCTAGATTTATGGAGGAATTGGCGCGTAACTACAAGGTAGATACTGGTAAAAGGATAGGGGATAGATCATGAATTTATTGCTAATGTGGATTATGGGACTAATCTTTTTGACGTGCTTTTATGGACAGTCGCAACAGTACGCAGTTAATTGGTTTTTGATTGCTGGAATGTTGTTTTCTAGCGTAGTAATTACATGGATCATAGGAGAATAAGATGAAAGTAACGATTGAGATTGATTTACCGGAAGGACAAGATATACCTACATCACAAGATATTGCCCGATTAACTGATCCTGACTGGATGGCTAGCTGGTGGCATATATCTGATATCCATGAATGTGCTGATGGCTGGGAGGGTGATGAGGATGAGCATGAATTGACGGATAAAGAGGCACAAAAAGTATTAAAACTGATGGATAAGTATCACGACTGCGAAGTA
>Ga0316226_1001944_pt1 | contig 20605 bp, 12 predicted proteins | sample TBH18017metaG_FD_206009 | JGI IMG/M metagenome (GOLD analysis project Ga0316226, IMG submission 206009) | Freshwater microbial communities from Trout Bog Lake, Wisconsin, USA - TBH18017 | ecosystem: Environmental > Aquatic > Freshwater > Lake > Hypolimnion/Profundal zone | place: USA: Wisconsin...
TGGCCTTGAAGGCCGCACTGTGTCGTTTCCGTTTTGCTTTCATAAGTCTGCTCTTTCTTATCTACAGCAAACCGGCCAAAATCGAAACCTACCTCTGGTCTAAAAATAGGGGTCCAGCTCACGCTGTCATTGGTCTTGCGGCTGAAATCTTGGGCCAGGGCGCCCACCCACACAAAGGCCAGGAATTGTTCTCTTTTCGACATAGGTCCAACGTTATCTCCCGCCATTGTCGCTGAAGACCCTGGACATCCCCTGTCCATGTGAATAACTTTTCCAGACCACTGTTCCATCACCGCCCCCAGACATCTCCTGAACTCATCGTTTAATATCATCCCATCCATTTGCGAAGCCCTCCATCGTGTTTCCATGCAGGTGCATGTCTGATTCCCCCGCTGCATGTTAATTTCCGCGAAATTAAAGCCCGTCCGCCCGGAAAACGCAAGAAGAAAATGGGTTTAAGGCTTGCATATCGGCGGCTGGCATTGTTAAAAAACACCCATGCGTAAAACAATCCTTACTGTCTTTGCCATCGCCACCACCGGCTTTGCCGGCTTCGTCCTTCAAACTTTCGCCGACCCCGACCTCGGTTACACCGACACGCCCATGCTGCCCTCCGGCAAGTGGCACGTCCATGATCCCGACCGGCCCAGGCCGGTGGTGGTGACGCCCGGCGCCTCCTTCAGTCAAGGCGCGGCCGCGCCCTCCGACGCGATCATCCTGTTCAACGGAAAAGACCTTTCCCACTGGGAAGGCGAAAAGGGCGACCCGCAGTGGATCACCAACGGGGAGTGCAAAGGGCTTGATTTTGAAGGACAGAAGACCGCCCCGCAATGGACCCTTCACGGAAATTACATGCAAGTCAAACCCGATACCGGCTATATTCACACCAAGGAAAAATTCGGCGATTTCCAGTTGCATTTGGAATTTGCCGAGCCGGCGAAAGTCTCCGGCGACAGCCAGGAACGGGGCAACAGCGGCGTGTTTTTGCAGGGAATTTACGAAATTCAAGTTCTTGACACTTATAATAATCCCACCTATCCCGACGGCCAGTGCGGAGGCATTTATGGGCAGTCCACCCCTCTGGTCAACGCCTGCAAAAAACCCGGCCAGTGGCAGACCTACGACATCGTCTTCGAGGCCGCGCGTTGGAGCCAGGACCACAAATTGGTTCGTCCCGCCATCGTCACGGTGTTTCAAAACGGGCTTCTGATCCATTACAAGCAACCCATTATTGGCCCGACCGGACACAGAGTCCTGGCCGAATACGACAAGGAACTGCCCGCCACCGGACCGCTCAGGTTGCAGGATCACGGCGACCCCATCCGCTACCGCAACATTTGGATTCGCAACATTCAGGAAGAAGAAAAGCCCTGACGACCGGGCGGGCATGAATGCTTTTGCGCGGGCGGTGTTCGGCGTCATCCTTTCCCTGGCCGGGACGGGCGGGCTTATGGGACAACAGGACTCGATGGAGTTGACGAACGAGGGTTTTGTTCCGCTTTTCGACGGCAAAACGTTGAATGGCTGGACGGAAATGCACAAGGCGCCCGGCCCGCCCTATTTTGTCACCAACGGCGTCATCTCCACGCCCGCCGAGTCCGGCAACGACCTGGTTACCGACAGGGAGTTCGCGGACTTCATCCTGCGCATGGATTTCAAATTGACTGCCGGCGCCAATAACGGCGTCGGCATCCGCGTCCCATTTGAGACGAACAATCTCACTTTCGCCGGCAACGAGGTGCAGGTGCTCGATGATGACGATCCGCAATACGCCGGCCTGGACCCGGGCCAGTATTGCGGCTCGCTTTACAAAATTTTTCCCGCGAAACGCGGGGCGCTTCACAAAGCAGGCCGGTGGAACCATTACGAAATCAGCGCCATCGGCCGCCGCGTCAAGGTTGTCCTCAACGGACAAACCATCGTGGATGGAAATCTCAATGACGTGACGAACCGCGAGGTCTTGCGCGAGCATCCAGGCATGTTGCGCGACAGCGGCCATATTGCGCTGCTGGCCGAAACGAGCTTCGCCCAGTTCCGCAACATCTTCATCAAGGAATTGCCGCGCGCCGCGCGGGAGAACACCCCGCCCGAAGGGTTTGTCCCGCTCTTCAACGGACGCGATCTGGGCGGTTGGAAAGGCCTGGTGGCTGATCCGCCCGCGCGCGCCAAAATGTCCGCCGCCGAACTGGCCGCCGCCCAGGCCAAAGCCGACGAACGGATGCGCGAACACTGGAAAGTCCAGAACGGCATGGTGGTCTTCGACGGCGAAGGCGACAACCTCTGCACGGCCCGCGACTACCGGGATTTCGAGATGCTGGTGGATTGGAAAATCCCGCCCGATGGCGACAGCGGCATTTATCTGCGCGGAACGCCGCAGGTGCAAATCTGGGATACCGTCACGCGCCCCGAACATCCCAAACCCGAAGGATCGGGCGGACTTTGGAACAACAAAAAAAACAACAGCCATCCGCTCGTCTTCGCCGACCATCCCGTCGGCCAGTGGAACCGGTTCCGCATCCTCATGGTGGGCGGCAAAGTCCATGTTTTCCTTAACGGCCAATTGGTCGTGCGGGACACCACGCTGGAGAATTATTGGGAGCCGGACAAACCCATCTACCCGTCAGGCCAGATCGAATTGCAGAGCCACGGCGGCCCGCTCTGGTTCAAAAACATTTTCATCCGCGAAATCCACGGTGATTCAGCAAACGAGTAGGAGCGCCGCCATGTCCGCCTTGATCCATCGCCGAAATTTCCTGATCCGTTCCTCGACGGCGGTGGCGGGTTTGTTGCTTGGCGGTTGCGCCCACCGCGCGATCTCGCCCAACAACAAGCTCAATCTGGGCATCATCGGCGTCGCCAATCGCGCGGCCGACAACCTCCATGGCGTCTCCACGGAAAACATCGTCGCGCTTTGCGACGTGGACGCCAACTTTCTGGCCGCGGCCCGGCAGGAATTCCCGCGCGCGGCAGTCTTCCGGGACTTTCGGAAAATGCTGGATCGGACCGGCCTCGATGCCGTGGTCGTCAGCACACCCGATCACACGCACGCCGTCGCCGCCGTGGAGGCCATGCGCCGCGGGCTGCACGTCTATTGTGAAAAACCCCTCGGACGCACCGTCTCCGAGGCGCGCCGCATGGCCGAAGTGGCGCGCCAGCGCCGCTGTGTCACGCAAATGGGGACGCAGATTCACGCGACGGAAAATTATCAGCGGGTCGTTGCCGCCATTCGCGGCGGCGTGATCGGGCCGGTGCGGGAAGTCCACGTCTGGTCAGCCGCCAGCTACACCGCCGCCGGCTTGCCCAAGGCAAACCCGCCGGCGCCGGCGTCATTGGATTGGGAATTGTGGCTCGGACCGTTGGCGGAACGCCCTTACAGCCCGGATTACCTTCCCGAAACCTGGCGTCGTTGGTGGGCCTTCGGCGGAGGCGGACTTGCCGATTTTGGCTGTCATTACATGGACCTGCCGCAATGGGCGTTGGATTTGCGCGCCCCTGAAACCATCGAAGCCGAGGGGCCGCCGGTCCAGCCCGAGGTCACGCCCCCGTGGCTCATCGTGCGTTACAACTTTCCCGCGCGCGGCGTCCACCCGCCCGTGAAATTGACCTGGTATAACGGCATCCGGGACGGCATACACGTCCGCCCGCCGCTCATGGTGGAGAGACCGTTGCCGGACTGGGACAGCGGCGTGTTATTTATTGGCGACAAAGGCATGTTGGTGTCGGGTTATTTCAATTACGCGCTTCTTCCGGAAAAGAATTTCCCCGCGCCGCCCAAACTGGACCCGGAGGGCGGCGACTACGAGAAAAAGCACCATCAGGAATGGATTCAGGCCATCAAGACCGGCGGCGCGACCTCCTGCAACTTCGATTACGCCGGCGCGCTGGCGGAAACGGTGCAACTGGGCAACGCCGCGTTCCGCTCCGGCGGAAAAATCGTCTGGGACCCGGCGCGCCTGGAAGCTGTCAACAATCCCAATGCCGCCCAATTCATCCGCCACCATTACCGCTCCGGCTGGAGCCTGGGATCATGAATGAAGCCGGCACCGCCCTGAAGCCGGGCCAAAGCCCCATGAGCCGGCGGCATTTCGTGGCCGCCTCCGCGCTGGCCGCCGCTTTCGCCATCGTCCCAAGCCGCGCGCGCGCCGGCGCGCCGCGGCTGTCCCCAAACGATAAACTCAACATCGCCGGCATCGGAATCGGCGGCATGGGCGCGGAGAATTTGAAGGCGCTCGCCTCGGAAAATATCGTCGCCCTTTGCGACGTGGACCACGATTACGCCGCCAAAACCTTCCGCCAATTTCCCAGGGCCCGGCGCCACACTGATTATCGCGCCATGCTCGACAAGCAAAAGGACATCCAGGCCGTGCTCATCGCCACCCCGGACCACACCCACGCCGTCATTGCCATGGCCGCCATGAAAGCCGGCAAACACGTCTATTGCCAGAAGCCGCTCACCCATGACGTCCGCGAAGCGAGGATGCTCGCCAGGGCCGCCAGGGAATTGGGCCTCGTCACGCAAATGGGAATCCAGGGCCACTCCTCCAACGACATGAGAACCGTTTGCGAATGGATCTGGGATGGCGCCATCGGCGAAGTGCGCGAAGTGGACGCCTGGTGCAGCCTGACCTATTACCCGTGGGGCCACGAGTACTGGAGTTCCAAATGGGGCGGGCGCCCCAAAGAAAAACCGCCCGTGCCGCCGCATTTGAACTGGGACCTCTGGCTGGGTCCGGCCCCCGCGCGCCCCTATCACCCCGCCTATCATCCCGCGACCTGGCGTTGCTGGTGGGACTTTGGCAACGGCATGATGGGCGACCGCGGCGCCCACACGCTCGACGTCGTGAACTGGTCCTTGAAGCTGGGCCCTCCGTCCAGCGTCGAAGCCACCTCCTGCGGCATGACCTCCGAGGTCCATCCCCTTTCCGCCATCGTCACCTTCCGTTTCCCGGCGCGCGAAAACCTGCCCCCCGTCAAACTGACCTGGTACGAAGGCACCCGGCCGCCGCGGCCCGAAGAAATGGATGAAGACCTGGCCTGGCCGGAGGAAGGCGGGGTGTTGTTCAAAGGAAGCAAAGGCAAACTGATGTGCGGCGTGTACGCCGGGGCGCCCAAATTGCTGCCTTTAAGCAGGCACCTGGAGTACAAGCGCCCAGCCAGGACATTGCCGCGCATCCCGGATGAATCTCATGAGATGGACTGGGTGCGCGCCATCAAGAACGGCGGCCAAGCCGGGGCGGATTTCGCATACTCCGGCCCGCTTACGGAAACCTGTCTCCTCGGCAACATCGCCAAACGCGCCGACACATGGATCGAATGGGACGCCGCCTCCATGCGGATCAAAAACCCGGACGCCGCCAACCAATGGGTCCAACCGCCATACCGGCAGGGATGGAGCTTGTAGGCGCAGGCGGGGCGCTCACGGCCCGGCAAATCATCCGCCTTCCCTCTCCAGTTCAGCCCGCCGCCGCCGCCGAAACTGTCCTGGAGACACTCCGCGCTCCCGTCGAAAGGCCACGTTCATATATTCCGGATGCGCAAACCCGGCCTTTTCGGCGATCTGTTCGAGCGTCCATTCGGTTTGAACAAGCAGGGTTTCGACGCGATCCAGTTGCACCCGCAAAACCTCATGATGCGGAGTGCGTCCAATGGCCTTCTGAAAGCGCCGGTAAAATGCCGCGCGCGATATGCCCAGCCTCCGCCACAGCGTGTTGACATTCAAACCTTGCAAACCTTCCTGGCGGATGATCCGCAGCGCCTCCGCCACCCTGGCATCGCTGATCGCCATGAAGTCCGTTGAACGCCGGGTCACAATCCCCAGCGGCGGAACTGAAATGCACGGCAAACCGCGCGGCCTGGACTTCTTCTTCATCAACTCGTCGAGAAGACGGGCCGCCTCATAGCCGATTCGCCTCGGATCATCCATGACGCTGCTCAAAGGCGGATTGCTCAACCGGCAGGTCTCCTCATCGTTATCCACTCCGATCACGGCCATCGTCTCGGGAACCGCTATGTCCGCCCGCCGGCAGGCGTCCAGAATGCGCTGGGCATGGCGGTCACTGCACGCCATCAGGGCAGCCGGTTTGGGGAGGGACTCGACCCACCGCGTCAGTTCCTGCTGCGATTGTTCAAAACAAGCCAGGGTTTTGTGGTTTCTTGAACATCGAAAAATCCGCGCGTCAAATCCATGCTGTCGAATGACAGACTCGAAGCCCTGTTGCCGCCGCGCCACCCAGGCTTCCCCAGGATACCCGCTGAACGCAAAATGCTGAAATTTCCGCTCCAGCAAATGCTCCGCCGCCAGTTTGCCGATGGCGACATCGTCGTTGCTGACACGCGGAAGGCGCAGATCAAAACGATGCCCGAACACCTCCACGGCCGGAATGCGGGAGGCCCGCAAACGCCGGGCGATTTCCAGGCTCTCCACGTAAACCAATACCCCGTCCCCGCGCCAATCGCGAAGCCATTCCTGATTATACGTTCCGGCGGCCTGGGGATCAATGTAGAACGACCACGGGCCGAACGTCTCCACGTATTCGGCAATGCCGCGCAGCACGCCGCGACCGTAGCTTCGCGCCTTGTCAACGCATACCGCGACGCGCGGATAACGGTTTTTGGAGCCGGCTGCCATGCGGGGGGGTGCCTGGGCTTCACGCCCACAGCTTCGCGGGGTAATCGCCCCGGGCGATGAGTTGGCGGATGCTCTCCACCACGCGCGGACGGTCTTCCCGGTAGGTCACGCCAAGCCAGGGATCGCCGGTCCGCAAAACCTTCACCCGCGCCTGGCCGGAAACCAGCAACTCGTTGACCACGCTGGGAATGAAACACTCCGCCTTTTCATCCCGCCCGCTCTTTTCCAAAAACGCCGCGAACCTCGCCCGCAACGCCGGGAAAACCGACGGCGTGAAACCCCAAAAGTTCATCGAAACCGCCTCCTCCCCGCTCAGCCGGGTCACGCGCCCGGCGGCGTCGGTGTTTTTCACCCCGGCCCCGTCGCGTTCGATGCGGGTCATCTCCACGACGGATTTCAAACAGCCATCCGGACCAATTTCGCACACGCCGCGGGCGACACTCCCAAATTCGGAAAGCGTGCGGCGCAAGATGAAAGCCGCCATCGCGAAGTCCGGCCCGCCAGAACACAAATGCCCCCCCAGAAGGCGGAACGATTGCGCCCCGTAGAAATCATCGGCATTGATGGCGGCAAAGGGTTCCCGGATGGCGCTTTCGGCCGCCAGAATCGCATGCGCCGTGCCCCAGGGCTTGGCGCGGTTGGGTGGCACGGAAAACCCCGGCGGCAGGTCGGCCAGTTCCTGAAAAGCGTAACTCACCGGCAGCCGGTTCTCAAAACGCCGCCCAACGGCCTCGCGGAAGGGCCTTTCCATGTCGCGGCGGATGACGAAGACGAGCTTGTCGAAACCGGCGCGCAGGGCGTCGTACACCGAGTAATCCATGATGGTCTCCCCAGCCGGGCCGACCGGCTCAATTTGTTTAAGCCCGCCGTAACGGCTTCCCATGCCCGCGGCCAGGACAAGCAACGATGGTTTGGTCATCAAGTTCCATTGGATATATCGCGGGCCGGGTCGAATTATCAATTCCCAAATCCCAAAAATCGGCTATCTTATGCGGTTGTCGAATACTGAGGCCATTGATAATGAATACATGCGAGCCAAAAGACTGTTTGAAGCCGGAAGTGATGCAGGACAAACAAAGCGAGCGCGACCACCGCGAATTGCGCATTGACAAGGTCGGCGTGCGCGGCCTCCGGTTCCCGGTTCAAATCCGGGACAAGGAACGGACGTTGCAAAACACCATCGCCACCATCGGGATGTACGTGGACCTGCCCCATGAATTCAAAGGCACTCACATGAGCCGGTTCATCGAGGTGCTCAATTCCCACGGCCACATCGTCCACGTCGAGAACATCCCCGACATTCTGCGCGCGATGCAGGCCAGGCTGAAATCGTCCGTCGCCCACCTCGAAATGGAGTTCCCCTTTTTCCTCGTGAAAAAGGCGCCGGTCTCGGGCATGGAGAGCGTGATGGATTACGAGGCGCGATTCGACGCGACGGCGACGGGGCGCGAGATTGATTTTATTTTGACAGTCAAGACGGCGGTGACGACGCTCTGCCCGTGCTCCAAGGCCATCAGCCGCCACGGGGCGCACAACCAGAGGGGGATCGTGACGGTGCGGTTGAGATCGCGCAAGGCGATCTGGATTGAAGATGTGATCGCGCTCGTGGAAAGCTCGGCCAGCTCGGAATTGTATTCCCTGCTCAAACGGCAGGACGAAAAAGCGGTGACGGAGCGGGCTTACGAAAACCCCGTGTTCGTGGAGGACCTGGTCCGCAACGTGGCCCTCAAGCTCAACGCGCACCCCGACGTGACATGGTACAAGGTCGAGGCCGAAAACCTGGAAAGCATCCACAACCACAACGCCTACGCCTCGATTGAAAAGGGCTGAAAAATAGTGAAAAGTAAAAGTTGCGCATTTTCATTTCTTTGTTACAGTCCCCCACCCCGGAAAACGGGGATTTTGGCCGCGGCCCAATCGCGTGAAATGGCCGGGAAAATCAGTTCGCAAGCATGAATAACGAGATGACATGACCATGAAGAAGAAAGCTGCATCGCCGGACAAGTCCAAAAAGGCCCGGTCTGCCACCTCTGCGTCCATCCTGGGACGCCGCGACGCGCCGTCCGATGCCAACGGCAAACCGAAAATCAAGCCGCAATGGGCCAAGTACTATCATCACCTCCTCCAGTTGCGCGAACGCCTCCTTCATCAAATGAACGGCTTGGCCAGGGAATCCGCCGAGGAAATGACCAATTACAGCCTCCACATGGCTGACTCCGGCACGGACAATTTCGACCGCGATTTCGCCCTGAGTCTCCTCTCCTCCGATCAGGACGCCATTTATGAAATCGAAGAAGCCCTCAAGCGGATAGAAAAAGGCACTTACGGCATCTGCGAACTCACGAACAAACCGATCCCTCCCACCAGGCTCGAAGCCATCCCCTGGACTCGTTTCACAGTCGAGGCTCAAAGCCAGTTGGAAAAGGACGGAGTCTGGCGGCAGAGGCGATTGGGCCAGCTGGGCACCGTAGACACCACCGGCGGGGTGGAAGTGGAGGAAGAGGAAGAGACCGAGGAAAAACCCGCCAAAGAGAAGGAATAACATGCCCCGAGAGATCATCACCATCGAATGCACCGAAGCGCGCAAGGAAGGCAAATCGCCCTCCCGCTACACAACCACGCGGAACAAAAAGCTCAAGACCGAAAAGCTGGAGATCCGGAAATACAACCCGGCTTTGCGCCGCCGCACGGTCCACCGTGAAATCAAATAATTCTTTATGCCACGCAAGACACATCCAGAAAAACCCGCGGGCCGAGGCGGACGCGGCAAGGGAACAACCATGGAAGTCCGCACCCCGCGGCCCAAGCCGAAGATTGACTTCACCTTCGAGGCGCTGGACTACAAAAACGTCACCCTGCTCAAGCAATTCGTGACGGACCAGGGCCGCATCCTGCCCCGGAAATACACCGGCCTCCCGGCGCATTACCAGCGGCAATTGAACCGCTCCATCAAACGGGCGCGCCAAATGTTGCTGATGAAGTGAGCGGACGTTGAAGCGCCCGCTCCAGTTGCGCGGCGTGGGCCTCCAGGGTCGTGTCCGTCCACACCACGAAATCCGAGCGCTCGATCTTCTTTTCCACCGGCCATTGGGCCGCCAGACGCCCGCGGATTTGGCTCTCGCTCCAACCGCGCTGGCGGAGTCTTCGCCACTGCGACGACTCGGCGCATGCCACGCATATCACGGCGTCAAAATCCGCCCCCCCCCCCGTTTCAAACAGCAGGGGAATCAGAACCGCGCCGTTTTCGCGCCCCGCCGCCCGCCAGTTGAGCGCCAGGGCTTCCCATGCCGCGCGGATGCGCGGATGCAGCATGGCTTCCAAGTCCGCGCGCGCGCGCGCGTCGCTAAAAACCACTTTCGCCAGTTGAGCGCGATTCAACCGGCCGTCCGGAAACAGCGCCGCCGCGCCAAATCGTTGTCTTATCTCCTGGAGCGCGGGCTGGCCGGGTTCGGTCAATTCGCGCGCAATCTGGTCCGTGTCCGCCACTTCGACGCCGCGCTGCCGGAGCAGCTCGCCGGCGGTTGATTTTCCCATGCCGATTCCGCCGGTGATTCCAAAAAGCTTCACTGGGGCAGAAAAACGGCGCGGTAGAAGCGCGCCGACGCGTTGGTGTAAACATCGGTGTAAATAAACGAACCGCTCCCAACCGACGCGGTGTTGGAAAAGACCGAAGTCCATGTCGTCAGATTGGAGGAAATCTGGATCGCGTATTTCTCGCCCGGCTCCCCCGCCAGTGTTAACTGCAATCCGCCGGCAAGATTGGTGGCCGTCAACGTGGGAGAAGGCGGCGCCGCCACAACCGTCGTGCTGTCCGTGATCGCGCTCTCCGCCAGATAAAGTTCAGAACTGGCCGCGCTGACCGTTGCGGTGTTCACGATCACGCCTGCCGTCCCGGTAATGACGTGGATGGCCGCGCTGGCCGCCGACCCGTTGCCAATGGAACCCAGCCTGCAGACTACCGTCCTGCCCGCGTTGGTAACGCTCCCCTGCGAAACGGCGCCGGATGTGAACGTAACCGAGGCCGGAAGCGTGTCGGTAATGACGACGTTGTTTGCCATGTCGGGGCCGAGGTTGGTAACCGTGATCTGATAGGTCAGGGAATTGCCGCTGTAAACCGATTCCGGCGAGTTGGTCATGGTTGCTGCCAGAAGCGGGTTGACCGCCGTGAGTCCAAGACTCCACCCGCCGGTGATAATCCCGCTGTCGCCGGGCGTGTCGTCATACACGTAAAGCGACCAAACTCCGTTCGCGCTCGTCCCGTTGAAAAGCGCCATGACATCCGACCCCGACGCCGCCGCAAGGCCCGGAAAGAGGTCCGCGGGCGGATAATCCGTCGGCACATAAACGCCGGAAACCAGTTGGCCGGCGGGCAAAGACTGCGTGGCCGCGTCATCAAAGGTGAGCGTCAAATTGGTCGCGCCATAAGGCCCTCCCGCGTGCCCCATCATGATCAACTCCTGGCCGGAGGGGCTGTCGAGCAACACATTGACATCGTGCGGGAAAGAATGGGCGAAGCCATTGAGCGTGGCGGTGACTTTGCTGATCAAAAGGTTGCCTCCCGCAAGATTTGTCAGCCCGGACACCAGTATTTGCGACGGATACGGCGTCCCGGCGCCATACTGCGGAATGATGATGGCGGCGGAATTGGCATAATTCGTCGTGGCCGGAATCAGGAACGGGAAGAAAACGCTGCCCAGCGAGCTGGCCTGATCCATCAAAGACAGGGTGGCAATGACAACGGAGCCTGGAGCGCCTTTCGCGGCAAAGGTGTAGGCTTGGGCGGACGAACCGCCGGCGGGAATCACGCCGTACGTCTCACTGGTGGTGATGGGCGTGACGCCGTTGGTGGCTTGAAGCGTGGCAACAAGATTGGTGGTCGGCCCCTGGCCAACGTTATTCAGCGTGAATGCCACGGTGACTGTTTGATTGGAATTGGCCACCCCGTTGGGCGCGGCCAGCCCCTGTGTCAGCAAGGCGGCCCCGCCGGCGACGATGATGGGCGCGGGGTAGGCCACGGTCACCGCGGCGCTGGCGGAATTGTTGTCCAGATTCGTGTCGCTGGACGCGGTGCCGACGGTCCAAACGTTGGTCAGCGCGCCCACGCTTGCAGCCGTGGCCGTGATTACCACGGTCGCAATATAGCCGTTGGAGACGGTCCCCAACGAGCATTGCACCGTGCCGTTGGTGTTGGTGGCGTAACTGCCTTGCGACGGCGAAACCGAAACCAATTGCAATCCCGCCAACGAGAAAGTACCGGTCGTCAGCAACGCATTCCCCGGACCGAGGTTGGTCACCAGCAGGGTATAAGTCACATTGCTGTTGACGATGACTGGATTGGGCGTGACGGAGATGCCGGCGGCCACGTCGGCCAGGGGTGGATTCACGGAAATGACGGCCGTGGCCGAATTGTCGCCAATGCTGAAGGCCGCGGACGCCAGTCCGGCGCTGATGGCGTTGGCTTGCAAGCCGCTGGCGACAGCCATGTAAACGTTCGTAATCGTCACCCCGGCGCCCGGATTCAAACTGCCCAAGTTATAAATAATGGTTTGCCCGTTCTGGGAGTAACTGGTCCCCGTCGTGGACACAAGGGACAGTCCGGCGGGCAGGACATTGGTCAGATACGCATTCACGGCGGTGGCGCCTTCGTTGGTGACGCTCAGCAGGCACGATATATCGCCGCCCAGCATCACTTGATTGGTGGAGGCGACAATGCTGGCCGCCAGGCTGTTGGTCGGATCAACGGGCGTGATGGTGGTGATGGTCACGGCCCAGCCGTTGCTGATGCCGCCGGCGTCACCCACGGCGTCATCGTGAACATACAACGACCATGCGCCATTGACCGGAAGACCGTTGAAATTCCCCAGGTTGGTGCCGTAAGGCGGGGCGAACGCGTTGGTAAACACATCGTTGGGGTTGTAATCCCCTGGCTGGCACGAGCCGGATGGCAAAGAACCCTCGCTTGGCAGCGCCGTCGGCGCGGTGGAATCGAATGTCACCGTCACGCCGCTTGCCGATGAAAACGCAACCGCGTCGTCCATCAAAACGACATTGGTTCCAGGACCGGCCAGCAACATGCCTATGTCATTGGGATATGAATGCGTCAAATTAGACACGGTCACCGTCACTTTCGATATGTAACCGGTCACATTGGAAACCTGGATGGTGGATGGATACGGACTGGCCGGCCCGGAGTCGGGATACGGGACATATTGCAGGGCCGGAATATAAATGGGATTCGTGTTCCAGAACGTTTGGACGACCGGCATGTAAAAATTGTAGAAAACCGTTCCCAGGTTTGCCGTTCCGTCCGCCAGCGACAACGTCGCCACCACCGTCCCGCCGTTGGTGCTGTTCGCGGTGAATGTAAATGGCTCCCCGATTGGCGACCCTCCCGGCGCCAGAACTCCGTAGCTCTGGGAGGCGCTGGGCTGCGCGACCCCGCCCGCGGCCTGCAGCGTGGCCACCAGATTCGTCGTGGGGACGTTGCCTTCATTTTGCAGGTAAAGTTTGACCTCGACCGTCTGCCCGGGATTGACCGCGCCATTGGTCGGCGGAGAACCATTCTGCAAAAGCAGCGTCGCGCTCACGGGAACAATCGTGATGGTGGGAGTTTCATCCAGATTGGAGACGGTGACGACATTGTTGTTGGTGTTCGCATCGCCCGGCTGGCCAAAAACGGAGAATGTGGAGTAAAGGATGACCGGCTTGCCGCCAGCCTGGATGGCGGGAGATTTAAGCACTGTGGTAATCGTTATGTTGGCGCCGCTGGCCAGGCTTGAGATGTTCCAAGTGATGACGCCGTTGGCAATCGTGGAGCCTCCCAGACTGCTGGAAACGAAGTTGGAGTTTGCCCCGCCGGGAATCGTCTGGGACAGAACGATGTTGTTGGCGGCGCTGGGTCCGTTGTTCACCACCGTGGCGACGTACGTGCAATTGTTGCCCGCGACCACCGCCGGCGGCGTGACGGTTGCGGATACCGCCAGATCCGCCGAGGGACCAACCGTGACCGTGCTGCTGGCCGAGTTGTTGAACGACACCGGGTCCGTCTGCAGGGGGCTTAGCCCAATCTGCGCCATGTCGGTGATCTGGCCCGTCGTGGTGGGGCTGACGGTGAAGGTCACCACCGCGTTGCTGCGGAATGGCAAGGCGCCCAGGTTGGCCAGCAGGCCGCCGGGTGAAACGGAACCCTGGGTGGTGGTGGAAGAAATATAATTCACATTGGCCGGCAACTCATTGGTCAGCACCACCCCCGTGGCCCCAAACGGCCCGTTATTGGTGACAACCACGGTAAATGTCACCAAGCCCCCCTCCAAAACCGAGGCTGGCGACGCGGTCATGCTGACCCCCAAATCGGCCAGGGGAAGGGAAACAAGCGTCGAGGCGGAAGCGGTGTTGTTATTCGGGTTCGGGTCCGTGCCGGTTGTTCCCACTGTCGCCACGCTGGTTGCCAGGCCGGGAATGGTGGGAAGCGCCACCACGGATACCGTCGCCGTCCCATACACATCCATGGAGCCAATCGAAAGTGCCAAATTCGTGCCGCTTACGACCACCTGTGCCGGATAATTGCTGATCGCCACGAATTCAAAGCCCAATGGCAGGGACTGCGAAACCACCACGGCGTCAGCCGAACTCGGCCCGGCGTTGGAAACATTGAGGGTAAATACCACGTTGCTTCCTACCAACACAGGGTTCGGACTGGCCGACATCGTCACGGAAAGATCGGAGCCGGGGCATTGTCCGCCGCCATCCTGGCAGACATAGGGCGTCACGTTCAGACTCCAGCACTCCAGCGTCGCGGGGTCGCCGGAAAAAATCTCCACCGCGTTCAACTTCCAGACTCCGTTGAGATTGGTCCCGTAGGCCGGAAGCAGGCTTGAAAGCGGCTGCTCCGGCTGGTAGCTCCCCACAAAGGGCGTCGTCCCAGCCGTGATGGAGGTGGACGCGTCATCATCAAAGGTTGTCTCCGAGGAGGAAGAGCAACCCGCGCCATAATTGGCGCCCAACCCGCCATCAGGATAACCGGTAAGAACCACGGTGTCGCCACTGGGACTGATCAACTGCAACATCAACCCTTCCGCATACTCCACCTGCGCATACACTGAGACGGTGATTTTCGCCGCCGCCTGCAAATTCGACACCGTCACCGGCGAGAAGATGCCGGTGTAGTTGCCCTGTGGAATCACGTACGGAGTCGAATTCGCTATCACATCCGGCGTCCCAACAATGCCCGAAGCGAGCTGAACGGTGTTCGTTTGCACCGTTTGGGCGGATTTCAAAATCAGGGTCAGGTTGACAGGCGTGCCGCAGATGAAGGATGGCTCCGTGCTGATGGTGAAAGGCGTGGTGGAAGCCGTGGCTATGCCCGGCACCACATTGGGAAAGCTCGCCGCGGATTGGGCGACGATGACTCCCGGAGTCGTGGAATACAAATATCCCTGGACCGAGGTGGCGGTGGCCATGCCCTCATTGGTGATGACAAACGTCAAATTATCGCACTCGTCATAATCAATCACCCCATTGCCATTGCCGCCCGTGATCACGTTTGTCACGACATACAAAGCGGGCAGGTTCATCGGCGGCGCCAGCGCGTTGATCAGATTCTTGCCCGTCGGCGTCCCCCAGCCGGTGCAGAGATCGTAACCCGGACACGCGAAAAACTGGGTGGGGTAAGTGAAGTTGGTGTTGTTGCCCAATACCACGTCGTGCAAAATGTTGCCATAGAGCGGGCCTTTGGCCAGGGTGTAGAGAGAGGGACAAAGAAAACCAACCGGAGTCTCATTGTAAACGCCAGCTTGCTGGTTGATCAAGGAGGTAAAAGCCGCCCACAGGGGCGCGGCGCAACTGGTGCCGCCAAAGGAACCCGATTGTCCCTGATCGTATACGACATAGATATTGTCCGCCGTCAACGCCACGTCGGGAAAATTCCGATAGCTCGTTGAACCCCCGCTGTTGGTCATGTTGATGCCCTGCTGCCAGACTGGTATCGGGTAAATCGAACTGTAACCGCCGGTGCTGGCAGCCTCCCCCTCCCCGCTGGTGAACCAACTCCAGACCACGTCCGACACCCATGACCCCAACGGCCCAGTCGTGGTCAATGTCGTCCCGCCGACCTGCACGATGTAAGGATCATCCGACGGAGGAAACACGTTGGTTGAAAGCGTTGTCCCAACATCCCCGGAAGCGTCAAAAAAACTCTGCCCTTGCGTGGCGTACTGCAGGAATATTTGATCCACTATCGGGTCTTGCGGTTCCCATCCCCACGAACAACTGATCTGGCGCGCGGCGTCATCGGTTGCAATTCGATTCAGCACGTCGTCCGGCGAAAAACCCTCGTAGACCATGATCTGGTCAACGCCCGGCGCCATGCAGGCCACCATCTCTATGTCCAGCGATACCTCCCCGTCGCCATCCACGCTGAGAGGAATGCCGGTAAAACCATCCAGCAGAACATTCGTCAGCGGCACCTGGGGCAGGCTTGCCTGGGCTTCATACTCGATAATGTCGCTCGCGTAATAACCGTCCAATTCAAAAAGCGCCACTTTCTGCCCGGCGCCAGTCAGCGTCACCCCGGGCGCGTAGGCGTTTCTGAAATCATATCCCATATACGTGCCGCCGTAGCCGGAACCCGTCCCGTTGGGCGTCCCGCCCTCACCTTGCGGAATGGGCCTTCGGATGGATTTGGTGAATGGCTTGACATAGTCGTTCAATCCGCTTACGTGCAACAACGAGACATCCAAGTCAATCGACGGCTCGGTATCGGGAGCGTAGAACTCGCGATGCTGTGAAGGATGATGGTACCGCTGGAGCTTGACGTGAAAGGTCTTTTCAATATCCGCCACGGAGCCTTCCACATCCAGCACGGTCCGGTTGTCGTGGGTCCCCGTAACCGTCAAATTATTGGCCAAGGCGAAATCGGCGACAGCCTTGTAATCAGCCGGCGCGGGGCCAAACTTCCCCGCGAATTCCGCCGCCGTCAGATAATGGTGGTAGTTTGGGCTGGCGGGATCATATAGCTCCTTCAGCAGCGTGTTCAACCCGGGTTGATTTTGCATCGGAAGCCCGATGGCCAGGCGCAGCCGGTTGGTCCCGTCCATACGGCCGATGGGGGTCAGGCGCGAAACTCCGGGCGGGATGTGCCCGGACAATGATTGCCGTCCGGCCGCGCGGACGCCGGCCGGAAGGAGAAAAATTAACGCCGCGCACACCGCGGCCCGCGCCGCCGGATGCAAACCATGACAAGGTTGTTTCATGTTCAGTTGCTCTTACGTCAAGGCACTTGGGTTCTCAAGCGGAAGAAATGACAGCCATTGGTTCCAGGAAGCTCGAATACATATTGCCCGTTCGACACCGTCACCCCGCTGATGGGTATCCATGTGCCTTGCGGCGGCAAATTGGTGGCCCCTTCCAGCGAGTAGTTTGTCGCCAGCGCGTCCCAGCTCAATTGATAGGTTTGCGAGGCCCCCACGATGCTCAACATCGGCTGATCCACTTCAATCTTGACCGCCGCGTAGTTGTTGGCCTTGAGCGGATCGTAGACCGTCGAACTCACCGACGCGCTGCACAACCCTATGCCGGCCGCCGTCGCTTTCGTCGCCACGGTCAACACAGGCCCTGACCCCGTTGAACTAAATGGCAAACCGCCCAGGTTCCAGGTTATCGTCCCGTTCACGTTGGTTGCCGTCCCGTCCGACGCCGTAATACCGTTGCTATCCACCACAAAGCCGGACGGCAACACCACCGTGGCCACGGCATTCAAACCTTCCGAAGGCCCTCCATTGGTCACGTCAACGCTGAAAACCACGTCCCCGCCGGACAGTACCGGATTCGGGCTTCCTGTCAGGCTGACACCCAAGTCCGCGTTGGGCACCCCAACCAAATTAATGTTGGTGATCATATTGTTCGAATTGGGGTCCGGTTCCAACGCCAGCGCGGTCACCGCGTTGGTGATGTAGCCATACGTCGTCGGATCCACCGTGATGTCAAAGGCTGTCCCCTCCCCAACGGCCAGCGCGGGCAGGGCCACGGTCAGGACCCCGTTGGTCTCAACGCCGCAATTGCAACTGTTCCCCAGATATGCGGCCCCGGCGGGCAGGTAGTCGGTGATCACAACGTTGGTCGCCGCCGACGGCCCAAAATTGGTCACCGTCAGATAATAAGTCAGCACATTGCTCACGGTCGCCTGGGAGGGCATCGTATTGACGGTCACTTCCAAGTCGGAATCGTTCTCCACCGGCACGCCGGTGCTGATATTCAGAATCCAGCCGTTGCTGATATAGCCGGAGTCCAGAGTCTGGTCGCAAATCGCCCAAAGCGACCAGTAGCCGTTGGGACTGGCGCCTTGAAACGTGGAAAAATTCGCGTTGTAAGGATACGGAGACTGCGGCGACGCCACCGGAACCACCTCGTTGCCGGGAACCGCCGGCAACTTCGGCATTTTCAAGGAATTGGTCGTCGGCAGGTAGGTCCCATTGGTTAACTTGCTCGTCAAGGGCATGTAAACCGAGGCCGTCGGATCTATCGTAAAGCTCACAGGAGACCCGTAAACCGTCCCGCTGACCGTGCCGACTCCGTAACTGCCCCCGCAATGGGACATCAAAATAGAATTGGAACCGTTGGGACCTTCCAGCACCGCGTCCACGTCGCTTGGAAAGCTGTGCGCAAAGTTGGAGAATGTCACCGTCGCCCTGGTGATCAGACCGGGAATGCCCGACACGTTAATCAACGAGGGATAGCCGTACCCGGGTGCTGTCGAATTCGTTGCCGTCGTCGGCGCGGTCGCGTTTTCCGGCAGGTATATCGTGGCCGAGTTGGTAAACGAAATCGTGCTCCCGCCTATGGTAAAGCCAAAGGCGACCGCCCCAAGATTGGTATGCGTTTGGTCCTGCAAGGCAAGCGTCGCGGTGATGTTCTGGCCGTTGGTGCCAACCGCCTTGAAGGTGAATGGTTCCGACACCGTCGGACCGTTCTGGATCAACGTGCCGTAGTTTTGCGACGGAACGTAGTTGGCTATCCCGTTGGTCGTCATCCCGCTGCCCGCCGCCAGCGTCGCGATCAAATTGGTCGCATCGCCGCCCGCGATGTCCCGCAATCCCAGCAACACGGTCACCGTGTCATTGGAATAGATCACGCCGGTCGAAGGCAGGATGCTGCCGGTCACGAAAGCCGTGCCCGACGCGACGACATACGCGCCGTTGCATTCCTGAATGGTCAGCACCGAGGTGCTGGGCGTAAGCAAATGCACGCCGGCGACATTCGACGGGGCGCCCACCATGTTGTTGCTCAAATTCAGCAGCACGGTATGGTCCGGTCCGATGACGTGATTATTGATGGGCGTGACGTAAAAATAGGCCAGTGTCTGGCCGGGCACGAACGTCAACTCCGAGTTGGTGGAAAAATAATTCACGCCCGCGACTCCAGAACCACCGGTGGCGGTGTAGGCCTCAACGTTAATGGTGCTGTTGGTAAGTCCGGTAAGTTCCACCGGTATCGCCGCCGAAACGGCGCATTCGCTCACCGTGAAACTCGGACTGCCAAACGCCAGGCCCACATAGACGTTGGTGATGGTGACTGCCGCGCTGTACGGGGAAACAAGATGGGAATTTGTCCCGGAGTTGGAGAGCGTGATGTTGAACGTCTTGTTGTTTTCAACCAGATTCGGATTCAGAATCCTCAAAGTTATATTCGTGGTCGCCTGCCCTGCCGGAAAATTCAGCGTCCAGTTGGTGGCCATGTAGTCCACCCCGCCGATGGCCGTGTTGTCGCTGGTCGAAAAGTTGACGGAATTCGACGCGTTCGCATTCAACTGTTTGATGGTGACGACTAGGTTGCTGCCGTTCTCGCCCACGTAGTAGGCGTTGGTGGCAAAGGCAAATCCGCTCACGTTGCCGATGATGTCCACGGTCGCCGCGCCTGGCACCCCCACTTGCGTGCCCGCGCTGGGATTTTGCAGCAATACCTGGAAGGATGCTTCCGAATAAACGTTGGTCCCCTGCAATATCGTCACCGGAATCGTTTCCAGCGTCTGGCCCGGCGGGAATATCAATGTCCCGGATGTCGGCCCATAATCCACGTTGGGCGCCGCGTAGCCGTTCGTTTCCCACGCGTTGGTCGGCGAATACGTCGTATAGGACACCGTCGCGGTCCCGTTGGTCGGGCCTGAGCGCAAGATGGTCAGCGTCACCGAGCCTGCCCCTTCGCCAACCGGATAAACGGCGCTGCCGAAATTAAACGACGCTATATCATTGACTATCGTCAGCGTCTCCTGCGCCGAACCGCTGATCACGGCCCCGCCCGTGGGATTGGACAGGGTGAGATTGACCGTCGAGTTCGGCGCGGCCTTGGTCAATTGGATGATCGGGATGCTGTCGGTGGCGGCATTGACGCCATCGGGAAACGTCAGCAAACCGCTGGCATTGGAATAATTGATCCCCGCGATGGCCGTGCCATCGGAAGTGGTCAGTTGCACCTGCACCTGGCCTTCGTTGCCGTTGGTGCGCAGCACGGTGATGATCGCCGCGCCCGCCCCCTCGCTCACGGTGTAATTGGTCTGCGAGAAAATCAAAAATCCCGGCCCCTTCTGGAATGGGGCAATGTCCAGCAGCGCGCTGCTGGGCGATGCCACGATGGCGTTGGAGGCATTCTCCATTTCAAGGTCCACCGTCGTGTCCTGATACGTCGTCAGCGAATCCAACAATGTTATCAGCCAGTAGTTGGTGGTCACTCCGGGATAGAATACCAGCGTGTTGGTTGTCGCAACGTAATTGACGCCGGGCGCCGCCGTCCCATTGGTTCCCGTGTAGACGGTGACCGACACCGTCGTGTTGGTGTTCCCCACGCGCGCAATCGGAATGGCCATGCTGCCGGCAGTGGCGGACTGATTGTAGCCCTGCGCCGAAAACTCCAGCCCGGTGTTGACGTTGGTGATGATCAACGTCGCGCTGACCTGCGGCCCGATCGCCTCGGTGTTCGTGGCCGCGT
>Ga0316226_1001948_pt1 | contig 20589 bp, 22 predicted proteins | sample TBH18017metaG_FD_206009 | JGI IMG/M metagenome (GOLD analysis project Ga0316226, IMG submission 206009) | Freshwater microbial communities from Trout Bog Lake, Wisconsin, USA - TBH18017 | ecosystem: Environmental > Aquatic > Freshwater > Lake > Hypolimnion/Profundal zone | place: USA: Wisconsin...
GGATGGGTTGGCTTCCATCACGCCACGTTGCTGGGTGAGTTTGACGGTTACCCCATCTGGCCCTGGTTCTCTGATTTCATGGGCGGGATACGTTTCAAGGATTACATCGCCAACAGGGTCGCGGGAACGGTGGTTGTCGAGGATGCCGCCCATCCGTGCCTGAAGGGAGTGCCTTCAACGTTCGTGGTCGGGGAGGAGGAATGGTATACTTATGACAAAGACCCCAGGCCCAACGTGCATGTTCTGGCCCATGTGGATGAATCGTCTTATGCGCCCCCGTCTGACATCAAAATGGGCGACCATCCTGTCATTTGGACCAACGAAAAGATGAAGGCCCGCAATGTTTACATCCTCATGGGACATCATCCGAGCTTGTTTAAAAACCAAGCCTACAAAACCCTGTTTCACAATGCCATTCTGTGGGCGGCCGGGGACAAGAACCGTGACAACGCCGGAGACGCCGTCAAGCCCCCGACCGGCTCGTTCCTGGAGTTGGGCGCCGACAATGTGTCGTGGACACGGAAGCAGTGGGAAGACGAACTCGGCGCGATGAAGCGCGCGGGAATGGACACGCTGATCATCAACACGACCGCCAGGGACAAATATGCCTTCTGCCGGGTCAAGTCGTGTCCCCTTTACGGCAAGTGCGGAACCGACGATCCGCTGGACACGCTCCTCGATATATCGGAAAAACTGGACCTGTCCGTCTATCTGGGTTTTTACTCCTGGAACTGGCACAAGGAGCCAACCAGGGAGAGATTCCAGGATTACGCCCGCAAATGCAACCAGATGGCCGATGAGTTATGGGCAAACTATGGCAGACGCAAGGCTTTCTCTGGCTGGTATGCTCTCGGCTGGGAAATGGGCGACGCGCCCGACAAAAACGACGCCGGGGTAAAAGCCTACCGGAAGATCATGAAACATCTGCGAAGCATCACGCCCAAATTGCCGATCCTGATCTCCCCCTATTTCTCGCTGGACACGTCTCCAAAAGACATGGAGAAAGGCTGGACCAAGCTGCTCGGCGTTCTCAAGCCCGACATTCTGGCTCCCCAGGACGGAGTCGGCTGCGACCGGGGTTTGACGCCGGACAACGTGAAACCGTACTTCTCCGCTTATCGCAGCGCGGCCAGAGCGGCCGGGGTTCGATTCTGGGCAAACGTCGAGGTATTCGACCTGGCAGGCTCGAAGCCGGCGCCGACGGAGCGGATCGTCCGCCAACTGCAAGCCGTCAGCCCCTATGTGGACAAGGTCATCATCTACGAGTACAACCACAACCTCAGCGAAGTCCGGGGCCAGACAGGGGGAACCAATCTAACCGCCGCGCTAAAACGGTTGAGCCAATGAGATCGGAAGCCTTGTCCCAGACTGAAGATGATTGATTTCGGCAGCGATGTGCCGCGTTTTGTGACCGCGCACCCGTTGCCAAAACTATGAGCACAATCAAAGAACTGGATGCCGTGGCTCTGACATGCGACCTGCCCGAACAAAAGCTGGCGCGGGGCGGCGTGGGCGCCGCCGTGCTGGTGCATGGCAACGGAGCGGCCTTTGAGGTGGAATTTGTCGGCTGCGACGGCCACACCGTTGCGTTGCTGACGTTGGAACGCAACCAAGTGCGTCCCCTTCAAACGAACGACATTCCCCATGCCCGCGAACGGGTGGCGGCATGATTCACACTGACCGTCACCGTCATGTTTCCGCAACACAATCGTCAATCCCCTTGGGTGCTTTTTGACTACCGCGTCACTGGCCGTTTCATCACGAATTGCTCTTGGGTCATCCCGGCCAAATCAAAACCCTCTTTGGCAACGGCATTCATGGCGATGGTCATGTAATATGTTCTCTCGTCAATTCCGTCCGGTCGCGGCGACGCCATTTCAAAAACATGCTTGAACTTGTCCACCTTGCCATTGGGGCGAATCAGATACGTGTTGTTTCGTCCGTCCCATCGGATGGTTGCAAACTCGACCGTTTGAAACGCGCTCGGCTCATCAGCCCGCAGCTTTATCAGTTGCATCGCCACCAGCGCGAGCGTGGCTGTCAGAAGGCATAGGTTTAGATTTTTCATTATCGTTTTATTTAACGGATGCTCGTTGGAATATCACATTGCCCCGCACCGCTCCATCAGATGTCAACGATTGGAAGCTAATGGAAATTTTTTCGGCTGTCGCCGCACCCTCACATTTGGCTGACACTCCACCGATGCTGATTTGCCCGGTTAAACTGCCTTTGGACAGTGTGCCCGTAAAATTGATCTCCGCAGTTCCGCTGCTTGAGACAATCGTCACATTTTCACCATCCACGGACACCGAGGCCAGTCCGACAAAAAACTGCTCTTCACTGCCTGATAGCGTCGTTCCAAAAGACTCATTGCCTTTAAAAATCCAAACGCCCGAAATACTTCCCGGCGCAGCAGGAACCAATTTCCTCATGGTTTCGTCGAAGTGGTGACTAAACTCATCAGACTTCCAATCTATTCTTAAATTTAACAGGTAATTCTACACCAACCACCCCAACTTCCGATTGGCGGTTACTGCTGTCGGGTCATTAGCGAAAAAACGATTAAGCAACTCGCCCAACAACAAATTCCGGTCGTTGATTTCCTTCGGCGTCAGCCAGCGAATTACGAGTGCTGTCGTTTGGTGCGAAGACAAAATGTTTCTCCTTTCGCGCGCTGCGCTGGCAATTTGTGAAACTCCAAATTCTGCACCCTCGCGGATGATTACTGCATCTCCGTTGAGTCCTTTGGCCTTTCTGGCTGCGGCTGCAAAAAAGTCATCGTTCCAACGTGCGTTAGGGTCTTCGTGACTGAGGCTGCCCAAGAGTTGGTAAGGTTTTTCCGGCCATCCGCGATAAACAGGGACAGCAAAGCGCGTTTCTGCCATTGTGCCCTGACTGATTGGCCACGCCCCGAATGGCTCACTGGTGTCGTGTCCGGTGTACTTGGAATACTGCAAGTTGACGCATCCTGTGGATATGAGGGCGAAAATCGCTGCTGTCAGAACTGTTGTAAGGCTGGATCGCATACCTTCTTCTCTCAAAAATCATGTGTTTTGTCAAACGCCTTCTTTTCCTCTTGGAAAGTCGCAAGAGCCATCCCGCCATTTGCATTTCCGGTGGAAGCCTGTCAGCATGAGCGGCACCCCGCCTTTACGACTTCCTTGGCGATTGACATGCACCCCATCGTCAGGGCCGGGGTCAAACTATAACTTTTCACTTTTTGTTTTTTGGGCTTCATGGACGATATTCAGATTATGAATCCGGTAATTTACGGGAGACTGACAGACAAAAGAACCAATGACGTCCAGCAGTAACACTGCGCTCCATAAGTTTGGCGTGAAAGGATGCTTTGAAATTCCTTCCATTTGGAATCCTTGGAGGGCATGACGAGTGCGCGCGTCTGCAAGGCGACGCGGATGCCCGGGTTACGCCGCGACGGTTTCGGGGCTTTCGCGCAACGCGATGAGTTTTTCAGCTTCGACGGGCAGAAGGGCGTAAGCGCGTCCATCCTGACCGGAAAATTCAACCTCGAACGCGCCGCCGTCGTAGGTCATCACGATGGAGCCAACCTGGCCGCGGCGGAGAAGCAGGGCTTCCCCAGTCAGAAAATGCCTGGCCGGAAGGTCCTCCAGCAAGGCCACTGTGTCGTGCATGTGAATTTCACTGTTCATCAATTCAAAGTATAAAGCATGTTACCAACCGTGGAAAGTCTTCATCTTGGCGGATAATCCAAACGCTCAAGACAATGGCTGTGCCCTTCCCAGTCGTTAGAGGAAAGCGCGGTTCATAAACCTCACCAAAACCGTTGTGTCCGCGATGCGTGGCATTTTCGGAGGTGGCGGCGGCTTGCTGAAGGGCATGTCGCAATGCACCTGCGCCGGCAAGCGTAATACCCAGCACGGATTGGAAAACCCGCGCCTTGTGTTTTCCATCTCGATGTAGCGCGTTGAGGGAATAGTCCTCCAGTTTCGTGCCAAGATTCGCTCGTTCACCATTGGGAAGCTTCACGTGCCGGATTTAAGCGCCGCCGAAGGCTGAAAGCAAGGCTGCGTTGTTCCAGAATCCGCTCCGCCCGCGATTTCCAAGCCCCGGCTTGACAGCGGCGGGCATAAGGCCAAACCATGCTCCGATGCGTTCCGACGGACTGCTCCAACATCTTGCGATCTGCGCGATTCTGGCCGTGGCCTTCTATGTCACGGCTTTTGGATGGATCGAACACCGCCGCGCCGCCAGGGGGCCGTGGGTGGCGTCCTTCCGCGCCGATGCCGCCGGCGCGCCTTCCCTTCTCATTTCGCAGACGAATTTGAACATTTCCGAAACGCTCGTCTTTCCCGGCCAAACCGTCCGCCCGCCAGGGTTTTCCCGCGCGGTTGTTTTCGGGCCGGCGCCGCCGGAATTGCCGTTCGGGGAATTAATCTATCAGGACCCAACCTTCCTGCCGGGGACGGTGACGATGCGCCTGTTCGGCCGCCAAGTCCAACTGTTGCCGCGCGTGCTGACCGTGGATGGGAAGGAATATCCCTGGCGGCGCGGCGCGGTGGTGGAAGCGCGGTGACGCCCCGGCGGAAGCCCGGTATGCCGGCATGGTTTCGGACATGGAAACAATTTGACTTGAACTCGGTGTTCTCCTATTGTCCTCAAAATGACGCACCATAAAAATCAAGCGCCGTCCCAATTCCCTGTTTTGAACAACGCCGGCTTCCCGCGCCCGCTAAACCTCCGGATTCTTCCAAACGGGAAAGAGCTTGGCCGCGCCGCGGCGGAAGAAGCCGCGGCGATCTTGCGCGATGCCATCGCCCGCCAGGGTCGCGCGCGCTTCATCACCGCCACCGGCGCCTCGCAGTTCGATTTTCTCGCCGCCCTGTCCTCGCGCCGGGACGTGGATTGGAGCAAGACCGAATTGTTCCAGCTTGATGAATACATCGGCATGCCCCCCACGCATCCGGCCAGCTTCCGCCGGTATCTTTTGGAACGGCTGGTTCGTCCCGCCGGCCTGGGCTGCTTTCATCAACTCGACGGCGAAGCGGACCCGCAAAAAGTGTGCCGCGAAATGGGCGCCCTCTTGCAGTCCGCGCCGGTGGACGCCGCGTTTGTCGGCATCGGCGAAAACGGCCATGTCGCCTTTAACGATCCGCCGGCGGATTTTGGGAACGAAGAGCCGTACCTGGTGGTGCAATTGGATGAAGTCTGCCGCCGCCAGCAACTGGGCGAAGGCTGGTTCCCCCGGCTGGAGGACGTGCCGTCGCAGGCGATCTCCATGTCCGTCCGCCAGATTCTCAAGGCGAAGAAAATCCTTTGCATCGTCCCCGAAGCGCGCAAGGCAAAGGCCGTGCAGGCCTGTCTGGCGGGTGAGATCAGCCCGTTGATTCCCGCCTCCGCCCTGCGCTGGCACGCGGACGTGAAGTTTTTTCTCGAACCCGCCTCCGCCGCCCTGCTGCCGCCGGGCAAGTAGATTGAACCGGTTCAGTGAGCGGGCCGCGTTCATTGCCGGTTTTTTCCTGTTGCTTTTGCGGGCGGCGCGTTGTTCCTTTCTGCCGTGCCTGGCCGTCTGTGCAAATACTGGCTGCCCCTGATCCTTTGGATGGCCGTTATTTTTAGCGCGTCCACCCAACTTGGATCGCCCAGCCACACCTCCCTCGTTTTCCGTCCGCTCATGCACTGGCTCTTCCCGCGCATGTCCGCCGAAACCATCGAACGCCTCCACTTTGTCGTCCGCAAGACGGCTCATTTTGTCGAATACGCCGTGCTGGGTGTGCTGGCCTGGCGCGTTGTCCATTTTGACCCGGCCTTCGGCTCGTTTTCTCCGCGCCGGCAGTATGGGTTCGCATTGTTGCTCTGCCTGTTTTACGCCTCGACGGATGAATTTCACCAGAGCTTCGTTCCCTCCCGCCAGGCGGCCGTCCGGGATGTCCTGCTGGACACGTGCGGCTCCGGCTTTGGTTTGGCGGCAACCTTGGGCTTTCGCAAGCGGCGCAACGGCCTGATCGCATGAAACGTCCGCTGCTCCCGGTGGCGTGCCTGCTCATCGGCGGCATTTTGTGCGGCGAATGGGCGCATCCCTCCATGCCGCTGCTTTTCGCGGCGGCATTCGCGGCGGCGGCGGCGGCGCTGGCCTGGGAACTCGGCCGCCCCTGGCTCCTAGCCTTGCTTCTATTCTTGACGGGATGGACCGGGGCCTGCTGGCATGCCGCCATCCTTTCGCCCCGCGACTTGCGTTTGCTGTTGCGCCAGGAGCCGCAATTCGTCACGTTGCGCGGCGTCGTCCAGGCGCCGCCTTCCCAGCGGATTTATCAACGGGACCAGCGCGAATTCTGGAGTTCGTCCGCTCTCATCGAGGCGGACGAGATTTTATCCGGCGGCGTCTGGCAGCCGGCTGCCGGCAGGGTGATCGCGGGAACCGCCGGGATTCTGCCCGCCAACATCTTCGAGGGCCAAAGGGTGGAAGTGTCGGGCGTAATTCAACCGCCGCGCGGCCCGTCTGCCAGGGGTCTGTTTGATCCGCGCGCGTTTTACCAACGGGAGGGCGTTTTTTTCCAATTGCAAACATCGGGGCCGGATAATTGGAAATCGCCGCCGGCAAAATGGCCGTTTTCGGAACGTTTCCGCCAATGGGCCAGGCGAACCCTCGCCCTGGGACTGCCCGGCGAGGACGAACCCCTGCGCCTGACGTGGACGCTGCTGCTAGATTGGAAGGCGCCGCTGACCGGCTCGGTGGAGGAACCGTTCATGCGCGCGGGCACGTATCACATTTTCGCCGTGGACGGTCTGCGCATCGGGCTGCTGGGTGGAATTGGTTTGGGGTTGCTGCGTTTGCTGCGAATGCCGCGCCCGCTCTGCGGTTTGCTGGTGCTGCCGGCGCTTTGGTTTTACGCCGGCTTGACCGGCTGGCCGGCGTCGGCGGTGCGCGCGGCGATCATGGCCAGCGTGCTCATCATCGGCTGGGCGTGCCCGCGTCCGATGGACCTGCTCAATTCACTTTTCGCGGCCGCCGTCATCATCCTGTTATGGGACCCGGCCCAGCTTTTTCAACCCGGCTTTCAGCTTTCCTTCCTGGTCGTGCTCTGCATCGGCGTCATTCTGCCGCGGATGCGCTTGAAATTGCGCGGCTGGTTGTTCGAGGGAGATCCGTTTTTGCCTGGCGTCTTGCAACCGCGCTGGCCCGCCTGGCTTTACACGCCCGCCGCCGCCGCCGTGGACACGTTCGCCATGTCCGTGGCCGCGTGGATTGGCTCCATTCCGCTGGCGGCGTATTATTTCCACCTTTTCACCCCCGCCAGCATCCCGGCCAACTGCGTGGTCGTTCCCGCGACGGCGCTGGCGTTGATAAGCGGCATGGGCAGCCTGCTCACCGGCGCGTGGCTGCCCGGCCTGGCCGGCCTTTTCAACAACGCGGCATGGGTCTTGATGAAGTTCATCATCTGGTTCAGCCGTTGCGCCGCCCACTGGCCGGGCGGCAACTGCAACGTCCCCGCCCCGTCGCTTGCCACCTGTGTGTTTTACTACGTCGCGCTCCTGCTGGCTGCCACCGGCTGGATTTTTCGTTCCCGCCGCAAACGTTCCGCCGCCGCCGCTCTCCTTACGGCTGGCCTCGCCCTGGCCGCGCATGGATTTCTCGCGTCGCGTGTCGCGCGGCTGGACATCTTTCCGCTCAACGGCGCCCCGGTCTTTTTCGCGTCCGCCCCGGGACCGGAGGGAAGCCTTCTTATGGACTGCGGCAATGAGGCATCCGCCCAAGGACTCATCAAGCCGTTCCTCTGCGCGCAAGGTGTCAATCATTTGGACGCCATCTGCCTGGCGGTCGGGCGATCGGACTATTTCGGCGGCGCGAGGTTGATCCTGTCGAATTTTCCCGTCGCGGGGGTTTTCACCGGCGCGGCCCAAGACCGTTCGGCGGCTTTCAACGATCTCACGCGGGAACTGCGCGAAACCCGGAGCTGGCGGGCCGTGCGGGACGGCGACCGCGTTGCCGGCTGGGCCGTGCTCCATCCCGGCCCATCGGATTCCTTCGCGCAAGCCGATGACAACGCGGTGGTCTTGCGCCGGGAGTTCAACGGCCATTCCGTGTTGCTCCTTCCCGCCCTGGGGAGGGATGGACAGGAGGCTCTCATGCGACGCCACCCGGACCTGCGCGCCGAATGCGTCGTCGCCGGTCTTCCCGCCCGCGACGAGCCGCTGTGCGAACCATTCCTGGAGCAGTTGCGTCCGCGCCTCATCGTGATTGCCGACGCCCATTTTCCCGCCACGCGCCGCGCCCCGGCCCAACTTCGCGCGAGGCTGGCCCGGAGCGCCGCGCGCGTGGTCTATGGCCGCGACAACGGTGCGCTGACCCTGGAGCCAGCTTCAGGCGGCTGGTCCCTGTGCGCCGCCGACGGTCTGCCCGTCGTTGACCCGCCGCCGGTTGAAACCGGAGGCGAGCATCTTCCGTGGTGAAACGCCAGTCATTGGTGGCGGCGCGGTTGTTTCGATCCAGTTTCCAGGCAGCCACTTGTGACGCTAGGCCGCGGGCGGGCCATTTGCTATGGGGTGTTTCCCTATGGGGTGAACACCCCATATACAATTGGAAGCCTTGCCCCGATGTTGATTCCGGATGAAGCAAAGACTGATCGGCTGGTCGCGACGGTATGCGGCCATGTTGCGCAAGTACCTCCGGCAGGGGACGGGAGCCAGCTTGCTGCCGGCGCTGGGCCTGGGACGCCAGGCGGTCGTCCTTGGCCTGGAGACCTTGGAATTGGCCCGGATGCACGAGCGGGCGCTGGCCGCGCTGGAATTATCCCATGTCACAAACGGGGCGGTCAAGCGGGCTGAAATTTTTTTTACCGAGGCCCTCGCCCCGGTCGTGGAGACGCATCGCGCGGCGCGGCGGAGCAAGATGGATTTGAGCCGGCTCAATGGGACGCTGAACCGGCGCACGCTGGAGCTGGCCGCCGCCAACCGCCAGTTGCAGCGCGGCGTCGTCCGGCGCAAGAGCGTGGAAGGCGCGCTGAAGAAAAGCGGGGAACACTACGCCAGACTGTTGAAGGATTCCCTGCAATTGCAGGAAGGTTTGCGGCAACTGACCCGCCGGCTTCTGGCTTCCCAGGAGGAGGAGCGGAAGAAGATCAGTCTCGAGCTTCAGAATGAAATCGCCCAGACTTTGTTGGGCATCAATGTCCGGCTGCTCTCCTTGAAACGGGAGGCCCGAAGCAACACCAGGGGGCTCAAGAATGAGATCGCCAGCACGCAGCGGCTGGTGGCAAGATCAGCCCGGTCCGTGCGGCGGGCCGCCCGTAAATTCAGCAACGCATGAAACACAAATTTTCAAAACGCTATCAGGCGGCGTTGCGAAGACACCTCGGCCAGGGCCGCCGGGCAAGCCTGGAGTCGGCGCGGGGTTTGGGAAACCAGGCTCTGGCCGCCGGGTTGCAGACGCTGGACCTGGCCAGGCTTCACGAGGAAACCCTGGTCGCGAAAGTGTTGCCGGGCTGCCCGGCCGGCGAACGCGCCGCGATCATCGAGCGGGCGGGGACTTTCTTTGCCGCGGCGATCACCCCGATTGAGAGGACGCAGCGCGGCGCGCGGGAGGCCGCCGCCCGGCTGAAAGAATTCATCGGGGCCTTGAGCCGGCGCACGGTGGAACTGGCCGCCTCCAATTTGGAATTGAGCCGGGAGGTCGCCCAGCGCAAGACGGCCGAGAAGGCGCTTCAAAAGAGCGAGCGCCATTACTCGCGGTTGCTGGAAAAGTCGGACCGCCTGCAGGAGCAGTTGCGGCAATTGTCCCGCCAGGTACTGTCGGCCCAGGAGGAGGAGCGGAAAAAAATCAGCCGCGAACTCCATGATGTCATCGCCCAGACCCTGACGGGCATCAACATCCGGCTGGCGACCCTGAAAAAGGAGGCCGCGCTCAACATCAACGGGCTGGACCGCAACATCGCCTGCACGCAGCGGCTGGTGGAAAAATCCGTGGACATCGTGCATCAGTTCGCCCGCGAATTGCGTCCGGCGGTGCTGGATGATCTGGGGCTGATTCCCGCCCTGCATGCCTACATGAAACACTTTGCCGCGAGGACCGGCGTCCGCACTCATTTGACGGCTTTCGCGGGGGTGGAGCGATTGGACGCGGCCCGGCGCACGGCGCTCTTCCGGGTCGCCCAGGAGGCGCTGACCAACGTGGCCCGTCATGCGCAAGCCGGCCGGGTGGAGGTGAGCATCCGCAAATCGCCGGAAGGCGTGCGCATGGAGATCAAAGATGACGGCAAATCCTTTCAAGTGGAACGCGTGTTGCGCGGAACGGGAAGCAAGCGCCTGGGATTGCTCGGCATGAGGGAACGGGTGGAAATGGTCGGCGGCCATTTTGGCGTCGAATCCGCGCCCGGCCGGGGCACCGCCATCACCGCGCAAATACCGTTTGGCGACGGCGGGACGGACCGCGCAAGCCAGGATTCCATCGCGCCTTTGAAAACCAAACCATGAAAAAAATCACCGTTCTGCTGGCCGAAGACCATACGATAGTGCGGGAGGGTTTCCGCAAGATGCTTGAACTCGAAGACGACCTGGAAGTGGTCGGCGAAGCGCAAAACGGCCGCCAGGCGGTCGCCATGTCCGCCAAGCTTCGTCCCGCGGTGGTGCTGATGGACATCGCGATGCCGCTTCTCAATGGCCTGGAAGCCACCCGCCAGGTGCTCAAAGCACTCCCCGGCGCCAAAGTCCTCATGCTCTCCGCGCACAGCGACGACGCCTACGTCCAAAGCGCGACCGAGTCCGGCGCGGTGGGATTTCTGCTCAAGCAAACCTCCGCCCACGACGTTTGCCGGGCGATTCGGGAAGTCCACAAGGGGAAAACATTTTTCAGCCCCTCCATTTCCAGACGCCAGGACCGGCTCCATCCGGCCGCGCTGGATCGAAATGGATCGCTCAACAATAAAACGGCCCGGTTGACCTCGCGCGAGATGGAAGTGCTCCAGTTGATCGCCGAAGGCAAGGCGAACAAGGAAACCGCGTTGGAACTGGGCATCGGCATCAAGACCGTCGAGAAGCATCGCGAGCATCTCATGGAGAAACTGGACATCCACGACACCGCCGGACTGACCCGCTACGCCATCAGCGCCGGCATCATCGAAAGCAGCGTGCAGTTGACCATCGTCTGAGGGCGGACGCCCGTTGCAGATTCATCAAGTCCGGCATGGGGAGAACACCCCATAGCATCCGCAAGCGAGTCCGGCGTATCGTCGCGCCATGAAAGATAACGAAATCCCGCAAATAAAAGCCCAACCGGGCAAAAAGCCTTTGACCTTCGGCGATTTCGTGGTGGGCGCCTGCCGCGCCTGGGGCCAGCCCAAGGCGATGGGAATGATCCGGCTGGCCATCAAGGCGGGCGTGATTGAGTTTCGCGGACAACAACGCTTCACCATTTCTTGAAAACCTCAATCCAAAAGCAAAATCATGAACACTCTGCAATTCAACAGTCATGCATACTTCGAAGTTCGACCCTGGTAATCCTTTTGTCGTGCCTCTTGTCGTCGGCCCGCGGGCAGCAGCCAGCCGCTGGCGTCACGAGACCGGCGGCCTCGCAAACCGTTATTCTCCCGAGATCCGTTCCCGACCCCATCGAACCGGTGAATCGGGCGTTGTGGGCCTTCAACAAAGGATTGATGAGCGACGTCATCAAGCCGACCAGCAAGGTTTATCGGTTTGTCGTCGTGAAACCGGTCCGAACCGGAATCGGCAATATTGGCAGGAACCTCACTTATCCGGGACGGGCGATTAACAACCTGCTCCAGGGCAAATGGACCGGGGCGCGCGATGAATCCTACCGGTTTGCGTGCAACAGCACCGTCGGAGTCGCCGGTTTTTTCGACGTGGCGCTCAAATGGAAGATTCTCAAATCAGAAGCGGATTTCGGCCAGACTTTCGGCCAGTGGGGCTGGAAACCGAATTTTTTCCTGATGCTGCCGATTTTGGGGCCGAGCAATGACCGGGATACCGTCGGCTGGGGCGCCGACACGGCCGCCAATCCGCTGCTCTATATTTCTCCCTACAAATTCAACGCCAACAATCCGCTGACTTACCTCGGCCCCTACACTTATTTCACTTATGGAGTCATGTATAACGATTTCACCGACACCGTGGACGAATCGGCGCGCTTCAGCCAGGCCGAGATGGATCCGTATGCCGAGATTCAGTATGCCTGGACGTTCGCGCGGGAAAACCGGGTGGCTGATTTCCAAGTGAAGGGAAAACAGGACGCGGCTTCGCTGGAAACCCTGGAATCGGTCTTCTTCACTTACAAAGACCCTGAATTTCCAGACCGCGGCAAGACCCGGTCGGTCCTGATACCGGGAACGGGCCGGAGATTGAAGTTCACCTTTTGGTTGCAACCGGGGAAAGCGCCGGTGGTTTATATCGTGCCTGGTTTGGGCGCTCATCGGCTGGCGGAAACTTCCCTGGCGCTGGCCGAGTTGGTTTATAAAAATGGCTTTTCCGCAGTCTGCATCAGCAGCCCTTTCAACGCCGAGTTCATGCAAAACGCTTCGACGGTTGCGATGCCCGCTTATCTCCCGGCGGACGGCCGCGACTTGCGCGTCGCTCTCACCGAGATGGATCACCGATTGAACGCGATGTATCCAGGCCGGCTGGGCGACAAAGCGTTGATGGGTTATTCCATGGGCGCATTTGATTCCTTATACCTCGCGGCCACCGGACCGGCGAATCCATCGCCGTTGATTCAATTTGACCGCTTTGTTGCCATCAACACCCCGGTACGATTGCTTCATGGGGTTGCCAAGCTGGACGAATTTTACAGCGCGCCCCTGGCCTGGCCGGCCGCGGAACGAACGGACGACATCGAAAACACATTCTTGAAGGTGGCCGCCTTGAGCAAACTCACGCTGACCCCGCAAACCTCGCTCCCCTTCAATGCCATCGAATCCAAGCTGCTGATTGGACTCATGTTTCGATTCACGCTGCGGGACATTATTTTCAGCAGCCAGCGGAGACATAATCAGGGAATCCTGCGGCACCCCATCTGGAATTTCAGGCGGGAGCCTGTGTATCGGGAAATCCTCCAATATTCCTACGCGGATTATTTTGATAAGTTTGCGGTTCCTTATTATCAGGCCCGCGGCATGGCATCCCCGGAGGAAACGCTGGAAAAAGCGGATGATTTGCGGACGTACGACGCCGGTCTGCGCGCCAATCCCGGCATCCGCGTCATAGTCAATCAAAATGATTTTCTCCTGGCGGACGAAGACCTGGCCTGGCTCCGCGCCGCGTTTTCCCCGAAACAATTGACAGTATTCCCGCGGGGCGGCCACTTGGGAAATCTTTACAATCCGGCAGTGCAGAAAACCATTTTGGGAGCGCTGGCGGGTTTGAAATCATCCCCGCCGAAATCCAAATAATCTTTAAAAACATAAACAAACAGAAAGCACGGAAAATATGAATAAACATCCAGAAGCAACTGCAAACGACATGGGCACGCTCGCCGAAGACGCGCGCGCCTTGATGGCCGCCACCGCCGACGTGGCGGGAGAAAAAGTCGGGGAAGCCCGCAAACGCCTCGCCGCCGCGCTGGAAAGCGCGAAGGAAATGGCTGGACGTGTCCGTGACAAAGCGGTCGAAGGCGCGAAAGCAGCCGACGAAGCCGTCCATGAACATCCCTATCAAGCCATCGCCATTGGGGTCGGGGTCGGCGCGCTCATCGGGTTTTACATGGCCCGCCGGTGCTCTTGCCACCGCGATTGATGCCGTTATGGAAGAATCCACCGTCAGCTTCAGGCAATTGGCCTCGACTTGGAAACAACTGGCGCGCCGCCTGTTGACCATCGGGGAAAACCGGCTCGAATTATTGACCGTGGAGGCGCAGGAGGGGCGCGAGCGCCTTTTGCGCGCCTTCCTGATGGCTCTGGGCGTGGCGATGTTCGGCCTGCTCGCGGCCATCACCCTGACGGCAGCCATCGTGGTGCTGTTGTGGCCATGGTCGCACGTGGCGGTTCTCTTGATATTGACCGGCCTTTACGGAGCGGCCGGGGTTTGCCTTTGCCGGAGACTCACCAGGCTGCTGCGTGACTGGCAGACGCTCCCCGCCTCGCTGGATCAATTCCGAAAGGACCGCGCATGTTTGGAAAAAATCCTCGAATGAACCCTCTTGAATCGCGCAAACAACTTTTGCTGGCGGAAAGCGAACTGAACCGCGCTCATCTAATGCAGGAATGGCGGACCATGGCGGACGGCGTTCGCTCTTTGGCCAATCGGGCCGGAAGCATCCGTTCCATCGCCCTGGCCGCCGTCTCGTTGATTTCCGGCCTGATGACTTTGCGCAGGACCTCCTCCGCGCCCGTTGGCGGGAAACGTTCCTGGTGGCAGACCTTGCTCAAAGGCGCGCAATTGGCGGGATGGCTCTGGTCGGAGTTCAGCCCGCGGCCAAAATCATAAGGGACACTTTAATTCGTTGTTTTTCGGGCAGGGTATAACACCCCATAGCCCCCGCGCGCGTACGGACTACTCTCACTCCATGAATGGCAACGGAAGCTAACACATGAAAAATCCACTGAAAGAAGGTCAGTTGACTGAAAATACCGCCGGCATCGGGACGGTGACCCGCAAGATGGTGCGGGAGCGCGCGGCTGAACTGGCTGTGATTGACGGTCGTCTCGCGCAAGACGCGTCAAAATCAGAATCAGAACAGGCCAGGCGGGAATTAACGGGCGAACCGGACACAGACCCGAAAGAGGCGGTCCTTGAATCAGCGCCCGAATCCGAACGCTGGGACCCTGCGCCCGGCTCAAAAGGCCGCAAAGTGCCGGCGGCTCCCAGCGAGGATGAGGACGAGGAAGGGCGCAGCGATAACGAAAGAATGGTTGAGGAAGGCATCGAAGGGGCTGAGCACGATCAAATGCGTCAAGCCACCCGAGACGCCGCAAAGACCGATTTATGAAAACATCAGCCGCCACGGAGTCAGAGTCACTCGGCAAGGAACTCGCAGAACAAAAGGATTTGACCCTGCGCCTGGCCGCCGACTTTGAGAATTTCAAACGGCGCAGCAGGCAGGAAGTCGAGGCCCGCGCGGCTGCGCAAAAGGAATCATTCATCCGTGAATTGCTGCCTTCCATTGACAACCTCGAACGGGCTTTGGCTTCTGGCGCATCCCCCGGCTCCCAGCAGCTTCATCAGGGAGTGGAAATGACGTTGCAGCAACTGCGACTGTTGCTCCGTGAGCACGGCATCGAGACTGAGGAGATCGTCGGCCGGTCGTTCGACCCGCACCTGCATGAAGCGGTTTCGCAGCGCCACGACCCGGCCCAAGCCGACCGTGTCATCATTGAGGTGTTCCAGCGCGGGTACCAGCGAGGGGAGAAGGTATTTCGACCGGCCAAAGTCGTGGTCAATGACGCAAAACACGTCAAGCAAGGCCACCACGCCCGCTGAATTCAAAGGCTCGTTTTCCAATGGGGAGAACACCTAATAGCGGAGGCAAGATTTTAAAGTGTATTGTTGCGCCATGAAAATGGACGAAATCGTGCCAACGCTTGAGATAGTTGGCGCATCACTGCGAGGCCAAACGAGGCCGGCCCGCCGCATTCTCGTGGCGGATGATGAGGCCGCCATACGCCGGCTGATGACCGCCGTGCTGGTTGCTACCGGCTACAACGTTGATGCCGCCGAAGATGGCGCCGTCGCTTGGGAGGCTCTTCAGGCCAAACCCTACGACCTGCTGATCACCGACCACAACATGCCCAAGATCACGGGCGTTGAACTGGTCAAGAACCTGCGTTCCGCCCGGATGGCCCTGCCAGTCGTCATGGTTTCAGGAGATTTGCCCGCGCACGAACTGGCCTTAACCCCCTCGCTTCAATTAGCGGCCATGATGTTAAAGCCCATTGCCGTTGCCACGTTGCTGGAAACGGTGGAAAACGTCCTGCGCGCGACCGAAAGCCCCCGCGAGCAGATCAATTCCCCGCCACGCTGGAGAAGCCAAGATGACCGCCGTCAATGGGGTGAAAATCGAACCTTTTGACATCTTCAGAGGGCAGGCGAGCCTGCCGGCTTGCATGGCATGGATTCTGGATGGGGAAAACACCCCATAGCGAAGGGAGAACCCCGCCAGCTAAGTTGCATCCGCTCATGGAGCTTTAAACCGATTGCGAAATACGATGAACAAAGCGGCTGCAATCACTTGCGTGTTTCTGGATATTGGCGGCGTCCTGCTAACCGATGGGTGGGATCATCATGCCCGCAAACGGGCGGCGTCCAAATTCAAGCTCAAGCGGGCCGAGATGGAGGAGCGGCATGCCCTGAACTTCGACATTTTTGAGACGGGAAAGCTCACGCTTAAAGAATATCTAAGCCGCGTGGTTTTTTACCAAAAGCGAGCCTTCACCCGGCCTGAATTTCGGCGCTTCATGTTCGCGCAATCGAAACCCTGCCCCGATATGATGGAGTTGGTTCGCAAGCTTAAAGCAAAATACGGCTTGAAGATCGCCGTGGTCAGCAACGAAGCGCGCGAATTGAACGATTACCGGATTCGAAAGTTCAAACTGGGCGAGTTTGTGGATTTTTTTATTTCCTCCTGCCATGTCCACGTCTCCAAGCCCGACGCGGACATGTTTCGGCTGGCGCTGGACATCGCCCAGACCCCAATCGGGCGGATAGTTTATATTGACAATACGCCCATGTTCGTCCAGATCGCGGAAGGCATGGGCATTCAAAGCATTCTGCATGCCGATTGCAGGTCCACCCGCGCGAAACTGGCTGCGTTGGGATTGCAGATTGACGGAGGAGCCATCCATGAAACCCGCTGACGGACACATCCTGACGATCAACGGCGGCTCATCGAGCATCAAGTTCGCGCTCCATGAGGCCGGCAAATCACTGAAGCGAGGACTTTATGGAACGGTTGACCGCATCGGTTTGAGCGGGACGAATCTGACATTTCATGACCCGGCCAAAAACCAGCACGACAGCCGCAGCGTCGCCGCCCCCGATCACAAGTCGGCCGCGAATTTCCTGATAGACTGGCTCCAGGGACAGAATGGATTCGAATCGGTCCGGGCGGCGGGACATCGCGTGGTCCACGGCATGCAACACACCGCGCCAGAGGTGGTTACCCCGGAATTGCTCGATGAGCTGTATCGCATCAGCCCGAATGATCCGGATCATTTGCCCCGCGAAATCGAACTGATGGAAACGTTCCGCCAGCGTCATCCAAAACTGCCCCAGGTGGCCTGCTTTGACACGGCGTTTCACCAAACCATGCCGCGCGTGGCCAAGCTGCTGCCGATTCCGCGGCGCTTCGACGCCAAGGGAATTCAGCGCTACGGTTTCCATGGTTTGTCCTATGCCTATCTGATGGAAGAACTCGCGCGTCTCGGCGACCCGGCGGCAAGGAAGGGCCGCGTGATCCTGGCGCATCTCGGCAACGGCGCCAGCATGGCCGCCGTGCGCGACGGCAAAAGCATGGACACCAGCATGGGCTTCACCCCGACAGCCGGCCTGGTCATGAGCACCCGCTCCGGCGATTTGGATCCCGGCCTGGCGCCGTATCTGGCGCGGACCGAGAAGATGTTTACCGGGCAATTTTACGAAATGGTCAACCACAAGTCCGGGCTTCTCGGCGTTTCGGAGACCAGTTCCGACATGCGGGACTTGCTCGCGCATGAAGCCGGGGACGCGCGGGCGGCGGAAGCCGTGGCGTTGTTTTGTTATCAGGCGAAAAAGTGGATCGGCTCCTTCGCCGCCGCCCTGGGAGGATTGGACACGCTGGTTTTCGCGGGAGGCATTGGCGAAAATGCGCCTTCCATCCGCGCGCGCATCTGTCAGGGGCTTGATTTCATTGGCATTGAACTGAACGAGTCTCGGAACGCCGGAAATGCGGCCGTGATTTCCGCGCCGGGCGCCCGCGTCGGCGTCCGCGTCATTCGCACGGACGAAGAACTGATGATCGCGCGCTCGGTATTCCGCCTTATCGGACCCGGCGCGATGAGCAAAAACGATTGAACAATGAATACAAATACACTCACCCCGGACCTGCTCCACAAGATGGACGCCTATTGGCGCGCCGCCAATTATCTGTCAGTCGGCCAGATTTATCTCTATGACAATCCGCTTTTAAGGCGGCCGCTGACGCTCGCGGATGTGAAGCCGCTTGTGGTCGGACACTGGGGCACCACGCCGGGCCAAAACTTCATCTATGTGCATTTGAACCGCGTCATTAAAAAGCATGACTTGGACATGTTTTACATCGCTGGTCCCGGTCATGGCGGCCCGGCGATTGTGGGCAACGTTTACCTCGAAGGCACCTGGAGCGAGGTTTATCCAGACGTCACCCAGGACGAGGCCGGTCTGAAAAAGCTTTTCAAGCAATTCTCGTTTCCCGGCGGGATTTCGAGCCATGTCGCGCCGACGACCCCGGGTTCGATTCACGAGGGGGGCGAGTTGGGTTATTCGCTCAGCCATGCATTCGGGGCCGCGTTCGATAATCCCGGCCTAATCGTCGCCTGCGTTGTCGGCGACGGTGAATCAGAAACGGGTCCCCTGGCGACCGCCTGGCAGTCCAACAAGTTTCTCGATCCAATCACCGATGGAGCCGTGCTGCCCATCCTGCACTTGAATGGCTATAAAATCAGCAACCCGACCGTTCTGGCCCGCATTGAGCATGAGGAATTGGAACAATTTTTCCGCGGCTGCGGCTGGACGCCATATTTTGTGGAAGGGGATGAGCCGGAAAAGATGCACGAACTCATGGCCGCCACCCTGGAGAAGGCCATCGAGGAGATCCGGCGAATCAAGGAAAATGCGCGGAACAAGAACGACACCACGCGACCGCGCTGGCCCATGATCGTCCTCAGGTCTCCCAAGGGTTGGACCGGACCGAAGGAAGTGGATGGCCTGCCAGTTGAGGGCACCTTCCGCGCGCATCAAGTGCCGCTGCTGGTGGATGCCGGGCATCCCGATCATGTCAAACAACTTGAAAGCTGGATGAAAAGCTACAAGGCCGAGGAACTGTTTGATGCAAATGGCCGTCTCATGCCGGAATTGGCCGAACTGGCGCCCAAGGGCGACCGGCGCATGGGCGCCAATCCCCATGCCAATGGCGGCATTCTGCTGCGCGACCTGAAAATGCCAAACTTTCGCCTTCACGCCGTCAGCGTTCCTTCTCCCGGCGCCGTGGACGGCCAGGATACGATGGTGCTGGGCCAATTCCTGCGGGACGTGGCCAAGCTGAATCAGGACAATTTCCGCGTCTTCGGCCCTGATGAGACGCTCTCGAATCTCCTGGGCGCGGTTTTCGAAGTCACCAACCGCCAGTGGGACGCGCGGGAAGTGAAGAATGATGAATTCCTCGCGCCCGCCGGGCGGGTGCTGGATTCCATGCTCAGCGAGCACCAGTGCGAAGGTTGGTTGGAGGGCTATCTTCTGACCGGCCGGCACGGGCTGTTCAACAGTTACGAGGCATTCATTCGCATCGTTGACTCGATGTTCAGCCAGCACGCCAAGTGGCTGAAGGTCACGTCAGAACTGCCCTGGCGCCGGAAAATTGCGTCGCTCAACTATCTGCTCGCCTCCCACGTCTGGCAGCAGGATCACAATGGCTTCACGCACCAGGATCCCGGCTTCCTTGACCACGTCATCAACAAGAAAGCCGACATAGTTCGTGTTTATCTGCCGCCCGACGCCAATTGTCTGCTCTCGGTCTTTGATCACTGCCTGCGCAGCCGGCACTACGTCAACGTGGTGGTGGCCGGCAAACACGCCCTCCCGCAATGGCTCGACATGGAAGCCGCCGTGGTGCATTGCACGGAAGGGATCGGCATCTGGCAATGGGCCAGCAACGACCAGGACGCCGCCGAACCGGATGTCGTCATGGCCTGCTGCGGCGACACGCCCACGCTGGAGATTCTGGCCGCCGTTTCCATTCTTCGCCAGCATCTCCCCGGCTTGAAAATCAGGGTGGTCAACGTGGTTGATTTGATGAAGTTGCAGCCGCAAAGCGAGCACCCGCACGGGCTGAGTGAAACGGATTACGATGCGCTTTTCACGAAAGGCAAGCCCATTATCTTTGGCTTTCATGGATACCCCTGGCTGGTTCACAGGCTGACCTACCGCCGGACCAACCGCAACCTGCACGTCCGAGGCTACAAAGAGGAGGGCACGATCACGACGGCCTTCGATATAAGGGTGCAGAACGAGCTGGACCGATACCACCTGGCGCAAGACGTGGTGGACCGCCTGCCGGATTTGGGCGCCAAGGGCGACTATCTGAAGCAGTATGTCCAAGACAAGCTCATTGAGCACAAGCAATACATTGACAAGCACGGCCAAGACCTGCCGGAGATTCGGAACTGGAAGTGGACGGAGCCGGGCAGCAACAAGGCCGTGCCGAAACCTTTTGTGAAGGGATCCAGAAAGCGGGTGACCCATGAGTGAAATCCAGCACGATCACCATCAGCACGGAGATCCGAACGGCGGCAATGTTCATCAGGGCCATCGTCCTTACTGGACGCGCGCGCATCGCGATTGGCGGGTCTGGGTCGGCGTGGTTTTAATGGTCGCGTGCATGATCATCTATTTGATGACCGGCGACTTGTCGTGGAGGCCTTACATGCACCCGCGGCC
>Ga0316226_1001949_pt1 | contig 20582 bp, 15 predicted proteins | sample TBH18017metaG_FD_206009 | JGI IMG/M metagenome (GOLD analysis project Ga0316226, IMG submission 206009) | Freshwater microbial communities from Trout Bog Lake, Wisconsin, USA - TBH18017 | ecosystem: Environmental > Aquatic > Freshwater > Lake > Hypolimnion/Profundal zone | place: USA: Wisconsin...
TGTTTAACCGTGTTTGGGCGTGTTTGGGCGTGTTTTCCGGGGTCAAAAACCGTCCGGTTTGGCGGTGAAACACGCCTTGCAATGGGGCGCGATTCGAGGCCGTTTGGACGAAAGGGACTGATGGGACGAATGGGGCCAATGGAGAAGCCCCCGGCCTGCACGCGACGGAGGGCAGCCTCCGCCGCCCCAGCGCACGGCGGAGGACAGCCCTTTGCCGGGCCGCCGACTTTTTCCCCATTTTTTCTTTGCAAAATGTCAAGGAGCGGGCGCTCGCGCGCCTCTGACAATGGCACTATACCATATTTAAATGGGAATGCAAGTAAAAAGAGCATTTTTTCGCGCGGAGGCGCGGAGATCGCAGAGCGGGAAGCGGGGGATTCTGTTCGCAAGTTGTTTCTTTTCAATGACATGCGACCTTGTGAGGGCGCATTGAATGACAAGTTTGCCATGACTTGGGGAAAGAAAAATTGCCCTTCTCCGCGAACTCCGCGCGAGGCCGCGTTTCCTGTTTGTGTTGGAAGTCGTTGCAATGCAATAACATGCGTGCAGGTTTTGAATCCGTTGACAGAAAACGCCCGCAGTGGCAGGATCACGACAATGACCGCTGCCAGGAATAGGACCGCCAAAGGCATCAGCGCCGCGCTTGACCAAACTGCATGCTTGGAGGAAAGCCAATGAATGAAGGCAAATGGACAAAGCAATGGCGACCCCTAACCCAAATGTTATATGTTAAGATGTGACCCGAATGGCAGTTAGGACCGCCAAAGGCATCAGCGCCGCGCTTGACCAAACTGCATGCCTGGAGGAAAGCCAATGAATGAAGGCAAATGGACAAAGCAATGGCGACCCCTAACCCAAATGTTATATGTTAAGATGTGACCCGAATGGCAGTTATATGTTAAGATGTGACCCGAATGGCAGTTAAAGATGTGACCCGAATGGCAGTTATCAACAATTCAATGAGGATTTCAATTTCCGGCCTCCATGTCTTTAGCGGCAATGAAAGCTGGCTGGCTTGCCAGTTTAAAAAACATCCACCAAGCCCACCGCAACCGCCTCTTGAGGGGTGAAAAATTTGTCCTCGTTTGGATTGAACCATGCGCGGACTTCATCGGCTGGCTTGCCGGCGCGGATTTCATTCATCTTCGCCCATCACGGGCCGCATCGGGCGCGAGAAGGCATCAACCGGGTCATGCGTTCAAACCGTATTCCTGTGGGAGGAAACGGGAACGGTCGGCGAGGGCGAGTTGTTGCCCGATGAATTCGGATTCGCTTTCCGGCAGTTCGTCCAGGGTGTCCCGCATGGTGTCGAACCAGACGACTTCGTTGGGGGCGACGCGCAATTTGCCTTTCGCATGGGCGCCGCTGAGCAACTCGACGGCTTTGCGGGCGACAGCGACGCCGGCATGATAGTGGGAGTCGGAGGCGACGATGACGCGGGCGAGTTCGACGGCGGAAGCAGGGGAAATAATGAATGCCTGGGGATCGGTGGCGACATCGGACTCAACCAGCCAGCGCTGGAGCTGGCTGGCGGATTCCTTGCCGTGGGAACGGGCGGTGTTCATCAGGCGGCAATCGTAGACAAGCTGTTCCATGTAACAGGTGGGGGCCATGGCGCCGAGCAGCTTGATATTCTGGACGGATTCGTTGGACCAGGTGTCGCAGCAGGCCGCCGAGAGATTGCCCATGGGGCTTAGGTGCGCGCAGGCGGCGGTTTTGCCTTCCATGGCGATGGGGCGTCCGGTGATGGCCTTGAGGATCGGATTTTCATAAGCGCAGTCCTTGCCGGGACCAACAGCGCCGCACTCGTAAGCGACAAGAGAACGGACGGCGGTGACGGCGCGAATCACGGCGGCGAAGACGCGGGGGATCATTTTTTGTTCGGCGAGAACCATGGCGGTGTTGCCAAAACCGCAGGCGGTGTCGCCGGCGCATTTGACGCCGTGTTTGTCGGCAATGTTCTTGAGATGCGTCCAGAGGAAGCGCATGTCGCGCTCGCCCAGGATGCAGAGGGAGAAGATGCAGGCCGCCAAGTCGCCGTTAACCAGGGCGTCATCGTGCAATTCCTTGCCGCCGACGGATTCGATGCTTAACAACTCCGCGCCGGCTTGGGCGGAGCCTTCGAACAACTGAAGCATCGCGTCCCAGTAACGGCCGCGGCGCATCAACGGGGGGCGTTCGAACTCGCGATTGTCGTTGGGGGTCATGCGCAGGACGGATTTCAAACCGCTGCGGTCTTTCTCAGACTTCATGCCTTCGAGGAGGATTTTGGCAATGTCCAGGCCCCAAGCCGGATGCTCGGTCATGGGAGGCAGGGTCTCGAATTCAATGACAACGCCGGGGGCTTCGAGTTCCGCCGCGCGGTGGAGGGCGCCGGCGATGATCTGCTGGTAGTTGCGGCGGACTTCGGGCATGGAGCCGGCGTCAATGCCGATGGGGGGCAGGGTGAAGTTGAGTTCGGGATAGACGGTGCCGCCGCCGATGACCATGCCGCTGCGGGTGGCGACGGGTTTGGGGGCGGAGCCGAAGATCAGTTCAGCCGGGTCCGAGATGGCGAGGGAATGAAAGTGCATGGTTGTTGCTTTCCATCAAGCTTTGCCCTGCAAGAGGGCCATGGCCACATCCACGGCGTTGCCGGCATCCTGGGCATAGGCGTCGGCGCCGATTTCGCGGGCAAACTCGCGGGTGATGGGAGCGCCGCCGATGACCACCTTGACAGGCAGGCCGGCGTCGCGGACGGCCTTCACGGTATCGCGCATGGCGGGCATGGTGGTGGTGAGCAACGCGGACAGACCGAGGAGTTCAGGTTTATGTTCCTTGACGGCCTCGACAAATTTCATCGGCGGCACGTTGGCGCCCAGATCAATGACATCAATGTTCGCGCCCTTCCACATCATGGCGACGAGGTTTTTGCCGATGTCGTGCAGGTCGCCTTCGACCGTGCCGATGACGGCGCGGTGTTCGGGTTTGACACCGGCGGCGACAAGGCGGGACTCCAGAAGTTTCAACGCTTCCTTCATGGCGCGGCCGGCGATGAGCATTTCGGGGACGAAGATTTCGTTGCGTTTGAACTTTTCCCCCACCGCCATCATGCCTGGCACGAGGCGATTTTCGACGATGTCGGCCGCTTTTTCGCCGGCGTCAAGGCATTGTTGTACAAGTGCAGGGATGTCTTTGCGCCGTCCGGCGATGATGGCCTGCGTGAGCGGATGATCTTCATTCATAGCGCGGGCAGGATGGCAGTCAGCGGCGATTGGGTCTTGTAATCCTGTGCGTTTGTTTTGTGATTTCATGCTCCCGTTTGTTTGCCGCCCTGAAATGTCTTGGGGTGACGCCTTTCATGTCTTGAAAGACTCTTGTGAAATAGGCTTGATCACAAAAGCCGCAGACATCGGCTATCTCCACCAGGGGTTTTTCCGTGCGGCGCAGGAAATCGCAGGCGAGGTCCACCCGGCATTGGCGGAGCAACTCGGTGAAGGAGCGTCCGGTGCGGGCTTTGAGAAGGCGGGAGAAATGACTGGGGGAAATGCCGGCGTGCCGCGCCGTCTCGTCGCGCGAGATGTCGCGGTGCAGATTCCGGCGCATGAAGTCGAGGGCCTTGCCGAGGAGAATCGGCGGCGTGAAGTCCTCCTGTTTTTCGATGGTGGAGATGACATGCTCCAGGGTTTTGCGCAGCCAGGCGGCCAAATCCTCGTCATCGTTGATTCCCGACAGTTCGGTAAGGAATTGAAAATTCATGCCGAGGACCTCGGATTGCATGGCGCCGGCCTCAATGGCGGCGCGGGAAATCATCACAACAAGCTCAAGCAGGAGACCCTTGAGCAAATCGCTGCGCTCCTCGCCGGCGCTGAAAATGTGGACGAGGACATGGTTGATGATGCGCCGGGCCTCGCCGCGGTCGCCGCGCCGGATGGCCGCCAGAAGCATCGGCTCCTGCAGCAGGTAGAGTTCGCGAATCCGGTCATAAGGCCGGTGTTCCAGCAGCGGGATGGCGGGAAAATCGTTCATGGCAGCATAAGATGCTCGATGTAATGGTCTTCGAAGTTTTCGGCGAGGTTGAGTTCGATGACCTCGACCTGGGCGCGGAGCTTTTCCATTTCGTCGAGCGTGACGCGGTCCACCAAGGCGAGCAATGCCCCGGCCAACGCGGTGTTGCCGACGACCCGCACCTGCTCGCTGCGAAAGCCCGGCAGAAGGCCGATGGCGATGGCGTGGGCGACATTGAGATGCATCCCGAAGCCGCCGGCGAGATAAACGCGCGCCAGGTCCGCCGCGCGGACACCCGCCGTTTCGAGCAGAATCTCAATGCCCGCGCCAATCGCGGCCTTGGCCTGCAACAACAGGGCCACGTCCACTTCGCTGACGCGCAACCCGCCTTCGCCGTTTGATGGCGTCAAGCATAATGCCCGCTCATTGCCGGCGGAGAGGCGGTATTGGGCGGGCAGGCTTTCCCACGCCGCCGGGTTGAATCTGCCCGTGACGCCAAGCAGGCCGCAGCTTCGCGCGGCGGCGAGAAAATCCACATAGGCCGAGCCGCACAAACCGTTGGCGCGCGCAGGGGGGACGTTGCCGATGGTCGCGGCGTCAAGTTGAAAGGGATTGAGCGCCAGGCGCAGGTCGCTGACGGCGCCCTCGCGGGCGCGGACGCCGCAGAGCAAACCGCAGCCTTCAAAGGCCGGGCCGGCGGCCGTGGCGCAGGCGGTCAGCCTGCCGCCGTTCTGCAAGACGATTTCACCGTTGGTGCCGATGTCCACCAGGAGGCTTGGCGACGGGTCGAAGACCATGCCGGTGGCAAAAACGCCGGCGGTAATGTCCGCGCCAATGTAACCCGCGATGCCGGGGAGCAATTGAAGCGGCGTCTCCGGGGCAAGACCGTCGGCGGCCAGGTGAAGATCACGAGCCAAAACCAGCCTGCTTTCAAGGAAGCGAGGCGTGAAAGGCGCGACGCCCAGGGATGTCGGGTCTTCACCGGCCAGCAGGTGGAGCATCGTGGTGTTCCCGGCGACCGCGCCGCCGGCGATGCGCTCCAGGGGGCGTCCGGCGCGCTTGCAGGCGCGAAGCAACAGGGGCTGGATCGTTTCCATCGCGATGGCGCGCTGCATGGCGGCGAGGTTTTCCGGTTTGCGCGCGGCTTCGATGCGGGTGACGACGTTGTCGCCGAAGCGGATTTGCTCATTGAAAGCGCCGGCGCGCGACAAGACATCGCCCGTGACCAAATCCACCAGGAGCACCACGACGGTGGTCGTGCCGACATCCACGGCAAAGGCGGTGTCGCGGCCGCCCGGCGCCGGTGGAAACAAGGGCTGATGGGCGAAGGGGATGGCGATTTCAAACGTGTCCCCCACCTGGGGCCGGTGTTCAATGCGGGAACGGGCAGGGATGCTGATGGCGGCCGGGCCGAGGACGCGGGCGCGGCAAGCCTGGACGGCGGCGGGCGCGGCGACTGTGTTATTATTGACTTGAAGCGTTCCTTCACGCAGCAAAACTTCGCACCCCTGGCAGAGGCCGCGCTGGCCGCAACGGGTGTTGAGCGGCAGATCGTATGCGGCAAGGACATCCGCCAGCGAACGGCTGTCGCGCGCGGCGGGAAGCTCCCGGCGCTCGCCGGAAGGCAGTTCGACCTGGAGGATTGCGGCGCGGCTCATGACGGGGAAAGCATGGCGTCCGCCGGTTCGGCGCGCAGAATGGAATCGTCCGGCGCGTGGCCCAGTTGCATTCCAGGCTCGATCATTTGAAATCGTTTGTCGTCCCAGTTGCCCCAGAGCAAGTCTTTCAAGAGCGCGGGGTCGCCGCGCAGATGCTCGAACTTCCAGCCCAGCCAGCCGGCGCAATTCCGCGCGTATTCGGCCTCGGCTCTGGCGTCGTCCGTGCCGAGGTCAAGGTAGGTGGCGGTGTCGTGCATTGCCCATTGATCGCGTTCGGTTTGGATGAGGAATTCGACGTCCTCCGGATCAAATTTGGCCGCCAGTTCGGCGCGCAGGGATTGGAGCCGCTCCGGTCCGGGAACGCGGCGCGCGCGATTCCAGCCCGGGGTGTAGTAGTAACAGGTTGGACAGCGCCGGTGATGTTCGGCATAGGCTTCCTTGCTGCCCATGAAGACCGTAATGCAATCGTGGGCGCGGGGGATGACGAGCTTGTGGCGCAAGGGGCGGAGACCCGCCGTGCCGCGACCGCACAGGCCGTAAGCCAGCGCCACCGCCTCGATGTCCTGGCGGGCGTCCACTTTGTCGAGATTTTCCTGCAACATGGCGCGAAGCAGATCGGGCCGGTCGTGCAAACCGATTTCAAAGAAGCGGACTTCGGCGATGTGCGCCGCGCCGCGCCCGAGGAGGACGATTTCGCGCTCGAACACCGAGCAGGCCAGCAGCGCGATTTTTGGCGCGCGCTTGTCCGGATGCGATAAAATGCTCATGACAACAAGATTTCAGACTCTTTGCCGCGAACGTATCCGTCTCAAACAACCCGCGCGAAACAGCGGACGTTTTCCGCCGATGAATGCCGGGGCACTTCGCAGCCCGCCGCGGCGATCCAGGCCGGCCCGGCATCGGCGCGGCATTTAGCCAGCGTCTGGCGGACGTCGTCCGGCCCGCCATTTTTGACAACGCGGATCGTATCCACGTTGCCCGCGAGCGTCTGGCGCAAGCCAATCGCGGCGCGGGCCGCGCACAGGTCCACCATGGAGTCCAAATCCACAATCTCGCAACCGAGCGAGGCCATGGCATCAACAAGATGCGTCGTGCGCCCGCAGATGTGCAACCGCACCCGTCCGCCCGCCGCGTGAATGCCGTCCACCAGCCGCTTTTCGTGCGGCAGGACAAACTTATCGTATAGCTCGCGGTTAAGCAACGAGGCGGCGGCGTCGCCCACGCCGATGATGTCCGCCCCGGCGTGGATTTGAGCGGCGGCAAATTTCAAGGCGACGTTCACGGTGAAGTCCGCCAGGGCGCTGGTGAAATCGGGATCGTCGTAGTAATCCAGCATGATGGCGTTGATGCCGCGCAAGTCGGCGCTTTCGGCGCACGGCCCTTCGACCCAGCCTTCGATCAGATGCGTGCCGCCCATCCGCCGCCGCAAAAGGCCGACGGCAGCGATGCGATTGGCCATGCGGCTGCCGGGGCGGCAGGGATCGGGAACAGAGAGCGCGGACAAGGCGGCGGGGTCGGCAAGCAAGGCGTTTTTCTCGATGATCGCGGGCGGGGCGTCCGGAGGAAAAAAGATGTCCGCCCCCAAGTCGGCGGCTTCGCAGCCGGGATCGGAAATGACCGAGACATGATCGAAGCCAAAGCGGGTGGCGGCGGCGCATTGGGCGGCGGCCTGGATTTCGGCGCGGGTGGCGTAGTCGCGGTAATTGGCGCCGATCAAATCGGCGGCCCACATCATGGTGATGGGCATGGCGGGAGGGCGGTCCGCCGGTTTGCCTTCGAGGAGGTTGAGGACGCGTTCGCGGGAGTTCATAGTTTTGACAAGTTTCAGCGGCGGACAGGCCAGCCCCGCTCAATTTCCTCCAGCGAGCGGCCTTTGGTTTCAGGGACCAGACGCCAGACCACCAGCATGAGCGCGAGACAGAACAGGGCGTAGATGTAGAATGGGAAGGCGTGGTGAAAACGCGCCACGAACCAGGATTCTTTGGCATCCATCATCGGAAAGGTCTGGGTCACGGCGTAATCAGCGGTCCAAAGGAAAAAAGTCGCCAGCCCCAGCGCGCGGCCGCGCACCGCGGTGGGAAAGATTTCCGCGAGAATGACCCATGTGACAGGCCCGACGGAGAGGCCGAAACAGCCGATGTATAACAAGATGAAGAAGAGCATCCTGGCGCTGGACACCGCCGGGTCGGTCAATGTCTGGGCCATTGCGCCCATGGCGGCAAGGCTGATTCCCATGCCGGCGGTCCCGATGAGCATGAGGGGCTTGCGGCCCCATTTGTCCACGGTGGCAATGGCGATGAGAGTAAACAAAACACCGGCGGAATTGATGATTCCCTGCTGAAGCAGGCCGGCATCCACGCCCGTGGAGGCGCTCATGGTCTTGAAAATGGTCGCCCCGAAATACATGAAGACGTTGATGCCCGTGACTTGCTGGAGGATGGCCAGCAAGACGCCGATCCAGAGCGGCAACCGCAGCCTGGCGGAGAACAGTTCCCCCCAAGTGCCTTTTTCCCGCAAGAGCGCGTTTCGGATGCTGTCGAATTCCGCCCCGGCGAACTCCGGTCCGCCGACTTTTTCCAGAATGCGCCTTGCGCCGGCGTCGCGGCCTTTTTCAATCAACCAGCGCGGGCTTTCGGGAACGGGAATCAACAGCAGGGCGAAAAGGATCGCCGGCAGGATGCCCGCGGCGAACATCCATCGCCAGCCGTTTTCGATGAGCCAAGCCTGATCGCCGGACCTGGCAATGAAGAAGTTGATGAGGGAAGTCAGGGCGATGCCGCCGACGATGGCGATTTGATTCACGGCGACCATGCGGCCGCGAACGCGGGCGGGGGTGATTTCGGCGATATACATGGGCGTTGAGATGGAGGCGATGCCAATGCCCACGCCGCCGAGGATACGGAAAAAGATGAAGAGGCGGATGTCATGGGGCAGGGCGGCGCCGACGGCGGAAACGAGAAACATCGCCGCCGCCAGAAACATGGCCGGGCGGCGGCCAAAACGGTCCGAGAGAGGTCCGACCAGGAGCACGCCCGCCGCGCAACCGATGAGCACGCAACCCGACGCCCAGCCTTTCATAAAGCCGCCAAGATGGAAACGCGTGGCAAGCGGTTCGATCGCGCCGGAGATGACGCCTGTGTCGTAGCCGAATAACAGCCCTCCGAGCGTTGCGACCAGACAAACAGGCAACAGATAGGAAAAGTTGACTGCCGCGTCGGAACTTGCCGGATGAAAATTCGCTTTCATGGTCTGGAAAGGAGGGCGTCTTGTCACCAGACCTTGAGATTAAGTTTCCCCCGGCCGGGATTGGCGAACGGCCCGGGAGCGGGATTGGTTTCATTCCTGCCATTACCGAAGAAATCCGTATTGACGCGGATCGGCGCGGCATCCGGTTGTTCGTAGGGAAGATCAGGGATGACGGCGCGGCCCAGCAGTTGGGTGGTCACGATGCGGCGCGTCCGCTCCACGCTCCAAGCCGCATCCCAATTCATTTGGAGATGGAAGCCGCCGGCATCCACGGCCAGTTTGAGCGCCGGATCAAACTTCGGCAGGACAAGGGGAGCGGTTTCATGCCGGGAAGGCCGGGCGCCGTGGAGAAAAACATTGCCGTCCATGAACACGGGCAATGGCGCGGCGTCGTATTGGCTCAGATCGGCGCGTCGCGCAAACACATTATTGTAGAAACGATCATCGCCGCACGGGTTGTCGTGAAGACCCGCGACTTGGGTGGAGTGCGCCTTGAGGAAGGGGGTCATGCGTTCGTCAAAGGGATTCAAATCCACCGCCCCCGCGAAAAGATTGTGGACATAAGCGCCGCCTTGGGAAACGGAGAACAACGACACGGGCGAAAGAAAGATATTATTGTCCACAAGGAAAGGCCCGTGATCCACCTCGACAAACAGGTCTTGCTCCTGGTTTTCGTGGAAGAGGTTTCCAGACACGCGCGCCCCCTGAGCCATCCAGTCCAGCCAGATGCCGCGGCAGGTGCGAAAGATATGATTGCGGGTGATTTGAACATCAATGGCGCCGTGAAACTTGATGCCCGCCATCTCCCAGCCGCCGAACAACTGGCGCACATGGATGTCATGGATGGTGTTGCCGGTGATGACGCTGAAAGCGGCGCCGAGACTGCCCACGATGCCCGCTTGTTCGCAGTGCGAAATGTCGTTGCCGCGGACAAGGTGGCGGCCGATGGTTTCCTTGTTCCAGCCGTTGGCGAGGGCGCGTTGGATGGTTTCCACGTAGCCGCCGGCGGTGTTGGCGGAAGTGTTGTCCCACGAGTCGCCGTATTTGCCCAGGGCAATGCCAGAGCAAATCGAGTGGCTGATGATGTTGCTCTCGATGATCCAGCCCTTGCTCCAGTGTGTGCCGATGAGGCCGATCTGTTCGGCGGTCGGGGGCGCCCACGGCGTGGCGGCCTGGCGCATCGTGAAACCGCGCACCGTGATGAAGTTCACGCCGGTTTTTTCCGGGTAGAAAACCGCGCGCCGCGCGTTGACTTCGACCAGTTGCCGGTTCGGGTTGACGCCCTTGAACCGCGCCCAGATGACGGTGTTGTCCTTGTCCACTTGGGCGAACCAGAAGGGCGCGGCGGACGCGGGTTGGAAGACATCGTCCAGCTTGGCGGCCTCAGTCAGCCATTGACCGTTGAGATAAACTGCGCCGGTGTGATGGTTCCTGCCCTTGTCCTCAAACCAGTCGCCATGAATAAGATCGTTGAAGGGATTGAAACCGCCGAAGAAAGAATGGGGCAGCGTCACTTTCCAGACATCATCCCGGACTTTCACCCAGTTGGTGACGACTTCCGATCCCTTGATTTCGACTTTCTCTCCCGGAGCGGCTTGAAAGACGATGCGTTTGGAATCCGATTCGCCTCCGCGCGGCGGGGTGACGCGTTCGCGGTATACGCCCGCATGGACGGTGATGACATCGCCCGGTTGCGCGAGGTCGGCGGCGTGTTGAATGGCGCGGAACGGAGCGGCCGCCGAGCCGGAGTTGGAATCGCTGCCGCCGGGAGCGACGTGGAAGATTTCACCACGCGCGGCGGCAGCCAGGGCGAGGGCGGTGAAACATGCGCCGAATACGGTTTTCATCATTCAAGAAACAGGGGGTTGGGTGATTCTAACGGCTGGCATCCTGGATGGCCTTGAACATCGCCAGGACATTTTCAATGGGCGAATTGCCCTGGATGTTGTGGATGGCGTTGCAAACAAAGCCGCCATCCCGGTTGAAAATGTTTATGCGCTCGCGCACCTCGCGATACACGGCGTCGGGCGTTGTATACATGGTGTGCTGGGTGTTGACGCATCCGCCCCAAAAAACAATGTCCCGGCCAAAATTCCGTTTGAGCTGGACGGGGTCCATGCCGGCGGCGGAACACTGGACGGGATTGAGGATGTCGAAGCCGGCTTCGATGAAATGGGGGATCAGCGGCGCCACCGCGCCGCAGGAATGGATGAAGATTTTCCAATGGGACTTGCGGTGGATGAGATCGTTGAGGCGTTTGTGATACGGCATGAAGAGATTCCGGTAGGAATCAACGGAAATGAAAAGGCTCTTCTGCGTTCCGAAGTCCGTGCCGGTGGTCACCACCGCCTGGACACGGTCGCCAAACATGCCGATGAGCGTCTCCATGTTTTTCAAGGCAAACTCGCACTGCTTCTCGAACACGGCGCGAACGTAGTCGGGATGCGCGGCGGTGGCCATGTACCATTCGCTGATGTCCCGAATGCCTTTCGGATGCTTGAGGAACGGGGCCGGCACCAGCGCGATGTCGCCGAAAGCCGTGCCGGGAGCGAGCAGAGCAACCCCCGTGTCCCCGGCATTTTGGTCGAGCCATGCGACTTGTTGCCGGTAATAAGCGATGTCCTCCGCCGAGAGCAGGCCGAATTCTTCAAGGTTGTCCTCCGGGTTCAAATGATCCTCGTCCAGCGGCTCCTGCCGGATCAGTGTGTCAAAGAAATAACCGCCTTTGGGCATGTGCGCCGACGGCGGCGCGGAGAGATCGCCCTCGGGATACATAAGCCAGCCGCCATCGGGCGCGGGCGTGACGTTGAAGCGGCCCGGAACAAGGCAGGGCGCGCCATCGAAGAGCGTGAACGGCTTCCAGCCGGAGGCTTCGTAACCGAAGATATTCTTGCGCGGCCAGACGCCGATGACATCCGCCCCCAGCGCCGCGCGGAGGCCGGCATCCACCTCGGCCAGCATTTGGTAAGGCTCGTGAACGCGGGCCGGTCCGGCGGAAGGCCCGATGAGCCGTTGCTGGAGCTGATGCACGACGGAAGCGTGAATGCCAGTGATCCAGGTGCCTCCGAAATCCACGCAGACCCGGTCAGGCTGGCGGTGGTTCAAAGTGGCGACGAGGCGTTGGCGCGAAGTCATGGCTGCGACGGGAGCGCAAGTTGAAAATCCAGACTGGACATGGGCCAATTATTGAATTGTTCGCGGAACTTGGCAAGACCCCATTTTTTAAGGGCCGAAGACCTTGAGGAGCCACAGATGAACACAGATTGACACAGATTGAAGAAAAGACTCTGGCTGGTTTGTTGGAGATTTTATCTGTGTTAATCTGTGGCTTTTCCGCTCTTTTATTTGCGCCGCCGAAAAAGAAGATCAACTTTGCCGGTGCGCACGTAGGGTGGCCGATTCGGCGGATAGGTTGTCTCTAATTCCGGCACAGCCGCGAGAAACTCCCACCCGTATAGACCGTTGCTAAACACGGTGGTTTCAATGCTAAAATCACCCGGTTCTTCCAGCGTAACCGGAGCCAGGTTCCGATTCGCGGCGTTGGTAGCGTATCGGTAGTATTCCGCATGCGCGTCGTTCTCGACGGTCTGCACATCATAATTCCATTGACCGATGCCTGACGCGTGCCATTGCATCCAGGCAATAAAACCAATACCGGCGGCGATCAAGAGCATCAGCAGGCGCATCACATGATCGGCTTTCGCTGGGAGCGCAGGCGGCGGCTCAAATTCAATCGGTTGCTGGCAACTGGGGCATTCAATACGGATGGATTTCATCTTGTTCCTTTCAGTTTCCGTCTCTGTCTGGCGCTACGCCCAAGTCCCAAACTTCTAGATGCGATGCGTCTTGCAAGCAACCGAGTTTTATCGCAAAAAAATCCAGCCGATACGCATCGCCTAGAGGCATTTTCGCCAACTCATCATGGACCTGTTGCGCACGCTGGACAGAGGCGGCATTGAGACCGGAAAAAAAGGCCCCCTGACTGCCTGTGATTGGAACGCCGCTCGCATTCCACCATCCATTTCCTTGAATGTCCTGATAATGTTCGGTCGCAATCACAATATGGCCACCCTGTACAAGCGCTTTCCATTCGCGCCGATCGGCCTCAAACATCTCCTTGTCGCTCTCGGGCGGATGTTCCAAGATGAATCTGGCGGGGTGCCGCTTGCCAGGCATCTCTTCGATCTCACCTTCCACAAGCCAGCCCAAATAATGTGAATGGAAATTCGTCCCGATTACCCGGCACCAGCCAGCCAGAGGTTTCGACGCAATGGCATTGGTAGGATCCATCCCATGCTTCTGCTTATACAAACTCCGCTGATAAGAATCGGCCTGTATGCGATTCAACGCCGCCGCATTAGTCCACCACGGGTAAAGCCGCGCAAGGCTGAATTGGCGCCCGCCAAGATTACGGACGGGCCATCGGTCAAAGGCATGGCTCTGATCTTCCCATTGGGCGGACGCTGCGAAGGCCATCAGCATGATCGCCAGATTTGCGAAATTTTTTTTCATAAGGACAGTTGTTGTCCAAGTTCAGGTGTCTGGCCAGCCTCCTCTTTTTGTTTAGCCAAGCTGTCGGCGCGGGTGCGAATCAGACAGGCGTGGATGCGGGCCAGTCGTTCAAGGACATCGAAGATCATGCGCAACATAATAAATCCAACGAAAACACCTAATCCAGCAAGCGTTCCGCAATTCACTCCGACCCAAAGTGAGACCAAGCTGCCACCAACCAGCATCACCCAGCCAACGCAGTAAAGGGTTCTCGCCTGGCCCTCCAGTTTTGCGGCTTCCCCGTTCAGGCGGGCGCAAATCGGATTCACCCGCTCGGGTTCCCCTCTTTCATCAGGCTCAACGACTTCGATTTTCCCCTCCGCCGGCGTGAAGGAAAAATCGCATTTCTGGCATCGGAAGGAAGACCCCAAATCTCCTTCCGACTCATAACTTTGGCCGCAGTTCGCACAACGGAAGTGGAATGCTGTTTTCATTTGCTCCCATTCAATTTGTTGATTGTTTTCTTCAGAGCATTGATGCGAAGTTTGATTTCTGTCAAGCCCGCAAGGGCTTCTTCCAAACGACGAGCTTGAGAGCCTTCTCTGTGGCTTCATGGAATCCGTCCATCGCCGGCAAGGCGCAACTGGATCGTGTCCGAAAGCCTGGAGCCGGGATGGAGCGGTTTGCGTTCCGCGGCGAAATGAGGTTCAAAAAAAGAATCGCCGCCGCCGCTGTGAAATCCGGCGACGAGCAACCCGGCCCGGCCGCCATCCATGAACGCGCGGACGGATTGATGCCCGTCGGAAATCACGCGCAGCCTGCCTGAAGGGCCGGCGAGGGACGCTTCGCGGATGGCAACTTTTGTGCCGCTGAAATCGTTTCCGCCAAGAACCGTCGCGTCCAGCGGCCACGCGTGGGCCGGTTTTCGCGCCGCGCAAGGCTGGCCGCCGGACGCGACGCGCGCCCTGGCGGTTCCGGCCGGGCGGCCAATGTGGCCGGGAGGGTAACACGACCACTGGGCCGCGCGGCTCCAATGGAGCGTTTGGAATGGTTCCGGTGCGAAAAACACCATGCCCCACTGGCGCGGATTTTCCTCAACGCCGGATGAAAAGTCGTAACGGACTTTGATTCCTCCCGCCGCGTCGAGGCGAATGACATACCCGCCGGCGGCTTCGTTGCATGAACCGTTGACGGCGACCTCCACGGCGCCATCCGCGCATTCGCTTGCTTCGACGGATTGGGCCTTCCAGTTTTCGCAGACATTGTTCAGGGGTTTCCAGAGGCCGAGATCCACCGGCTCGCAGGCTTCGCTTTGAAGCGGGAGAATCATCAACGCCGGGCCGCCGGTCAGGATGGTTTTGCCATGAAGACTTCCACGGACGAATTGTCCGGTCTTGCGGTCCAAGACGTATTCGACAGCGCCGCCGTGGATTTGAATCTGATCGGCGGCTTGAGCGAAGGCAAGCTTGCCGGTGGATTTTGCGACGGCGGCAACGGCATCTTCGGCGGATGTTCCGAGAAGGATTTCCTCCTCATCGCAAACAAAGCCGCGCGGATCGGTGAAAACGAGGCGCAACACGTCTCCATTTTTCAAGGCAGCCGGCGGCGTGATGAGCATTTCACCACTGCGCCGCGCGGGAATGTCCACGCGCGATGTTCCTTTCCAGCGGGCGATGTTCCACGCGATGCCGACTTCGCTCATGTTCGCAAAATTATAGCGATTTTCCACGGGAACGCGGATGGGTTGGCCCGCCGTCGGCAGCGGCAGCCTGCGCGCGGCCACGCGAACGGGCGAATAGGCTTTCTTCACGTGCCATGCCTCCGGTTTGTCGCGACGCCAGCTATCGCATATGGCGCCCCACATGCCGTAGCCGGCGAATTTTCCGTTTGGCAGGCGGAACACATCGTCAATCCCGGCCCAGATGGCGCCGCCGAGGCAGCCGTCGCGCGGATACATCAGGTCGGACATGCGCGCGAAGCCGCGGCCCCAGTCGTCGCGGACGCCGGGATCGGTGGCGAGTTCGCGGCGGTTGTAACATTGGACATGGCAGTATTCACCGAAGAGAACCGGGCGGCTTTCCTGGTCGCACAGGGCCGGCCCGTCCTCGCCGGGATAATGATAAACGGCAATGTCCGCCTGGCTGCGCCGCGTGTCGGACTCGCCCCAGCACTGGTCGTGAAAGGAAGTGGGGCGCGTCGGATCGGCGAGTTTCACGCGGCGGTTGACCTCGGCAAAAAGGGGCGACCAACGCGATTCATTGGCAAGCGACCAGATGATGACGCAGGGATGATTGCGGTTGGCGGCGAGGTTTTCAAGATTCGCGCGCATAAGGAACGGGAAAAATTTCCCGTCGAGATAATTCCACGAGTTCCAGACCGGATTGGCTTCATGGCCAATCCAGCACAAGGCCGCCTCGCACTCGACGAAAAATCCGTATTCGTCGCACAAGTCCAGGAACTCTTCGGGGGGCGGATAATGGCTGGTGCGGATGTCATTCACATTGGCCGCGCGGAAAAGCTCCGCGTCCTTCCTCCACGTTTCCGGCGTCAGGCTGCGTCCGCGCAACGGGTCCGTCTCGTGCCGGCAGACGCCGCGCAATTTGACGGGCGAGCCGTTGACGAAAAGGCGATTGCCGCGAACTTCCATCTGCCGGAAACCGACGCGCTGGCTGATTTTCTCCGCCATCTTGCCGGCGACAAGCAATTCCGTTTTCAGCGAATATAAATTGGGATGTTCGGAATCCCATTTTTTCGGCGACGCGACGGGAATGGAAAGGTCAGCCGCAATGGATCGGCCGGCCTGGACGGCGGGAAGGTTGACGGACCCTGAAGAAAGCAGTTTGCCGGATGAATCAACCAGTTTGAATGTCGCAACCGCTTCGCCGCCGCTGGAAGATTCGTTGGCGACATCGAGATGAACGTGAAGCGCGGCGTCCTTGAATTCCTTGTCGAAAGTCGTGGTGACAATCTGCCCTGCGACGTGGATTTCCGGGAGGGCAAAAAGCTGCGCCTTGCGCGTGATGCCGCCAAGCGGGTGCGCGGCGTATTGCGACGCGCTGGCGAGCGTGTCGGCGGTTGACTCGCTTTTCACCGCGAGCGCCAGGATGTTGCGGCCCGGCTTCACGGCATCGGTGATGTCGAGTTCAAACGCGGTGAAACAGCCTTCGTGCGCGCCGACCTCGCGTCCGTTGACGAAAACATGACAGTCGCTGTGGACCGTGTCGAAACGCAGTTTGACGCGGCGGCCCCGCCAGTCGGACGGGATTTCAAAGGCGCGCCAGTACGCGGCAGCCGAATCTTTTTTAACCGTGAAACCCTGCATCGCCCACTCGCCGGGCACTTCAATTTTATCCCAATTCCTGGTTTGCGCCGCGCCGAAATTCTGGAAGCCATCCGGCGGCCGCGGGTTGAATTTCCACGTTCCATCCAGCGAAACCAGCGGGGATCGGACACCGGCGACCGCGGCGGGACGCGGCGACAGGCGCGGCATCAGCGCGTCATCCGCCCCGGTCGCAGCCAGGGCCAGCGCGGCAAACAAAGCAATCAGTGGCGCATGGAGGAAGAGGTTCACAGGGGTTGCGTTGCAAGGGGCTTGAGGGCGAGGATGCGCACTTCACATGCGGGCCGGATGAGATGCAGGAGCCGGCGCAGACAGCGGAAACCGGTTTGGCCGAGGCGAAGTCTGACCGCCCAGACGGCGGAAAAGCGCGAATATCCAAATGCCCCAATCCCGGCTTCCGACACCTGGAAGCCGGCCTCCTGGACGAGGTTGCCCAGGGTTTGGACGTTCCAGGAGTAAAGGTGATGATTGGGTTCGGCGGGATCGAAATGTTGGCATACTCTCCCGCGCTCCAACGGGACATACAGCGGCAGCCGGCCTCCGGGTTTGAGCAGCCGCCGGATTTCTTCCAGAACATCCGGCGGACGCAGGACGTGTTCCAGCGTGTGATGGCAAATCACCACGTCCGCAACCGCGTCCGGCAGAACCCTGGTGTCGGCGACAAATTCAATGCCCAGGGCGCGAAGGGAAGGCTCCAGAAAATCCGAGACGTCATGGCCGATTTTCCGCCGGCAGCGCAAAGCGGCCAGATTCCACCCGGCCCCGGCGCCGTATTCCAAAACCACGTCGCCGGGCTGAATCAGCGGTGCGAACTTGCGCGCCCGGAGCGCGGCCACCCACGGGACGGCTTGCGGCGGGAGGCCGCGTTTGGATTCGTGGTAACGGCGCCCCGCGTCGCCGCGGTAATGGCGCTGGGACTGCTCGGTCGGCATGAGCGGCAGTGTAGGGCGGCGCGGCGGATTGCACAAGGAACGGGTTTGGGGTTTAATGAAACGGTGGATGTCAAAGTCAAAATTTGCGGGATCACCCGCGCCGCCGACGCAGAGGCCGCCGTGGAGGCGGGGGCGGACGCGGTGGGATTGATGTTTTATCCCGGCAGCCCGCGTTATCTTCCGCTGGAGAAGGCGCGGGAGATCGCCCGGCTCCTGCCGCCTTTCGTCATTCGGACGGGCGTGTTCGCGGACCCGGATCCGTCGGACGTGTTCGCCGCGATTCAGCATTGCGAGTTGAACCTGTTGCAGTTTCACGGGGCTGAAACGCCGGAGTTTTGCCTGCAATTCGGGCTGATGACCATGAAGGCATTCCGCGTGCAAAACGCCGATTCCCTGCCGCCCATGAGCGCGTACCGCACCGACGCCTTTCTGCTGGACAGCCACGTGGCGGGCAAACCGGGCGGGACGGGGGAAACGTTCAACTGGGACCTTGCCCTGGAAGCGAAGAAGTTCGGCAAGCTGATCTTTCTGGCGGGCGGGTTGACGCCGCAAAACGTGGCGGAGGCGGTGCGCAAGGCGCAGCCATTTGGAGTGGACGTTTCCAGCGGCGTTGAGCAATCGCCGGGGAAAAAGGACGCCCGGAAAATGCGCGACTTCATCGCCGCGGCGCGCGGCGCCTGACCGGACAGGATCGCATCAGGGGGCGGGATCACATGCCCATAATCTCATAGCCGCAATCCACGTAGAGCACCTGGCCGGTGATGGCCGCCGCGCCGTCGCAGGCCAGAAACGTCCCGGCCGCGCCGAGTTCGCCGGGCAGCACATTCCGTTTCAGGGGGGCATGCGCCTCGTAATGTTTGAGCATGTCGGAAAAACCGCCGATGCCGCGCGCGGCGAGCGTGTTGACGGGGCCGGCGCTGATACAGTTGACACGTATTTTCATCGGACCCAGCTCATACGCCAGGTAGCGCGTCGAGGCTTCCAACGCGGCCTTGGCGACGCCCATGACGTTGTAGTGCGGGACGACTTTGCGCGAGCCGTGGTAAGTCATGGACACAATGCTGCCGCCCTGGGTCATCAGGGGGGCGGCCTCGCGGGCCAGGGCGATCAACGAATAGGCGCTCACGTCGTGCGCCACCCGGAACGCCTCGCGCGTGGTGTTCAAAAACGTCCCTTCCAGCGCCTCGCGGGGGGCGAAGGCGACGGAGTGCAGCAGAAGGTGCAACGCGCCGAATTTCTCCCGCACGGCGGCCAGGGCGCGGACGATGTCCTCGTCGCGGGTCACGTCGCACGGCAGAAGCAGCGCGCCGGGGCCGAAGGCGGCGGCGAGTTCCTCGACGTTTTCCTTGAGGCGTTCGCCCTGATAAGTGAAGGCCAGCGTGGCGCCGGCGTCATGCCAGGCCTGGGCGATGGCCCAGGCGATGGAGCGTTTATTGGCGACGCCGACAACCAATCCGATTTTTCCAGCTAACAGTGACATGGTGTTTTCGATCATGTTTTTCGCATTTTGAGCAGGAGGTCCTTGCTTTCCACGGTGTCGCCGACTTGCGCGTAGATCGCCTCCACCGTTCCATCGCGCTGGGCGTAAAGGGTGCTTTGCATTTTCATCGCCTCCAGTGTCAACAATTTGTCGCCCTTCGCCGCCCTGGCGCCGACGTTGACGGCCAGGGACGTGATCAGGCCGGGAATGGGCGCGGCCACCTGCCACGGGTCGGCGGGGTCGGCCTTGGGGCGGGTTTTGGCCCTGGGCTGGACGGAACGGTCGGCCACCGCCGTCTCGCGCGGCATCCCGTTCAACTCAAAGGTGACGGGGCGGCGCCCGTCCTTGTCCGCGTCGCCGAGGTGGCTGAGTTTGACGAACAGGGTCTTGCCTTCCTCGATGTCCACGGAAATTTCCTCGCCGGGTTTGAGGCCGTAAAAGAAGGCGGGGGTGGGCAGCGCCGAGACATCGCCGTAATCGCGGACGAACCGGGCGTATTCGGCGAACACTTCGGGGTACATCAAATGGCTGTAAAGCGCATCGTCATCCGCCTCGCGTTTGAGCCTGGCGGAGAGTTCGTCTTTGACCTTTTTCAAATCCAGCGGTTTCAAACCCGCGCCGGGGCGGCCCCGGATGGGCTTGCGGCTGCCGAGCACGACCTTCTGCAACGCCTTGGGCCATCCGCCGGGGGGCCGGCCCAGGTTGCCGGAAAGCATGTCCATGACCGAGGCCGGGAAAGGGACGCTGCCGGGTTCCAGGTTCAACACGTCGGCCGGTTTGATGCCGCGCGTGATGAGAAACATCGCCATGTCGCCGACGACTTTGCTGCTGGGGGTGACTTTGACGATGTCGCCGAAGAGTTGGTTGACCTCGGCATAGACGCGGGCGATTTCGTGCCAGCGGGAGGCCAGGCCCATGCTGGCGGCCTGTTCCTTGAGGTTGGTGTACTGGCCGCCGGGCATCTCGTGAAGATAGACTTCGGCCGTGCCACTGCGCGGGGCGGTGTCGAAGGGGGCGTAATAGGCGGTGACTTTTTCCCAGTAATCCGAAAATTCGTTCAGCGCCTCCAAATCCAAGCCGGTGTCGCGCCGGGTGTGGCGGAGGGCGGCGACGATGGAATTGAGATTGGGCTGGCTGGTGGAACCGCTCAGTGAGGCGATGGCCAAATCCACAACGTCGGCTCCGGCCTCGCTGGCCTGAAGGACGGAGGCGGCGTTGACGCCGCTGGTGTCGTGCGTGTGGAAATGGATCGGCAGGCCGGTCTGCTCTTTGAGCGCCTTGACCAGCACGCGCGCGGCAAAAGGGCGGCACAAGCCCGCCATGTCTTTGATGCACAGAAAATGCGCCCCCATCCTCTCCAATTCCCGGGCCAGCTTGAGGTAGTATTTCAACGCGTATTTGGTTCGTCGCGGGTCCAGGATGTCGCCGGTGTAGCACAAGGCGGCTTC
>Ga0316226_1001950_pt1 | contig 20577 bp, 15 predicted proteins | sample TBH18017metaG_FD_206009 | JGI IMG/M metagenome (GOLD analysis project Ga0316226, IMG submission 206009) | Freshwater microbial communities from Trout Bog Lake, Wisconsin, USA - TBH18017 | ecosystem: Environmental > Aquatic > Freshwater > Lake > Hypolimnion/Profundal zone | place: USA: Wisconsin...
ATTTCTTGCACGGTCAGGGCGACGATGACTTTGTGGCTGCGCTTGAAGAACGATTCGATCTCCTGCAAGGCGTCCGACGAATAATCAAAGGACACGAAAAAGCCTTTCTCGCAATCCTCGCGCATCATCATGGCCTCAAAGGCGTCAATGACCATGAGAAAAGACCAGGCCAGCCTGCCCGATGACCGGAACTGTGAGGTTCTTTGTGCGTTGATGTCTTGTCGTTTCACGGGAAATTTTCCGATAAAGAGTATTGCCAATAGTTTCTGCCAGCATAACAGGAACCGCATTACCAATTTGGCGCAAAGCCTCGCCCCACGCACCGAGTATGGCAAAATCCTTTGGAAATGTCTGAATCAACTTCGCCTCATAAACTGTGAAATATCTCACCAGTCCGTCGGGAAAGCGGATCATGTTTTCTCCGCCGGGGACACCGTGTCCACCAGCTTTGACCGTTTTAGCTGTCCAATCTAAATCGCTGCCAGTGTGACCAGCGTAAGTTCTCGCACCATCCCGAAAGATATGGTCAGAAATGCCATGTTTGGCTCGTGGGTCTGGAACTCCTTGCAAAGTATCTCTGACCGTTTGCCACGGCTCTGACTCCGGCGCAAAAAAATTAAAAGCGTCCTGCAATTTTACTACTCGCGCCGCCAACCCGTTAATGCAGGTTTCGCGTTGTGTCTTCGGAACTTTGTGCCTGTCCCAATAAGAACCGGTGACGAATTTATCCCACAACAATCTTTCTTCGCTATGGGTCGGTGCGGGAAACTGCCAGGCTGTGCCAATGTCCGAGCGTATGCCAACAATCACAACCCGTTCACGACATTGCGGCACCCCGTAATCAGCAGCATTTACCAAAGTGAACTGGACTTGGTATTTGATGCCATCGTAACGCTCGTAATTTATTTTTTGTAACAACTTGTAATGTTCCTGCCAAGTTGCTTTCAGGCTTGCGTGCGCGTCAGGGAACGAAAGGCGCAAGATGATGTAGCGAAAATAATCTGAAAAAGATTCCCGAAGCAGCCCTTTGACATTTTCAAAAACAAACGCTTTCGGCGTCAACGTCTCGATTGCACGGATAGCATGGGGAAACATATCGCGGTTGTCATTGTTTGCCCCATGCTTCCCGCCCAAAGAAAAAGGCTGACAAGGCGGACCACCCGCAACCACATCAATCCCTGAAAGCCGGTGAAAATCAAAATCCTGAATATCACCCTCGAATACTTTTTCAGGGTCAAAGTTATGGCGCAACGAAGCACAGGCGTCGGGATTGAATTCCACAAACGCGCTGTGTTCAAAGCCAGCGAGTTCGAGGCCTTTTGCCAAGCCGCCTGCACCTGAAAATATTTCCAATGATTTCACTGTTTGACTGAAAGACTGCCCAAATGTTTCTTTATGTCCTCAATGATAGCACTTCGCTTCCGTGGCGTCCCGTTGCATTTCACCGCCCACTGTCTGCCCGGATGGATCACGTCCCAATCCGACCGCGCCTGTTCATACCGGCCTTTGCCTGGATCGTGATTGCCAAAACCGTCCAATGATGAATTCCACAACGGCCTGTTTTGTTTTATCAGTGCCGCCTCGATTGTGCCAATCATGTCAGAGCCTGCGTCTTCAAAAATAATAAACCTGCACATGAATTCTTTGGCTGACAAATCAGTGACGGTTTCGACATTGCGACTGTGTTCACGCAAACGGCGACAAAGCTCTGTTGATTGGTCAAGCGGATTGTCAGACGAACGTGCCTGACGCCATCCAGCCGGAACGGCTTTGCCAACATAAATTGCAGCCGAATAAGCCAGCCGGTTGATTTCAGCGTATCTGGCGTAAAGCGGATTCTTACCGATGTAATAAAGCGCATAAACACCCGTTCCCAAGAAGTTTTCCGGCGGCGGAAGCGTATGAACTGGAGTTCCGTTAAAAAAGCGCACGGCATCTTTTACAAGTTCAACGAAAGCATCGTTGCGATAAACGTGTTTACTCCTGTCAAATGATTCCTGTTTCATTGGTAATTTTGAAGTTTAGTTCCACCCGAAAACTGGTCGAGCATGACCTTGACGTAATGGCTGTCGAGGAGGGCGGAGGGACGCTTCGTCCCTCCGATTGCGCCGGAAATCTTTTTCGCCATGCGCGGAGCATAGAGAAGCGGCTCGCCGCCGTCAACGCGGGGGACAACGCGGGGTGAAAAGTCTAAAAGCTGCCTCAGCGCTTGTGCAGCCGGAAGAACCCGGCGCTGTTGGTCATGGGCAGGGTGACGTGATACCAGCCGTTGCTGTAGGCCGGCACGGCCGGGGTGGGCTGCCAGCCGGCGAGGTCGGTGGAGCTTTCCACGTCGTAATTGGCCGGGAACATCTGCCACGTCAGGCTGATGCCGGGTTTGTCCGGCGATGGCCAGCCGGCAATCTTGTTTTGGACGGACGGGGCGGGAATTTGCGGCGCGATGAGCAAAGCCGGAACCGGCGGCGCGTTCGTCAGCGAAATGACGGCGACGAACATGTCGTTGCTCTTGCCGTTGAGGTGGGACTGCAGCGCGTTGACGGTCGGAAAATTGGTCGAATACGTCGAGCCGGTGATGTAGGCGCTGTAGCCCAGCGGATCCACGGCGATGGCGTTGCCGTAATCGTTGTCCACGCCGCCAATGTAAGTGGAGAAGAGCAGGGCGGAGGCGTCGGGATTGAAGGCGATGACGACGACGTCGTTCTTGAAGCGCTTCTTGACGTAGTGGTTGGTGGCGGACAGGCCGCCGCCGATGTTGTTGGTGGTGACGGGAAAGTTGGTGCTGGTGGCCGAGCCGACGACGTAGGCGTCGCCCGCCGGATCCAGCGCGACGCCGTTGGCGACATCCGCGCCCCGGCCGCCGAACATGGCGGAGTAGGCGATGCCCGCGTTGGTGCCGTCCCAGGCGATCTTGGTGAGAAACCCGTTGGTGGCCGCCGTGTAGCGCCCGAACATGTTGGTGTTCACAAACGAGAAGGCGGTGTAGGGAACCGTGTCCGGAAAATTGGTGGAGGCGGTGTAGCCGGCGACATAGGCGTTGCCGGCGGCGTCGGCGGCGATGGCGTTGGCGCGGTCGTCGTTCGTGCCGCCGAGGAGCGTGGAATAGAGCAGTGCCAGGTTCGTCGGCGAATTGACGGTGAAGGCCGTGACAAACGCGTCAGTGGCGGGGAGGGTTTTGTTTTTGCTTTTGGTGAGGCCGGGCGTCCCGTTCAAGAGGTTGCCGACAAAAATGTTGGTGCTGACCGCGTTGGTGGGAACCTGCACGCCGCCGATCTTGACCGTGTAATAGTTCGTCTGGAGCAGCACCAGCTTCGGGATGTAATGGACGGCCGGAAAATTGGTGGAGTAGGTGTAGCCGGCCACAAACAGCGTCCCGCTGTTGTAGGCGACGGCGAGACCCTGGTCGAAATTCGTCCCGCCCAGGTAGGTGGCGTAGTTCAGGTTCGACCCGCCGGGGGAGATTTCCGCCACGAAGGCGTTGGCGTTGATGTAAAATGTATTGCTGCACATCAGGTGCGACTGGAACGCGCCGGGCGTCACGGGGAAATTGGTGGAGTAGGTGTAGCCGGTGACGAAGGCGTCGCCGGCGTCGTCCAGGGCGAGGCCGAAGGCGGCGTCCATGCTCTCGCCGCCGAGGTAGGTGGAATAGACCAGCCCGTCGCCGGCGGGGTTCAGCTCCGCGACGAAGGCGTCCTCGGGATAGGTCTTGAGATATTTGTTGAGCACGCCGCTGATGTGGGGATAAAGCGCGTTGGCCGTCGGAAAATTGGCGGAGTCCGTGTAGCCGGCGAGATAGGCGTTGCCGGCGGGATCCACGGCCAGGCTGGACGCGCCGTCGTTGCCGGTGCCGCCGAGATAGGTGGCGTAAAGCAAATGCAGATTTCCAGCAACATCATTCGTAAACCGCGCGACAAACGCGTCGCCGGTGACCTTGCCGCCGGCGTAGGTCGTCTGGAACGCGCCGGGCGTTGAAAAAGTCTGGGACGGGCTGTTGCTGTCCTTGGTGGAAAAAGTCTGTCCCGCCACATAGATGGAGCCGTCAATCGGGTTCACGGCGATGGCCCAGCCGGTGTCGCCGGCGTCGCCGCCGAAATAGCTGGAATAGGTCAGCACCGGGTCAATCACCAGCGGCTCGCTGCGGTCGTAGTCGCCGAGGGCGAAGGCCGCCGTGTGCGCGTCGAGCATTTTATAGCTCGCGGCGATTTCCTGCCGCGCACCGTGGATGGTCTGGTAGGCCACTGGCGGATGCTGCACCACTTCGCCGGAACCGAGGCTGATGATCAGTCCGCCTTGCGCGTCCACGGAAACTTTTTCCGCACCGTCAAAGCGCAGCGCGATGGCCGACGGACTGACGCCGGCGGCGAGGTTGAAATCATATTCCAGTTTCTGCCGGTTGCCGTAATAGACCACGTTGACGCCGGGATAAATATTATCCACGCGCACCTGCGCGAAGGTCGGGACATGGGCGCGCCACTGGCCGGCGTCGCTGCCGAGGAGATAATTGACGGTGCCGGACAGTTTCTGGTCGCCGGAAATGAACGCGGCGGGATTGGCGCCGACGAAGCGAAGCCGGCAGGCGGCGGTCTCGCCGTTTTTTTTGGTGAGCGTGAATTCCGCGCCGGCGGGCGAGAGGCTGAACTCCGAGCCGCCGGCGTGCGCGGTGAACTTGGCGGGCGTGCCGGCCTCAAACCAGAGCGGCAGGTTGCCGAACTGCGCCGCGCTTTGGGCGAACAGCCCGGCGGCGGTCAGGCCAAGGGCGAGGCCGGTTCCGAGAAATTTTTTGGCGGAAAGTTTCATGTGTTAAAATTCGCGGGTGTAGCCGACGCCGAACTGGAACTGGCCGCCGCTGCCGTTGTATTTGTCATGCGTCAGCGGGATGCCGTAGTCCAGCCGCAACGGCCCGAGGTGCGGGATGTTCAGCCGGATGCCCATGCCCCAGTCGTCGCTGTAGTTTAGCGAATAGGAGCAGGACGCCGCGTCCACGCAGCCGATGTCGTAGAACAGCGCGTAGCGCAGGCTCACGCCGCCGTCCTTTTCAAAGATTGGGATGCTGTATTCGTAGGAGCTGAACCAGTAGGTGTCGCCGCCGATGGGCTCGTTGACAACATAGGGCGTCATTACGTTGGGAGCCTGGCGCGGCGCGACGTTGCGGAATTTGAAGCCGCGCAGCGAGTAGAGCCCGCCCAGATAATAGCGGTCATAGAACGGCACGTCGCCGCCGGACAGGCTGTCGGCGACGCCGGTGCGGCCGACGGCCTCGATCACATGACCCTTGAACAGGCCGGGGAAATACCAGGCGGTGTGGACTTCCAGCTTGTAAAAATCCACGTCGCCCGCGCTGAACTCGCCGGTGAGCTCGGTGCGCTGGCCGTGGTTGGGGAGCTGGGAGCTGTTGCGCGTGTCGTAGGCCAGCGAGCTGCCGACGCGCTGGTAAAGATGGTCGCCGGTCTGATCCAGGATGGCGTAGGGCACGTTCGGCGTGGACTGTTTCGGATCCGGGCTGGCGACCGTCTGCCAGCCGTGCCAGCCGGGGTTCAAGGAGATGCCGATGCTCTCGAGCGTGTAGCTGGCGCTGCCGATGAGGAAGTCGCTGCCGAGCGCGCGGGTGAGGCTGACCTTGGCGCCGGTGCGGGTCTCGTCGTAAATGTTGTTCGGGCTTTCAAAATTCAGCTGGTGGCGGTAGATGTCCACGCCGAGGGACAGCTTGCGGTTCAGGAACCACGGCTCGACGAACGAGAGCTCGTAGTCCTGGCGCTGGGTGCCGAGCTGGACGCGCAGGCGGAGCTTCTGGCCGGCGCCGGTGAAGTAGGGCGGATGAAACAGATCAAAATTGCCCTGCGAAACTTCCACGTAGCCCACGAGCGCGTCCACGGAGCTGAAGCCGGCGCCGATGCTGAAGTTGCCGGTGTTCTGCTCCTCGACGCTGACGATGAGGTTTTTCCGCCCGGCAATCACCGGGTCGGTCGGCTCGGGGCGCATGTCCACCTTGTCGAAATACTGCAACCCTTCGAGGCGCTGCTTGCTGATCTTGACCTGCACCATGTTGAAGACGTCGCCGGGGCTGATGGCCAGTTCGCGGCGGATGACCTTGTCCTTGGTCTTGAGGTTGCCGTGGATCTCGACTTTCTGGACGTAGGATTTCTGGCATTCGCCGACCTGGAAATCCAGGTCCATCGTGCCGCGCTCGATGTTCGGCACGGTCTGGACGTGCATGGCCTGGCCCTGCGCGATTTCGATGTAGCCCTTGCTCCCGTAAAAATCCTGCACGGCCTCCGTGTCCTTGGTCAGCCCGTCCGGCGTGAAGATGTTCGTCACGTCCATCGGCAGGCTGTTCGCGCCGAGCTTCACCTTGGAGTTCTGGTAAAGCTGGATTGTTTTCAGCCCCTTGACGATCTCCGCGTCGGTGAACATTTTTTCGCCGCTGAACTTCACCGAGCCGACCTTGTATTGCCGGCCTTCATACAAATAATATTTGACGATCATCGAGTTGGTCGTCGGGTGCTCGAGCTTCACGTCCTTCACCTCGAAGTCGAGGTAGCCGTGGCTGTGGTAAAAATTCACCAGCTTGTCGCTGTCGCCGTCAAACTCGTCCTGCTTGAAGAAACCGCTGCCGGTCAGCCACGACCACATCCAGTGCGCCCGCGTCTTGAGCTCCTTGCGCAAAACTTTTTGGGAGTAGGCCTCCGCGCCCAGAAACGTCACGAGGATGATTTTGACCTTGGGGCTTTCCTGGATCTGATAAGTCACCGTGCCGTGGCCGGTCGCCTCGTCAATGCTCAAAACATATTTCACCTTCGTGTCCGAGTAGCCGTATTTCTCATACAGCTTTTTCATCTCCTGCACGTCCGTGAAAACTTTCTGCTCGTCCAGCGCGTCGCCGACCTTGATGGTGATTTTTTTCTTGAGCTTGGAGTCGCTCAGTTTCTGGTTGCCGTCGAGCTTGATCTCCGTGACGCGCGGCCGGACCTGCACCAGGTAGGTGAGGATCACGCCGCCGTCGTCCGCCTGGTCCACCGAGACGCGGATGTTGTAGAACTGTCCGGTCGCGTAGAGCGCATGCACGTCGTCCTGGCTGCCGCCGGGAATGTAGTTGTCGCCCGCCTTGAGCTTGAGGTTGTCGCGGATGAGCGCCTCGCTGACCGAGGCCGGCCCGATGAACTTGATGTTCACCTGGCTGATCTTCGTCCCGATGGCCTGCGCCCACGCCGCCGTGCCGCAGCCGATCAAAAGGAATATGGCGGCGAACCGGAAAATGGCTTTCATGGTTCACCGGCCGCCGGGCACGTCGTCGTCGCTGAATTTAGTTGCGGTTTCAAATCTCGTATATGGTTTCAAGAACGTCAGGTGGACGTCGCCCGTCGGGCCGTTGCGCTGTTTCGCGATCAAAAAATTCACCGGGATGCCGTCGTTCTCATCCGCCGCCGCCGCGTCGTCATCGTCGCCCGCGTTCGGCTTGTAAAGCAGGCCGACCAGATCCGCATCCTGCTCAATCGAGCCCGATTCGCGCAAGTCCGACAGGCGCGGCTTCCGGCTCTTGTCCTTCTCCAGCTCGCGGTTCAACTGCGAGAGCACGATGATCGGCACGTTCAATTCCTTCGCCAGCGCCTTGATGCCGCTGGAAATGTCAGCAATCTCCTGCTGCCGGTTCTCTTGCGCTCGCCGCGCAGTAGAGTTGCAAAGCTGCAAATAGTCAATCACAAAGAGCTTGATGCCATGCTGCTGCGCCATCCGCCGCGCCCGCGCCCGGAGCTGCAAAATGCTCAGGCCCGCCGTGTCGTCAATGAACAGCTTCGACGCCGACAGCCGCCCCGCCGCGTTCGTCAGTTTCGGAAAATCCGACTCGCTCATGAACCCTTCGCGGATGCTCCGCAGGTTCACGCGCGCCAGCGAACACATCATGCGCAGGATCAGCGACGCCGCGCTCATTTCCAAACTGAATACGGCCACCGGCAGTTTCAATTCCATTGCGACGTGTTCCGCGATGTTCATCGCCAAAGACGTTTTGCCCATCGAAGGCCGCGCCGCGACGATGATCATTTCGCCGCCGTGCAGGCCGTCCGTCATCTTGTCCAAATCCACGAAGCCCGTCGAGATACCGCCAAGCTGTCCTTGCCGGCCAAAATAATTTTCAATCGTCGCAATCGCGCCGCTCACCAGCGCGTTGATCGGCTGCATCCCGACCTGCTCGCGCGATTCGTTGACGTGCAAAATTTCTTTTTCAACCTCGTCCAACAATTCTTCGACGTTCCCCTCGTAGTCATAAACTTTGCCGACCACGCCCGAGCAGGTCGCGATGAGTTTCCGTAAAAGATATTTTTCGCGGACGATGTCGAGGTAGTAGCTCAAGTTCGCCGCGCTCGGAACCGCGTCCTGCAACTGGCTCAGATACGCGATGCCGCCCACTTGATCCAGCAGCTGCCGATCCTTCAAATTTTGCTGCACCGTGATCAGGTCAATCGCCGAACGCGTGTTGAACATCTCCGCCAGCGTTTCGTAAATGGTCTGGTGCCGCAAATCGTAGAAGGCCGACTTGCCGTCGTCCTTGAGTTTCTCGATGCACTCGCCGATGCACTGGTTCGGGTCCAGCAGCGCGCAGCCCAGCACGCCCATCTCGGCTTCGTTTGAGTGTGGCGGCAGGCGGTCAAGTGTGGGCATGGCGGAAGATGAACGGCGGTCGCCTTTTTGGCGGCGCGATTTTTTTAGATCAGTTCCCGTCGCAGTGCTGGTGCCTTCCTGCAACGGGTCGGAAACGGAGTCAATCATTCGCACAGAATCGCCGCTGGAAAATCGGCGGCAAGCCAAACTTGTTTTTGTTGTTCGCAGTTTATTCCCAGCCGCCAAATTAATCCGCCGTTCCAGCGGCGCGGGCTTGCCGTTCGCGGAGGATTTGTCCAGCGCCGTAGGTGCGGCATATTCCGCTCCTGACGGAGCTAAATCAAAATCAACCGCCGCCGGCTGCAAAGATTCCGCCCCTGACGGGGCTGCGGAGCGCGGCGTTCACGCCGCTTCAACGTCCAGCTTGCAAGTGAAGCGACCTGAAGGTCGCGCCCCACTCGCCGCCGCCGCACATCGCGCCGCGATTGCCGCCGCCGCCCAGGAGTTGAACGCGTTGCGCGAACGCTGGCTCAATCCGCCGGAATGGACGGAAGAAAAAATCCTGGAATTTCCCGGCAGCCTCGGCGGCGTCTGGGATCGCTGCATTGTTCCGGGGAGCGCGACCGTCCCGGTCGCACCGTCCGGCGTCGCGCCGGACGGGTTTCGGCGGGACGCCAAAACCGGCGCGCGAGACGCGCGCGCTCCCCAGACGAATCAAATCGGCACGGTGCGCTACCCGCGCCTCGAACCGCGCGACGCCGATTGCGCCGCCAAACTCAAAGACCGCACGCTGACGAAACTTTACAACGAGCGTCCCGCCTGGCTGGACTTGGCGCACAAAAAACTGGATGCCGCCGTCGCCGCCGCCTACGGCTTTCCCGCCGGGCTGACGGACGAACAGATTTTGGAAAAACTGCTCGCCCTAAACCTCGCCCGCGCCGCCGAAGAAGCCAAAGCCGCGAAGGTGAAGAAGCCAAAGGCGCAGCGGGCGAAAGAAGCCGACGAGCTGGTCTAAGGTTGCGGCTTCGTTTTCGTTTCGTCCGTCGAACCCACGGTTTTTCTGGCCGGAAAGGGCAGGCCGCCGCCAAAATCCAAGATTTCCTAAAAAGCAGCCAAAACCATTGACGGCAAAAGGTTTTCTGGCGTTTTATCACGGTTTTTGACGGTCAAAAACCGGGCTGGGGCGTCCGAGCGGGACTTTTGACGGTCAAAAATGGCGCTGGGGCGTCCTAGCATGAGTTTTGACGGTCGAAAATGGCGCTGGGGCGTCCAAGCGGGAGTTTTGACGGTCAAAAATGGTGCCGGGGCGTCCGAGCGGGAGTTTTGACGGTCAAAAATCGTGCCGGAGCGTCCGAGCGGGAGTTTCGACGGTCAAAAATGGCGCCGGAGCGTCCGAGCGGGAGTTTTGATGGTCAAAAATCGTGCCGGGACACAAATACCGGAAGCGTGACGGGCTGGGAGGAGGTTTTGCCGCGCCTTGCCATTTCCCGCCGGCGCGGCAGGGCGACGTTGCCGCCGCCGCCCAATTTATGGCGTCGCTTCCGGGCTAACACATTTGACTCGCCGGTTTTCACGGCTAGACTCACCGCGTTTATTTTGAACATGAATCGCAAACCCTCCATGCTCGTGGTGTTCCTCACGGTCTTCATTGACCTCATCGGCTTCGGCATCGTCGTGCCGCTCGTGCCGATGTATAGCCGGCATTATGGCGCGAGCGGCTGGATGATCGGCGTCATCATCGCCTCGTTCTCCGCGATGCAGTTCATCTTCTCGCCCATCTGGGGCAAACTTTCCGACCGCCACGGCCGCCGTCCGATTTTGCTCATCAGCACCGCCGGCGCGGCGCTGTCGTATGTTTTGTTCGCCATCGGCTCCGGTTTTGAAAATCATTCGCTCGCGCTCGGCGCGCTGCTCGTCTCGCGGCTCTTCGCGGGCGCGTGCGGCGGCAACATCACGGTCGCCCAGGCCTACATCGCGGACATCACGCCGCCGGAGAACCGCTCCAAGCGGATGGGTCTCATCGGCATGGCGTTCGGCCTCGGCTTCATCTTCGGCCCGGCCATCAGCGGCGTGGCGTTGAAATTCGGCGGCGCGACCGCGCCCGGCTGGACGGCGGCGGCGCTGTGCGCGGGGAATTTTCTCCTCGCCTATTTCATCCTCGTGGAAAGCTGGAAGCCCGGCACCACGCCCGTCACGAACCGCCCGCGTTTCGCGCAATGGGGCCACACGCTCACGCAGCCGAAAATTGGCCTGCTCATCTTGATTTTCTTTTTCGCCACGTTCGCCTTCAGTTGTTTTGAAAGCACCCTGCCGCTGCTTATCACCGATAATTTTAATCTTGGCATTCCGCTGCCGCCGGGGACAGAGCCGGGTTCCTTGCAAATCGTCAATGATAAATTAAAGCACGCCACTGATGTGGATGTTGTCAAACAGGCCAGCACCGTGATTTCACTGTTTGTCTTCTGTGGCCTGATTTCCGCCTTCGTCCAAGGCGGCATGATCGGCCGACTGGTGAAAATGTTTGGCGAACCGAAACTAATTTGCATCAGCCTCGTGATGACCGGCGCGAGCCTCGTGTTGCTGCCATTGATCCACGGCGAAGGCGCGTTGAAGTGGTCGGCAATTTTTCATCTAGCGGACAAACCTTGGATCGCCATGCTTGCCGTCCTCGTGCTGCTCTCGCTCGGTTCCAGCCTGTCGCGCGCGCCGCTGTTCGGCCTGCTTTCCAACCTCACGCCCGCGACGGAGCAGGGGGCGACCATCGGCGTGGCACAAAGCGCCGGCGCGCTCGCCCGCATCGTCGGCCCCATCTTCGCGGCGACGCTCTACGGCCTGAATGATTCCACCCGCGCGCTGCCCTATCTCATCTGCGGCGGCATCGCCATCCTCGCCGGCCTGCTCACCGTGCGCCGGCTGCTCGCGAAATGAATTTGGAAACATCCAACATTCAACACCCAGCAACGAACCTCCAATGATTTCCACTTTGCCTGTTCACTGGTGGTTGGATGTTGAATGTTCGATGTTGGATGTTTCCCGATAAAATGTTTCCCGATAAAAAGGAGCGGCGGACTGGCATTCGCACCTGGAATTAATTGCCAGCCCGCCGCCTTGCCGTTCACACGAACGGAAGTGGTTCAGTTGTCACCCGGGGGCGGGCCGGGCGGCATGTTGTTGTCATCCGGCCCGGGGCCGTTGCCCTGTCCCTGGCCGCCGGGACCGCCGGGACCGCCGCGCATCTGGCCGCCGCCCGAACCGTTGGGGCGCATCGGCGGGCGCATGGTTTTCAACTGCGCCATCTGGGCGGGCGTGAGGATTTTTTCCAGCTTCGCCTTCGTCTCCGTTTCCAGCGCGGCGAGCTGGGTCTTCTGGTCGTCGGTCAGCTTGAGCATTTCCGCCGCGCGGGGCGGCAGCAGGTGGAAGCCGCCGCGTCCGCCGGGGCCGCCGGCGGGCTGGGAGGCGTTGGGCGAGTCGGACGGCGGCGGGCCGCCGGCCGGGGGGGTGTTGTCCTGGGCGCTGGCCGCCAGCGCGAGCGCGCCGAGGGTTGCCGCGAGGGCGATGGTCATTTTAGTTTTCATAGTTATGTCTTGTTTGTTTGTTTGTTACGGTTCAGGTGCAAATCATTTGACCGCAGGCCGGCCAGGTTCGCTGGCAACCGTGCCGCGCCGCGTCTGTCGGGTCTCACTTTTCATGCCGCCAATCTACCTCAAGCAACCTTAAGCCGACGTTAAGCCGCAAAAATTATGAAATTATTTTTCCGCCGCCGCAAATTGCGCGTCCGTCAAGGTCTTGAGAAACTCCACCAGCGCGTGCTGGTCCGCTTCCGTCAGCGGCACGCCGCCGTCGGGATGCTTGGCGAGATTCGGGTCGAGCGTGGCGCTGCGCGGGATGCCGGTCGAATAATGGCGAACCACGTCCTCCAGCGTGCGGAAGCGCCCGTCGTGCATATACGGCGCGGTGAGCGCCACGTTGCGCAGCGACGGCACGGCAAACTTGCCGCGATCCGAAGCCTTGCCCGTGACTTTCTCGCGCCCGATGTCCGTGAACGCGCCGTCCGCGCCGTTGTTGGCAAACGCCTGGCTCTGGAACAGCGGCCCGCCGTGGCAATGAAAACAGTCCGCGCCGAACTGCCCGCGCCGGGGGTCGTATTCCGTGGAAAACAATTCAAACCCGCGCTGTTCCTCCGGGGTGAATTTTTCCCCGCCGCGCAGCACGCGGTCGAACTTGGCGTTGAACGAGGTGAGCGTGAGCAGATAATTTTCCAGCGCGAGCGAAATCTTTTCCGGCGTGATTTCCGGCGAACCGAAGGCGGCGGTGAACAATGCCGGGTAATCCGTTTCTGCTGGTAGCACAGGCGTCCCGCCTGTTCCGTCGGGCGTCGCGCCCGAAGGCGACGTGACGGATGATTTGCCGGGTTCGTGTGACAAGCTTTGCGGCGAGTGCGTCCCGACGGTTTCCGGCGCGACGCCGGAAACGACAGGCCGGAGGCCTGTGCCACCCAATTTCACAATCAGGCTCGTCAGCGACTCGTGCATCTCAATCGGATTTTGGATCGGCTGCAAAACTTGTTCCCGCAAACTTTTGGCGCGGCCGTCCCAGAAAAATTCCTTCTTCCACGCGAGATTGAACAACGCCATGGAATTGCGCGGGCCGAATGCGCCTTCCGCGCCGCGCGCCACCCGGCGTCCGTCCGTGAACGCCTTGGCCGGCGCGTGGCAGTCCGCGCACGACTGCGCGTTGTTCACGGAAAGTTGTTTGTCGAAGAACAAAGCCTTGCCCAGCGCCACGCGCTCGACGGTCAGCGGATTGTCGCGCGGCAAATCGGGAACCGGAAACGTCGCGCCCATCTGGAACGGATACGGCGTGAATTTGGCCGGCAGATACAGCGGCGGCGGATGCACGACGGCGATTTCCGCATCGGTCAGCGAAATGATTTTGTGGACGCGAAACGCGCCTGCCAGATTGACGACCAGCGCGGCGGAAATTGGATCGCCGTCGCGCGAGTGCGTGGAAGAACCGTCCTTGCCGAACGCCAGCGGGCGCGGCGCGTTCAGCAAAGTGGCGAGGTCAAAATCAAGTTCCACCTTGGTTTCATTCGTGACAATCAGCGGCGCGGCGAGGGTGATGCGGGTGGCGTTGGTGTCGCGCGCGAGATGATACGCCCAGCCGTCGAGTTCGCCGCTGGCGTTGCGCCACAAACCTTCCAGCGCGAGAAAAATAAATCCGCCCTGCCAGCTCCAGTGCAGGCCGTTCAGGTTGGGGTTGAGCGGGTGGCCGGCGGGAAACTTGGAAACGTCGGCGTGGTTAAGGTTTGTGTTCAGGCCGACAAGAAAGCGCACGGAACAAAATTCGCCCGCCGGAATCTTGTCGAGCCAGATGGAATTTCTATTTTGGTCGAAATCGAGCCACGCGACGGAATTGGAAAGCTCCAGCCACGAGCCGTCGTTGCGTTGCAGCGCAAAATCGCTGGCGAGATAGCTGACGCGCGTGACGGAAAAAGTTTCGCCCGCCGCCGTCCGGTAGCGGAACGACGCGGGCTGCAAATTCTCGCCGGAAACCTTGGGCGTGATTTCAATTTGCAGCGTCGCGGCAAAAATAAAATTCCCGGCTCCAGCCAGAAACCAAACTGCCAACACCAGTCCCAGCGTTCGGGCGATTGGTGGTTTGCAGTTTCGAATTTGCAGCTTCATCGGCGGCTTGAATCATGGGTTGATGGTGAACCCGCCCGCCAGGGTGAAGACGACATTGTTTTGAGGCGCGGGAAGCGGCGGCGGCGGAAAGGTGACAATCACATCTTTTGCGCCCGTGGCGGTGCCACCGGTGATGGCAAAGGTTGCGACGACCGTGCCTTGAACCGCATACGAGACGCTGGTTCCAGAAATGCCGCCCAGCGTGACGCTGGTGACGGATTTGCCGGCGGGAGGCGTTGACGGCGGGTTGGAACCGCCGGTCGGCAACGTGATGCTGACGGTGATGTTCGTGCCGGTGCCGCGACTGACGCTGCCGCCGGGCGCAACAAAACTTGCGGCGCCACCGCCACCGCCGTCATACGCCGCCAGCGCGGTCTGCGCGACGCGATAGAAACGGTAGTTGTCCGTGGGATTGTTCGTGTAGCCCGCCGTGTTCAGCACGGCGGCGACGGTGGTTGAGTTGGTTGTCCACGAAGCCAGATTGGTCGAGGACTGCACCATGTAAGTGCCGCCTTCGGTCGCGCTCCAGGTCAGCGTGACCGTCCCGTTGTTCACTGTGGGCGCGTTGAGCGACGGCACGGCATTCGGGCCGCCGTAGAAATTGGTGGCGATCGATTCGCTGATGGACGCGACGCTGCCGCCCGCCGCCGTGCCGTAGTAGCCGCGCCCGATGTTGTAGGGAAAGAGCGGCGTGCCGTTGGATGAAATCGCGACGAAGTAGGCGTAGGTGCCGCCGGGAAATTCCGGCGTGACGCACCAGCGGCCATTGTATTCGTCGAGGTCGAAATCCACGCCCTGCGTGTAGCCATGGTCGCCGAGGTAGTCGTTGTCCTCCATGTAGCGTCCGAGCGGGTAGCTCGTGCTGACAGCGGGGCCGGCGACGATGTTGGACGCGACATTGAACAGGCGCACCGCCCATTGCGGGATGGTCGTGCGCCCGTTCGCGGTGAGGTTGCTGGTGCCGTAACTGCCATTGCGGATGACGTAGCCGGAAACCATCCGGCGGATGCCGCTGCTCGCATCGTTGGAAACCGAATAGCCATACGACCCGTAGATTGGAAAGCTGTCCGCGACCCACCCGAGAATCGGCGAATGTTTCGTCGGCGTGTTGGTGGACTCGCTGTAAGTTTTCGTGGCGGCATTGTAATCCACATGGTCGCCGAGCAGGTAGCGCAACGCCGGCGGGTTGGCGTGGTAATGATAAGTGCCGGTGTTTTGCTGGTGCGCGTTGCCCGCGTCGAAGGTCGCGCCCTCGTTCACATACGCGTCGCGGTTCCAATAATAGGTGGTGTTGCCCGCGCTGACTTCCGCCGAGCCGTTCCACGCAAACGCGTCCCAGCTGTTGAACATCTCCACGCCGTCCACAAAAATTCCGATCTGCCCGCCGCCGCTGATGAATTTTGCCGCCGGCACATTGTTCGTGCGCGGCACGCGGTAGAGCAGCTTTTGGTTTGCCGGCAGGTTGGGAAACGACCCGTTCTGCCACGGCCCCATCGTGTATCCCGCCAGCCCGGTGCTGCGGATATAAACCGAATTGGACGACGAATAAACTTCCTGCACGCCGCAATACGCCGGCGACGACTGCGTCTGCGAGCCGTTGCTCCACGTCGTCAGCGCCGTGCCGGCGGCCAGCATGGTGTTGTTTGTGTAGATGCGCGCGTATTTGCCGGAATAAGTCGTGAACCAAGAATTCGTGCGCGGGTCGGCGGCGTGGGCGGCGGCGGCGAGCGCGAGAAAACCCCCGGCCAGCGCGGCGGTGAAGTTTGTTTTCCGTTGGGTGTGAATTTGAGTTTTCATGCCGTCACTCTACGCGGACCAACCTTAAGCAAACATGAAGTTGACTATTAATTGCGCAGATGCGCAATTTTTTCCTTCATCTTCCCTTAAGGTCGGCGCTGCGAAAATTCAGGCGCTGGCGGAATCGCGGCGTCCGTGCTAAAACTCCGCCAGCCCGAACATGAGAATTCTCATCGTTGAAGACGAACCGGATCTGCTCGCGAGCCTCGCCCAGGCGCTGCGCGAGGAGGGTTACGCCGTGGATACCGCCGACAACGGCGACGATGGTCTCTTCAACGCCGAAGGCACGGACTACGACGCCATTATTTTGGATGTGATGTTGCCGGGCATGGACGGCTGGGAAATTCTCAAGCGCCTGCGCAAGACCAAAAAAACTCCCGTGCTCATGCTCACCGCGCGCGACCAGACGTGTGACCGCGTGAAAGGCCTCGACACCGGCGCGGACGATTACGTCGTGAAGCCGTTCGATCTTGAAGAAGTATTTGCCCGCCTGCGCGCCATCATCCGCCGCAGTGCGAACCAGACCACGAACGTCATCGAGATTGGCGAGGTGAAAATTGACACCGCCGCGCGCCACGTTTTCTTCAAAGACAAACCGGTGGAGCTGACGGCGCGCGAGTATTCGCTGGTCGAATTCATGGCGCTGCATCGCGGCGAAGTCGTCACGCGCACACAGCTTTACGAGCATCTCTTTGACGAAAATGAAAGCTCGCTTTCCAACCTGCTCGACGTCCACGTTTCCAACGTCCGCAAAAAGCTCGGCGCGGAATTTATCGCCACGCGCCGCGGCCACGGCTATTGCATCGAATGAAGATTTTTAACTCCATCAAGTGGCGGCTGCAAATCTGGTATGGCCTGATTCTGGTCGTAGTGCTGGCGGGTTTCGGCATCACCGCGTATCAACTGGATCGCAACCGGCAGTTCCGCCAGATTGATGATGAACTGCATCACCGGGTGAATCTGCTGGCCAACGCCCTGCGCCGGCCGCCGCCACGGGGGGGGAACGACAACCGTCCGCCACCAGGCCAGCCGCCGCGCGGACAGGATTTTGACGGTGCGCCCTCTGACAATCCGCCGCAAGGCCAGTTTCCCGACGGCGAACCGCCGCCGCAAAGAAACCGTCCCCTGCCTGAATTTCATCTGCCGTCGGAAGACGCGCATTTCTTTGAAGCCAGCGATCCGCACGGCTTTTATTTCATCATCACTTCCCGCGACAACAAAGAAATTGCCCGCTCGACCAACCAGCCGGAAAACACGGTCTTATTTGAACCGGGCAGGTATTATGCCGGCCAGATCAACCGCGTGGATAACCTGCCTGAAAATGCCTATCATCCGCAGAAGACCGTCAATTTTGACAGCTATCGGGAGGTTGATAACGTGCTGCCGTCCGGTGAAAGAATTTGCGTCGGCTGCTCCGTCGCGCCGGAACTGAAGGAGCTTCGTCTGACGGCCTTAAAACTCACTGGAGTCGGCGGCGTGATTTTATTTTTTGGTCTCGCCGGCGGCGGCTGGCTGGTTTCACGCGCCATCAAACCCATCAATGAAATCAGCGCGACGGCGGTAAAAATTTCCGCCGGCGACCTGTCGCAGCGCATCAACGTCGCCGAGGCCGAAAGCGAACTCGGCCAGCTTGCCGCCGTCTTGAACTCCACCTTTGCGCGGCTGGAAACGGCGTTTGCGCAGCAGAAACAGTTTGCGTCCGACGCCGCCCACGAACTGCGCACGCCGATTTCCGTCATTCTCACGCAGACGCAGACCGCGCTCAACCGCGAGCGCGATGCGGCCAGCTACAAGCAAACCGTCGAGGCCTGCCAGCGCGCGGCGCAGCGGATGCGGAAACTCATCGAGTCGCTGCTCGCGCTGGCGAGGTTTGACGCCGGGCAGGAAATCCTGAAACGTCTGCCGTTTGATTTTTCAAAAACAATTGCCGATTGCGCGGAACTCGTGCAGCCGCTCGCGGACGAGCGCGGCGTGAAAATTTCCATCGCGGCCAAACCGATGGAAATCATTGGTGATTCTGAACGGCTGGCGCAGGTCGTCACGAACCTGCTCACCAATGCAATCCAATACAATAATCCCGACGGCGAGGTGCGCGCGAAACTGGAGGCGCAAGGCGATCTCGCGGTTCTGACGATTGCCGACACGGGGCAGGGGATTGCCGCCGAAAATCTGCCGCGCGTGTTTGGAAGATTTTTCCGCGCCGACGCGGCGCGCACCGGCGCGGGCAATGCGGGACTCGGCCTGGCGATTTCCAAGGCCATTGTCGAGGCGCACGGCGGCACGATTGAGGTGGCGAGCGGGGAAAATGTCGGGACAACTTTTACCGTCCGGCTGCCGCTTGGCTGATTTCACCGCAGGAACATTTCCGCCGCCGCATCGGCGAAGCGCAGGCCCTGATGCGTGAGCTGAAACTTTTCTTGGTCGCGCAACGCCCAGCCGCGTTCGGCCATCTGGTTCATTTCGGAATCCCATTCGTTTCGTAAATCAAAATTGGTCGCGCGTTGAAATTCCGCGAACGGCCAGCCGGCGTTCATGCGCAAACCGAACGCGGCGATTTCCCCGGCGCGGCGCAGCGGCGTTAGTTCTTCGCTGGATTCAATTGCGCGCTTTCCTTTTTCCAACTGGTCGCAGTAAAGCTGCGTGTTCGACCAGTTCTTCGTCCGCACGCCGCGAACGTAGCCGGTCGCGCTGGGGCCGAGGCCGTAATAGGAGCCGCCGCGCCAGTAGTTGACGTTGTGTTTGCAGGCGAGCGACGGGATTGCGGATTGCGGATTTCGGATTGCGGATTTGTTGCGGGCGAAGTTGGCGATTTCGTATTGTTGAAAGCCGCCTTTGGTCGCGGATGAAATCAGTTCCTCATACATTTCGCAGGCGAGGTTTTCGTCCACGGAAAACTCGCCGGCCTGGAGCTGGTCAAACAGCGGCGTGTCGTCCTCGTAAATCACCTCGTAGCTGGAGAGATGTTCGCTCTGCATGGCCATCGCCTCGTTCAAGGTCGCGCGCCAGATTTCCATCGTCTGGCCGGGAATGGCGAACATCAGGTCGAGGTTCACATTGTCAAAACCGGAAGCACGCAAAATGTCGAAGGACTTAAAAACCATTTCGCGCGAATGCACCCGGCCCAGGCGGTCGAGCAGTTTTTCATCGAGCGACTGGACGCCCATCGAGATGCGGTTCACGCCAAAATCCCGGAGCAGCTTGCACTTGTCGGCGGAGACGGTGGCGGGATTGCTTTCGATGGTGAACTCTTCCGCGCCGAGCAGATTGAATTTTTCCATCGCGCGCAGGATGGTTTCCCACTGGCGCAGGTTCAAAATCGAGGGCGTGCCGCCGCCGAAGAAGACGGTCTGGGGCTTCAAATCGTGCGCGACGATTTCGAGCTCGCGGACGAGCGCGGCGACGTAGCGGCCGATGAGTTCGCCGGAGGACGCCTCGGAATAGAAGGCGCAGTATTCGCATTTCTGCGCGCAGAACGGGACGTGGACGTAGAGGCTCGTGACGGGCGCCGAGGAATTTTCCAGCATGGCTTCAGGTTAGCGAAGCCATTGGTGGACGCGAATGAAATCCGCCGGCGGTCAGGCCGGGCTGGCGCGCTGGACGTTCTGCGCCTTCAGGCCTTTTTCGCCGGGGATGGTTTCAAAGGTCACCGGCTCGCCTTCGTCGAGGGTTCGGTAGCCGGTGCCGATGATGGACGTGTGATGCACAAAGACATCCTGCCCGGAATCGTCGGCGATGAAGCCAAACCCCTTCTTGTTGCTGAACCATTTTACTTTGCCGCTGGCCATAGCTGCTCCTGATTTTGCGAGGTGCCGAAAAATGAAACGGACACGGCTGGTTCAGCCGCGTCCGTGAAACATCACTTTTCCCAAATTTTCATGCCTCGGTGTTGTGGGGCGACTATGAAACTGATCCATCCGTCCGTCAAGGGAAAGTTATGCGCTAATCCACGTGCAAAGCTTGTTCCAGCATTTGCGGCAGATGGCCGGCCAGGGCGCTTTCGGTCACGGCCAGATTCGCGCCGGCGGCCTGCGCGGCGGCGAGCAAATCCGGTTTGCCGTCTGGCGCGAAGGCGATGATCGGCACATGGCTGGTGGTGCCGTCGGCCTTGATTTTTTTTATGGCGCCCGCGACGTCACCCTTGGCCGCGAGATCGGCGACCAGCAGCAGCGGCATTTCCCGCTGCACGGTGGCGGCGAGCCGCGCGGCGTTGTCGAGCGCGAGGACACGGTAATTCAAGTCCTGCAGCCGGTTCACCAACTGGCTGCCGGGCATGAGCCGTTCGTAAAAAACAATGGCGAGCGGCTGCATGAAACGTCAGGGCAGATCCGTCGCGCCCATCAGGAAACGGTCGCACTCGCGCGCCGCGCCGCGCCCCTCGTTGAACGCCCAGACGACGAGGCTCTGGCCGCGCCGGCAGTCGCCGCAGGCGAAGACGTTCTTGAGGTTCGTCGTGTATTTCTCGAACTCGGCCTTGGCGTTGCTGCGCGCGTCGCGCTCGATG
>Ga0316226_1001960_pt1 | contig 20500 bp, 12 predicted proteins | sample TBH18017metaG_FD_206009 | JGI IMG/M metagenome (GOLD analysis project Ga0316226, IMG submission 206009) | Freshwater microbial communities from Trout Bog Lake, Wisconsin, USA - TBH18017 | ecosystem: Environmental > Aquatic > Freshwater > Lake > Hypolimnion/Profundal zone | place: USA: Wisconsin...
CGCTCCTATTTGGGGCGTCGCCGGGAGAGACCCGAATTGGTTCAGCGCTATTTCCATGCCGTCACCGTGCGCTATGCAGCCTGAAAGTTAGAGCGCCCTGCAAACTGATCTATGGCCAACGTAGTAAATGCTGTGGTTTTCGTACGCCGGGTGCCAAATGATCCGCCGCTGAGTCAGGACGGTTATCCACTCACGTTAGAAGGCACCTTGCATCTCTGGAGCAGCGACCTCGCGAAAACGAACGAAACGAGAGGGTTTCTGTTTACTCTCGATGATGCTTCTGTTCTCAACCCGCGCTGAAACATGTCAAAACGTGCTGTGAACGCACAGTAAGATGAATGTTCATGGTCTCAAGACATAACCGATTATTATCTCCGTAGTAGCATCCGCCTGTTTCCGTCTCCCGTTGGGGAGATTTGGACAAATGATGCTTTACGGCGCTGTGCTCACTGCCGTACGTTGGTTCAGTTTTTTCAGGGCCGCAGTGATGGCGGTTTTGCGGAGACGTGCGTCGGGACCGGTGCCAAGCCCTTCCAGTAACGCCTTGGCCGAAGGGAATGACGGGGGTGGTGACCTGGAAGTTCGACGCCGGCAAACCGAAGCAGCAATAATGTAACAAACTTCACTGGCGCTACCTCGACGACATTCGCGCTGAAACGGCGACCGTTGATGCCGACATCGCTGCACTTCAAACATTGCTCAAGAAGGTCGGGCGACACGGATAACGCGAATCCGATGGTCGGTGTTTGCCCTGCCATCCAGACAACACCGACAAATGAAATGTGAATCTACTATTGGAGAAGACAAGTGAACACGGTCAGCAAAGAGTTGTTGAAAACCGTCGAACGAGACGATTCGTTGACGCCCGTTGAGCTTGAGTCATTGCGGAAACTTCGCATTGGAGAGGCGGCTCCTGCGCAGCCAGTGGAACGCCTTGTTCGCCGCAGGGAAGTGGCTGAGCGGCTCGCCGTCACTCTGAGGACCGTGGACCGCTGGTGCAAACAGGGACACCTTCCCCGGATGCAGTTGAGCATCACAAGAAGGCCGTCGAGCTCATTGCAACACGTGTCCGGAAAACAGACGCGGAAACGGCTCCAGAATCTGCCTTGAAAATCGTCCCGACGGCAAAAGAGGGTGAAAATGTACTGCCAAATGTACTGCCGACGCCCCCTGAAGCAAAAAGGACCTGCGACGCTGTTGTCGCAAGTCCTTTATCTGAAGAGACTTAAACTGGTGGAGCGGACCAGAATCGAACTGGCGACCCCTACGTTGCGAACGTAATGCTCTACCAACTGAGCTACCGCCCCAGAAAGTCGTGGAAGAGGAGAGTAGCAAACCCCTGGCCCTGCGGGCAATCTCGTTCTTGGAGGAGAAAGCGGTTTAGCCGGGTAGGCAAAATGAAAACATCACCGGCGTCTCCGCGCGGAATCGGTTTCTTTGCACCCCAACAGCCTTCAGCCTAAACGCTTCTTTCACAACCCGCGCTTGTCGCCGCACACGGGCAGCGGTACACTTGTACTTGAATGCAACCCCAAGTCCCTGAACAACTCCTGCTCGTGGCTGGCAGCGGAACCTATCCGCAACTGCTCTTCAATGGCGCCCGCAAGGCCGGCGTGCGCAAGATTTCGGTGATTGCCGTGCGCGGCATGACCAACCGTCGTCTCGCAGCCATGGCCGATGAGGTTTGCTGGTGTGGCGTGGGGGAGATCGGAAAAATTCTCGACTGGGCGCAGCAGTGTGGCGCGCGGCATGTGGCCATGGTCGGCCAGATTACGCCGTCTGCAATCTTCCGCACACGCTTCGACGCTGTTGCCCGTGAGATCCTCAGCAGTCTCCCCGTCAAAAACGCCCACACCGTGTTCGGACGCGTGGCAGATCTCTTCGCCACACGCGGGTTGCAGGCCATTCCTTCCTCGATGTTCATGGATGATCATCTCCCGGCGCCGGGCGTGCTTTCCCGCCGCGCGCCCGACAGCCGTGAAGCCAGCGACATCGAACTGGGCCATCGCGTCGGCATGACCATCTGCAACCTGGATGTGGGCCAGACGGTGGTGGTGAAGGATGGTCTGATCCTGGCAGTCGAGGCTTTTGAAGGCACCAACGATGCCATCCGCCGCGGTGGAAAGCTCGGCGGCCCCTGCGCCGTGGTCGTCAAGGTCGCCAAGGTCGATCACGACATGCGCTTTGACATCCCGGTGATCGGACAAAAAACCATACCCATGCTGAAGCGCGCCCGCATCTCGGCGCTCGCGTTCCAGGCCCGCCGCACCGTGCTGCTGGAACGCGAGGAAGTCATCGCCGCCGCCAACCGGCTGGGCATTGCGCTCGTGGCCCTTGATTCCGGGCTGCCTCCCGCGCCGGTGCGCTTGTAACCGTTCTTCGTGCATTGTTCTTGGTTAACTTCGGATGGAAAATGACAAGCAAGACACCGTGTCATTGGGGAATTCAGCAACGCGAGAAAACAGAACCCTGAGCAGGAAGCAGAAACGAAGAACCAAAGAACCAACCCTTCCATGTCGTTAGCCTCGTCAATTCCTTCCGCCGCTTCGTCATCCACGCTCCGCATCCTCATGATCGCGGGCGAGGTCTCCGGCGACATGCATGCCGCGATGCTCATGCGCGCCCTGCGCGCGCAGCACGCGGGACCGATTGTTTTCCGCGGCATCGGCGGCGATGCCATGCGCGCCGAAGGCGCGGAGTTGCTCTTTCACACCGACCAGACCGCCGTGGTGGGCGTCTGGGAAATCCTGCGCCACATCGGTTTTTTCACCAACATGATGCGCGTCATGGTGAAGGAATTGAGCACGTGGAAGCCGGATCTGGTGCTGACCGTGGACTATCCCGGTTTCAACATGCGTTTTGCGCAGCGGGCGCACCAGCGCGGCTTCACCACCGTGCATTACATCTGCCCCAAGGTCTGGGCGTGGAATCCGGGACGCATCCCCAAGATGGCCCGCGATCTGGACCATCTGATCACGATCTTTCCGTTTGAGACCGAATGTTTTGCCGGCACCGGCCTGCGCATCACCTATGCCGGTCATCCCCTGGTGGATTCTGCCCGCGCCACCTGGGAAGCGCCGGAAGCGCCGCTCCCCTGGAACGCGCAACACCACATCGCCTTGCTCCCGGGAAGCCGCGCCAGCGAGATCAAGCTCCTGCTGCCGGATCTGCTGGCGGCAGCCGCGCGGCTGGAGCAGGAAATCGGCGACTGCTCGTTTCTCATCCCCTCGCCCACGGCTGCCATGCGGCATCTGGCAGAGGAAATCACGGCGCGCTGCCCCCGCAAGCCGGTGAAGCTCGTTTTCCTCGACGGTCAGGCGCAACACGTGCTGCGTCAGGCGCACGCCGCGGCCGTGGCTTCCGGAACCGCCACGCTCGAAGCCAGCCTGATGCACTGTCCGACGGTGCTGGTTTACCGCGTCCCCTGCGTCCCGGCCCGGTTGCTGCGCTGGATCACCCGCCGCTCGCGTTTTCTGGGGCTGGCAAACATCATCGCCGGACGCATCATCATGCCGGAATTACTGCAGGAGGAAGTCACGCCCGCGGCCATTGCCGGAAAATTGCGGCTTTATCTGACCAATCCGGAGGTCCGTTCACACCTGCTGGACGAAATGAAGCTGGTCAACGCCGCACTGGGCGAAGGTCGCGCCGCGGAACGCGCGGCGCAGGCGGTGCTGGCATCAGTGCCGGCTGGATCAAGGTTGTGAGGCGTAACACCGCCGTGTTGCATTTCCGATAGAAGGGCGGGGCCGCTGGACCCGCCGCCAGCGCGCCCGGCGGTCGCGCCCCACCTTTGTTGCGCAAAGTTTAGAGCTGCTGACATGTTTAAATCGTCCGATGTAAATGCCGTGCGCTCGCAACGCGTGCAATTGCTCACGCTCCTGCCGCTGCTGGTGTATCTGCTGGCCGCGGCCTTCATGGTTGAAAATGCATATGCGCTGTTCGGCTTTCCGCTGGACGACGCCTGGATTCATGGCGTCTATGCACGCTCATTTGCATGGGGCCACGGGCTGCAATACAACGCCGGCCAGCAGGAAGCCGGTTCCACCAGCCCGCTCTGGGCCATGGTCTCCGCGCCGGCGCACTGGTTGATTCCATTCGGCACGCCGGCCGTGGTGCTGGGCGTGAAGTTCATCGGCCTGCTGCTGGGCTTGAGCTGTCTGCGATCCATCGCCTGCATCGGCCGGAAAATCAGCGGTTCGGCTGTGGCCGGCTGCATCGCCGCCTGTCTGTTCGCGCTGGAACCGCGGTTTCTGTTCTCCTCGCTGTCGGGCATGGAGAACACGCTGCTGCTGGCGCTCTGGCTGGGAGGAACTGCGGCGCTGCTCGCGGAACGCCCGCTGCTATCCGCCATCCTGTTTGGTCTCACACCGGTCACGCGCCCCGAAGCCGTGCTGGCACTCCCCCTGGCGCTGCCGGGACTGCTTTTGTTTTCACGCCGCCAGAACGGACGCCCCGCGTCATTTGCCGCGTGGCTATTACCGGGACTTCCGCTGCTGCTCTGGCTGCTCTTCTGCCATGCAACCACCGGTCATTTCCTGCCCAACACCTACTACCTGAAGGCGCATCCGTTTCATCTCGGACAGGCGGAATGGCTGGCGGCCGAGGAGGTTTTCAAACTCCATGCGTTGTTTCCCGTGCTGACAATCCTGTTTGGCGTGGCCATTGTACTGGCGACCTGGTTCCGGACGAGACAATCCCGGCTGGGGCTTGTGCTGCTCTGCCTTGTGCTCGCACCGCTGGCGTATATGTGCGGCGTGACCGGCACGCGCCAGCTGCTGAACATCGGTTATTATTGGACGCGCTGGCTGGATCCGGCATCGCTGTTGCTGATGACGACCGCATGTCTGGGATTGGGCGCCCTGCTGGCGCCCTCTGCCCGCCTGATTCCGTTTCCCGCCGCTGCCGGCCGTCTGCCGCGCATGACACCGGTGATCTGCGGCGTGGCGGTGCTGGCGCTGTCGATTCCCTTTTTCACAGATTCTTATGTCAACCAAAGCAACCATCTGGCATCGGATGCGCGCGTCATTGAATTGATGAACGTGCGCGCCGGCAAATGGATCCAGGCGCATGCGCCAACCAATGCCGTGGTGGGCGTGAACGACGCCGGAGCCATCCGCTACTTCGGCCACCGACGCACGATCGATCTGCTGGGGCTCAATTGCGCGGCGCTGACCTTTCGGCGCCGGAGCATGCTCCAGGCGATGGAAGACGCAACCTGCCTCGCCGTATTTCCCGAATGGTGGGAACAGCATGTGCCCCGATGGCCGACACTCGTGACAAACTTTACCGCGCAGGCCCAGTTCGCCATTCCATTCGCGGAATACACCATCTGCCCCTGTCCAAATCAGACAAACCTGGTGGTGTTCCTGCGCAAGCCGTCGTTGCGGTAGGGCGCGGGCGCACGCGCCGCCAGCGGGCTTGCCGCCGTGTCCCGGAACGCGGCGGTTCCGGCGGCCCCGCCCCGAGAGATCTAGATCTCAACCCGTTCGCTGTTTTCATCCGCGCTGGTCTGCACCAGCCGGACGTCCGTACGACCGGCGTGCTGGAGCACTTCGCGCAGAGCGCGCCTGGCAAGCGCCGGCGTATTGCACTCCGCGCTGAGATGGGCGAGAAAAACAGTCCGAAGCCGCGGTCCGAGGACGCTGGCCAGCAGATCGGCGGCGTCCGCGTTGGAGAGATGCCCCTGCCTTCCCAAAATCCGCTGGATCAGCGACCAGGGCCGGCCGGACTGCCGGAGCATTTCCACGTCGTGATTGGTTTCCAGAACCAGCGCGTCGCATGCCGCCAGCTTGCACCGGATCAGCGTGGTGACTGTGCCCAGATCAGTGGCAACGCCCAGCCGCACCGGGCCATCGGTGATTACAAACCCCACCGCATCCGCCGCATCGTGCGGCACGGAAAACGGCTCGATCTGTAATGCGCCGATCGGGAACGGCGAGCCCGCCTCGAAAATCTGCCAGGCAATATCGGTCCGTCTGGTGGTCTGTTCAATTCCGAGGGCGGTCCCCTCATTGGCATAAAACGGCAGCTTGTGGCGGCGGTGAAACACATCGGCGCGCTGGCAATGATCGCTGTGATCATGGGTGAACAGCACGGCTTGAATGGTGTTCATCTCCACGCCCAGCTGCGCCAGACGGGCAGAAGTCTCCTTGAGACTCAATCCGGCATCAATCAACAGGCGCGTCCCGCCACCCGCCACATAAATGCAGTTGCCGGCGCTGCCACTGGCCAAAACACAGATTTCCACGTATCCGCTTCCTTCCAAACCGCAACAGTATACCACCGCCGCAACAAGGGGCAATCATGGAAGACGGAATCCGCTGCGTGCGCTTCGGGAAAACCATGCGGTGCCCTTGACTTGCGCAATTGCTGGATTGCACACTGCGTCCTGGCCGCGAAAAACTGTTTCGAACTTCGATATTCTGCGGCTTGAAGCATCTTTCGTTCCAACTTTCTCTTTCGCCCTTGCGAGGATGCAAAAACCGCAGTATGCTTCTCTTGGTTTCCGAGGTATTTCACCCATGGCCGGACCTTCCCTAGCGCTTCTGCAGCAGCAACGGCAGATGATGATTCTGGCGCCTCAGTTGCGCCAGTCATTGGAGATGCTCCAACTGCCGATGCTGGAATTGCGCGCCGTCATCCAGCAGGAGATGGAGACCAATCCGACCATTGAGGATGTCACCGATCCGCACGAAATCTCCGTGGATTCCGAACAGCCGGCGACCACCACCACCACGGCGGATGACGCCCCGCTGGATTTCGACAAGGACAAGGACATCGACGCCCTTGCCAAGCTGGACGACGAGTGGCGCGATTACTTCCTGCAGGGGATTGAAAACGCGCCGCACAACGACGACGCGGAGGATCGCCACCAGTTCCTGCTCGACTCCATGAAGCAACCGGTCTCGCTGCAGGATCATCTGCTCGAGCAACTCATCTTGACGGAACTCTCCGACGGGGACAAGCAGTTCGCCGAAACCCTCATCGGCAACATCAACGAGGACGGTTATTTCATCGGCAACCTCGATGAACTGTCCCTGCAAATGGGGTGCACCCTCCTCCACCTGCAGGACATTCTCTCCGTCATCCAGGAGTTTCATCCCACCGGCGTCGGCGCGCGCGACGTGCGCGAGTGCCTGCTGCTGCAACTCGAACCGCTGGGATCCTCCCGCCAGATCCGCCTGGCGCGCCGCATCACGGAAAAGTATCTCGACGAGCTGGCCGCGCGCCACTACAAGCTCATCGCCAAGGATCTCGCGACCACGCCCGAGGAGGTCCAGGAAGCCGAGAATTTCATCCGCGCCCTTGACCCGCGCCCCGGCCGCATTTTTGCGCCGGAACTTTCCGAGTATGTGACGCCCGAGGTCATGGTGCGGCGGATCAACGACCGTTACGTGGTGATTCTGGATGATGACCAGCTCCCGCACATCCGCATCAGCGGGCATTACCGCCAGCTGCTGCAGGATCCCGGCACGACCACCGAGGTGAAATCCTACATCCGCGAGCGCATCCGCGCCGGAGCCTTCCTGATCAAGAGCATCCACCAGCGCCAGCGCACCATCCAGCGCATCGCCACGGAGATCGTCAATGCCCAGCAGGATTTCCTCGACCAGGGCATCGCTTTTCTGCGGCCCATGACCATGTCCGAAGTCGCCGCCAAGGTCGGCGTGCACGAAACCACCGTCAGCCGCACCGTGGCCAACAAATACATGACCACCCCGCGCGGCGTGTTTGAAATGAAGTTCTTCTTCACCCCCGGCCTGCGCACCACCGACGGGTCTTCGGTCTCCAACAAGACCGTGCAGGACCGGATCATGCATCTGGTGGCGGAGGAATCGCCCACCGATCCCCTCTCCGACCAGTCCATCCAGGAAAAGCTCGATCAACTCGGCATCCACGTCGCCCGCCGCACCGTGGCCAAATACCGCATCGTCCTGAAGATTCCACCCTCCCACCAGCGCCGTCGCACGTGATGCGCACCGGACGAACATGTACACTGCATGCACGGAACACGGCGCCGATGGAGCGGCATCCTCCAGTTCTTTCGTCACGTGCCGGTTGATCTTGTGCTCGAGGGCGGCGCGCCTTCGCCGCCGTTCCCGGTCGCCCGTAAAGCCATTTCCTTTCCCCGCATGGCCAACCCGCATCCGGCATGGTACAGTTTCTGCACGTCATGCGCCCGCCTGCCAAACCTCTTTTGGTGGATTGCTTTGCCGACGCGCTGCGCGCTGCCATCCCGGCGACGCCCGCGCCGCGTCTGGCCGCGCCACAGCTTCCCGGCGCCGCGGCGGCGCTGACCGCACTGGCGCTTGCCCGCCTGCATCCGCACGCCCTGGTGCTGGTCGTGGCGCCGGGCCCAACCGACCTCGAAGCCCTGCATGCCGATCTGCTGGCCTTTGCCCGCGAGGCCGGCGTTGATCCCCTGTTCTTTCCCGCGCTGGAAGGCGATGCCCGGGCCTCCGACCCGGAACTCGCCGGCGTGCGCTTTGCAACGCTCAAGGCGTTGCTCATCGGTTCAGGGTTCGGGGTTCAGGGTTCAGCTGTTACCGCACAACGGGCGGCAACCAACAACCAACAACCACCTCAAAACCGTCCTCCCACCCGGAACGAACACGCTCCCCTTCAGCCTTCAGCCTTCAGCCTTCAACCGCTTTCTCCAACCCTCCTTGCCACCAGCGTCCACGCGCTGCAACAACCGGTGCCAGACCCCGCGGCGGTTGCAAAGGCCTCCACGCAACTCACGGTTGGCGCGGATTATGTGTTTGAGGATCTGCTGACGCGGCTGGTGGCCGGCGGCTATGACCGCGTGGCGGAAGTTTCCGCCAAGGGCGAACTGGCCGTGCGCGGCGGCTTGCTGGATGTCTGGCCGCTGACCACGCCCATGCCGTTGCGCGCAGAGTTTTTCGGCGCCACGCTGGAATCGCTGCGCGCGTTCGATCCCGGCACGCAGTGCTCGGTCGAGAAATGCGCGGAAATCTGGCTGCCGCCCTGCGCCACCGCGTCGCTGGCGTCCGCGTTTCTGGTCGATCTGTTGCCGTCGGAAACCATCATCCTCTGGCTCGACCATGACCGGCTGCGGCAGTTTGCGGAGACGCGGGTGATGGAGGCGGCCGCCATTCAGGTAGGGACGGCTCGCCGAGCCGACCGCGGCGCTTTCGGCGAAAGCGCCCTACCGGACGAATTAAACGCCACGGCAGGTCCAACGTCTCTCCTTTCCTGGGGAGAACTTATACACCGCCTCGCGGCGCGTAACCCTGCGCTGGAAATCTTCTGCGGCGACCCGCCGCCACCGGCCACGCCGTCATTGCCATTGGAAATCGTGGCGCTGCCCGGGCTGGCGGACCTGGGCGACTGGCATCATCCGGATGTGATCGGCGCGGCGCGTCAGCGTCTGCTCGCGGACCTCACGCGCCGTGGCGGCGCCGGCGAGACGGTCGCGCTCTGCATGGACACCGCCGGCGCCTGCGAGCAGATCAATCGCGAACTGGGAGCGGATGCGCCCGTGCGCGTGGTGCATGCGCGTCTGTCGGGCGGGTTTGTGCTGCCGGCCGGCCGGCTGGTGGTGGCGGCGCAGCCGGATCTCTACGCCGTGCGCAAGCAATCCGGTCGCCGCTACCTGCCGCCGGCCACGATGGCGCGCGGCACGCGCATCGAATCGCTGGCCGAACTGGCGCCCGGCGATCTGGTGGTGCACATCGATCACGGCGTGGGCCGTTACACCGGCACCACGGAAATCGAAATGGACGGCCATCGCGCCGAGGTGCTGACGCTGGAATATGCCGAAGGCGCGCGGTTGCATGTGCCGGTCGCGCACAGCCATCTGCTCAGCCGCTATGTCAGCGTCGCCGGGCAGCCGCCGCCGCTGCACCGGCTGGGCGGCAGGCGTTGGCTGCGCGAGAAGGCCGAGGCCGAACGCGCCATCCGGGATCTGGCGGCATCGCTGCTCGAAACCCTGGCGCGCCGGCAGCTCAAGCCCGGCTTTGCGTTCCACGCCGACCCGGCCTGGCTGCATGCGTTTGAAGCCGCCTTTCCGTATCAGGAAACCGTGGACCAGGAGAAGGTCATCGCCGAGGTGAAGGCGGACATGGAATCGCAGCGGCCCATGGACCGCATGATCTGCGGCGATGCGGGCTACGGCAAAACCGAAATCGCCATGCGCGCGGCGTTCATCGCGGTGATGAACGGCAAGCAGGTGGCCGTGCTGGTTCCCACCACGGTGCTGGCGGAACAGCACTTTGAATCCTTCCGTGAACGCATGGCGGCGTATCCGGTCCGGATCGAGGTGTTGAGCCGTTTTCGCACCGCCGCCGAACGACAGCGCGTGCTGGAAGCCCTCGCTTCCGGAGCCGTGGACATTGTGATCGGCACGCACGCCTTGCTGCAGCCCGGCGTGGTGTTCAAGGATCTGGGACTGCTGGTCATTGACGAAGAGCAGCGCTTCGGCGTGGCGCACAAGGAGTACCTCAAGCAGGTGCGGCAGCTGGTCGATGTGCTGACGCTCACGGCCACGCCGATTCCGCGCACGCTCTACCAGAGCATGACGGGGACCCGCGACATGAGCCTGTTGCAAACGCCGCCACAGGAGCGTCTGGCGGTGGAAACACGCATCGCCCGCGATACCGATGCCGTGATCCGCGCCGCGATCGTGCAGGAGCTGAACCGCGAGGGGCAGGTCTTTTTCCTGTTTAATCGCGTGCTCACCATTGACCTGATGCGCACACGCCTGGAGCGGCTGGTGCCCGAGGCGCGCATCGCCGTGGCGCACGGACAGATGTCGGCCGGTCAGTTGTCCCGCATCATGCGTGACTTTGAAGGCGGCGCGTATGATGTCCTGCTGTGCACCACGATTGTCGAAAGCGGCCTCGACATCCCGCGCGCCAACACGATCGTCATCCACCGGGCCGACCGATTTGGTTTGGCGGATCTCTACCAGCTGCGCGGACGCGTGGGGCGCTCCTCGCACAAGGCCTTTGCCTATTTGCTGCTGCCGGAACAAGGGCATGTGGATGAGGATGGACGGCAGCGGCTGGCCGCCATGCAGAAACACAGCGATCTGGGCGCCGGTTTCGGATTGGCCTTGCGCGATCTGGAGATACGCGGCGCCGGCAATCTGCTCGGGGCGGCGCAGAGCGGGCACATTGCAGCCATCGGTTTCGGCCTGTACTGCCAGTTGCTCCGGCGCACGGTGGCCCGGCTCAAGGGCGAACGTGCGCCGACGCTGGTGGACGTTGATCTGCGTCTCGACTTCATCGATCTTGCGCCCGGCGCGCCCGACCCGGAAAAATCCGCCTGTCTTCCCTATCAATATGTGGAAGACGAACCCCAGCGCTTCGTGCTGCACCGTCGTCTGGCGGAAGCCGTGAACACGCTCGAGGTGCGGCGCCTGCGCGCCGAGCTGACCGACCGCTATGGAAAACCGCCTGCGCCCGTGGTGCGTCTGCTGCGCGTGGCTGAATTGCGGATTCACGCCGCCGAGCGGGGCCTCTCCCGCATGGAAACCCGTGATGGCCGCGTCTGGATCTTCCGCGCCCAATCCCGTGATCCGCTACTGTCCCATGGGCATCTGCCGCAACTCACCGGCAGCACCGCGGATCAGAAGCTCGCCGCGTTGTTCCGGCTGGTGAAATCCATGTGAGCCACCGCATTTTATTTCGCCTGAATGGAAACCTGCGTGCTGCCGCCGCAATTTATTCCGGATTTGCGTTTTTGTTTTAAAATTCTCCCTGCACACCTCCGGAAGTGTGAAATTCTGCCTGTTGCGCAGCCATCGGGGCAGGCACTGCCTCTGGAAGATCATTCATGCAACCATTGCAACCCACCATCTGGCTACGTGCCGTGTGCTGGCCAATCCTAATCGCCTGCGCGTGCTCCGGGATTTGCGGCGTCTGGTCGTGCCATCAAAATAAGCGCGTTGCGCCTGGCACGCCTCGGCCTTCGCTGTCACGCGCCCCGCAACCTCCCACGGCGGCGGTTTCCACGTCCAACTTTGCAGTACTGTTCCCTGCCTGATACGCTATAATGCGACTTGCAGTTGAGCCCTGAACCGTCCGCCTGCCAATGAAATTGCCAACGGAGTCTGCCATGTCGACCTGCGAGTTTTGGAACGATGCCGACAGCCCGGTACATCCGGCCAGCGCTCCGGATTTTCTCCCCTTGCCGCAACTGCGCGCGCTGCAACTCCATCGTCTGCAGGTGTTGGTGGCGCGCGCCCATGCGCATGTCCCGCTCGTTCGCCAGCGCATGGATGAACGCGGCCTGCGGCCGGAGCACATTCGCACGCTGTCGGACATCGCCAAGCTTCCCTTCAGCCTGAAAAGCGATTTGCGTGATCATTATCCGTTCGGCCTGTTTGCCAGCCCCATGTCGGATGTGGTGCGCCTGCACGCCTCCAGCGGCACCACCGGCAAGCCCATCGTGGTCGCGTACACCGCAGGCGATATCGAGGTCTGGAAAAGCGTGATTGTCCGCTCCCTCGCCGCCGCCGGCGTGCGCCGCGGCGACATCATCCAGAACTGCTACGGCTACGGGCTGTTTACCGGCGGCCTTGGCCTGCATTACGGAGCCGAAGCCATGGGCGCCACGGTGATCCCGATGTCCGGCGGCAACACGGACCGGCAGATCATGGTGATGAAGGACTTTGGCGTGACGGTGGTGTGCTGCACGCCGAGTTATTTTCTCCACCTGGCCGACGAGGCGCAAAAACAGGGCGTGGACCTGCATGCGCTTCCCGTGCGCGTCGGCATTTTCGGCGCCGAACCGTGGTCCGATGGCATGCGGCAGCGCATCCAGAGCCTGGCGAACATCCGCGCGCAGGATATTTACGGACTCTCCGAGATCATCGGTCCCGGCGTGGCCATGGATTGCGCCTGTCAGTGCGGCCTGCACATCTTCGAGGATCATTTCTACCCCGAGATCATCGATCCGAACACGGGCGAGGTCCTCCCGGACGGCGCCACCGGTGAACTGGTGCTCACCACGTTGAGCAAGGAAGCCATGCCGATGATCCGCTACCGCACGCGCGACCTTTCGCGACTGCTGGCGGAACCCTGCGCCTGCGGCCGCACCCTGCGCCGCCTGCAACGCATCAGCGCGCGTTCGGACGACATGCTCATCATCCGCGGCGTGAATCTCTATCCGTCGCAGATCGAGACCGCCCTGCTGTCGGTTGAAGCCGCGTTGCCGCATTATCAGATCGTGCTGACACGCGAGGCGGATCTCGACCAGCTGGAAGTGCAGGTTGAGATCACCGCCGCCAATTTCACGGATGAAGTCAAGTCGCTCGAACGGCTGCAAAAGGGGATTGCGGATGCCATCGAACATGTCACCGGCCTCCGCGCCCGCGTGCATCTGGTGGAGCCCAATACCCTCAAGCGCAGCGAGGGCAAGGCCAAGCGTGTAATGGATCTGCGCAAGATGAGTTGAGGCAGGGACACCCGCCCGGGAGCGTGAATGAAAATCCAGCAACTTTCGCTTTTTCTTGAGAACAAGCCCGGACACCTGAGCGCCATCTGCCGCGCGCTCGCCGATGCCAGGATCAACATTGTCACGCTGTCGCTGGCCGACACACAGCAATTCGGCATTGTCCGGCTGATCGTGGAAGAATGGCAGCGGGCGCGCGATGTCCTGGAGAAGTCAGGATTTGTGGTGCATGTGCGCGAAGTCGTGGCCGCCACCGTGCCCGACCGCGCCGGCGGCATGCTGGAGACCCTCGACGTGGTGCAAAAAGCCGGCGTAAACATTGAATATATGTACGCCTTCACCTGCAAACGCGGCAACAATGCGGTGGTCGTTTTCCGGTTCGACGATCCGGATAAGGCCATCGCCGCTCTCAAGGCCGCCGGGCAGGAAGTGCTCGGCAGCAATGAGTTGTTCAGCTAGCTCAACCCGACTGCAAGAGCTGAGAAACGCACACAGCCACCGTGCGTCATTGAAAATAAAAGCGCCCGATATCGCGCTGGCAAAACCATTTGGGTTAATGTTATTATATAGAGAATTGTTGCGTTTTGAATAAAGACCGTCGACCCGTCCCGACATTCAAAAATAATCGGCTATGCTGAATCGCCACATATTTCGAACAGTTGTCTTCCTATCCGCGATTGCGGTGGCGACATCCGTTGAGGCTGCCACGCGGCAGATGCTGCACTACCCATTGGCATCGATCACAGACAAACTGCAAGTTGTTGGCAATTATCCGGCCACCAACCGGATCCGCGCCGCGCTTTGTCTGCCCCTGCGCAACCAGACTGCACTCAGCAATCTGCTGAGCCGGATATCTGATCCTTCCAGTCCGGATTATCGCCATTATCTCACGCCGGATGAATTCACAGAACAATTTGGTCCAACCAAGGAGGATTATGCTGCGGCCGTTGCCTTTGTCCAGGCGCAGGGATTGAATGTAGCCGTCGTGCACCCCGACCGCCGGTTGCTGGACATCGAGGGAATGACGCCCGATTTCGAGCGTGTGTTCCATCTGCACATGCGCCTTTACCGTCATCCGAAAGAGAACCGCATTTTCCACGCGCCAGACACCGCCCCCGCCATCGATCTCGCCGTACCCGTGCTCTCTGTCTGCGACCTCGACGACTATTCCATACCGCACCCCGCCGGATTTCAACGGGTGCCAAATGCACTGGCCAAGCCGATGATCGGGTCAGGTCCGGAAGGCGACCTCTGGGGTTCCGATTTTCGAAAAGCTTATGCGCCAGGCGTCGCACTCACCGGCTCCGGGCAGAGCGTCGGACTTTTGCAGTTCGACGGCTACTATGCCAACGACATCACCAACTATGCCAGCCAAGCCGGCCTCCCCGGCGTCCCAACCCTGCAAAATGTATTGATCGACGGCGCCAGCGGCATTCCAAGCGCCAATACGGATAATGTGTGCGAGGTGTCATTGGATATCGAAATGGCCATCTCAATGGCGCCGGGGCTCAGCAAGGTGATCGTTTATGAGGGAAAGTCCGCCATTCACATTCTCGCGCGCATGGCCCAGGATAATGCCGCCAAACAACTCAGTTGTTCCTGGACATGGCAAACGCTTCAGCCAGGCACCGAAAGTTATTTTTTGCAGTTCCAAACACAGGGTCAGTCCTTCTTCCAGGCGTCCGGCGACAGCGATGCCTACACCGGCGCGATCGACGCGCCAGCGGATGATCCCAACATCACCGTCGTTGGCGGAACGACGCTGACCACCGATTCAAGTCACGCCTGGCAGTCCGAAACAGCCTGGAACTGGGGCGGCGGCTACGGCAGCGGCGGCGGCATCAGCACCACGTATGCCATCCCCGGCTGGCAAATAGGGGCCAACCCGGCCAACAGCCAGGTTTCAACGCAATTGCGGAACATCCCGGATATCGCCATGAATGCAGACAACCTCTACCTGATTTTCAATAATGGCCAGCATACTCCTTCAGGTTATATTGACGGTGGCACCAGCGCTGCGACACCGCTGTGGGCGGGATTTTGTGCGTTGATCAACCAACAATCAGCGGCGAATGGACATTCGCCTGTCGGCTTTTTCAACCCGCCCATTTATGCGCTTGGCACCAACACTTCCATCGCCACTACAATCTTCCATGACATCGTCACCGGAGACAACATCGGGTTCAACGCCGTACCCGGCTATGATCTCTGCACAGGATGGGGGTCGCCGGCTGGACAACCGCTGATTAATGCGCTCGCGCCCCTCCAGTTGACCCTGACCGTCGTTTCGACTCAAGGTGGAATCGCGCCGGGCACGGTAACAACCAATACGGGCGCTTTGGTTAGCGAGCGGGTCTCGAATTCTCCGGTCGTCAACAGCACCACGCAATACGTCTGCGCCAGCGGGACCGTCGTCGGCAACTCCTTCACGCAGCTCAATCCAACCAACATCACGCTCACCCTCACCAACAACGCCGTCCTCACCTGGAACTGGCAAACGCAATACCTGCTGACCAGCGTCAGCAACGGCCCCGGCACAGTGACAGCCGGCGGGTGGATGATCTCCGGCAGCAATGCGACGCTGACCGCCACGCCCAATGCCAACGCCCACCTGGTGCAATGGTCGGGCAATACCAATGGCTGCGCGATCGCCGGCAATGTGCTCACGGCGGCCATGACGCAGGCGCGCAGCGTCACGGCCTTGTTTGCAACAAACACCGAAACGCTGAGCGTGGTTTCGGCACAGGGCGGCACGAGGCCGGGAGCCAGCACCGTCAACTACGCCACGCCGCTCAGCGAATGGGTGACGAATTCACCGGTCGTCAATGGCACCACGCAGTACGTCTGCACCGGCGGCGTTGTTGCCGGAAATTCCTTCAACCTGATCAGCCCGACCAACATCACCCTGACGCTCACCAACAACGCCACGCTTGCCTGGACCTGGACGACCAACTACTGGCTGCACGCCGGCAGCGGGGGCAACGGCAGCGCGGCGCCGACAGACGTCTGGGTGGGCAACGGCAGCAATGCACAGGTGACCGCCATACCCGCCGCATATTACACCGTGGGCAGTTGGAGCGGACAAACCAACAACAGCATCGCCAGCAGCAACCAGATTGCGTTTGCGATGACAGCCCCCCGCACGCTGCAAGTGCAATTCAACCCCCTTCTGGCCACCAACAATGTGCCGCAATGGTGGCTGGCGCAGTATGGCCTGACCAATGGCGGTTATAATGCCGCAGCGCTGGCTTTGGGCAGCGACGGCTTGCCCAACTGGCAGAACTACATCGCCGGCGCAAATCCAACCAATGCCGCGACGCTGCTGCATATCACCAGTCTTACGCCCGGCAGCCGCATCACCTTCACGCCGGCATTTACCAACCGCATTTATGTCGTGTTGGGCGCAACCAATCTTCAGTCCGTCAGCTGGACGCCGCTGACCGCGTACCAGCCCGGAACCGGCGTGGTCACCGCGCTTCCCGTAACCAACTCCGCACCGCGGATGTTTTACCGCATTGGCGTGCAGTTGCCGTGATGACCGGTTCCAGGCGAACGGCGGCGACAACGCGCCGCCCTCCAATTTATTTTCTCAGCCGTTGGTTGACGTTCAAATAACAAACGACGACAGCGCGCCGCCGCTCGCTTTTGCTTCTTCACGCCCGTGCCACGAAATCCGGCGGCAGCGTCGGTTCGGGAACTTCGCCCTCGAACCAGGTGGTCACGGATTCGTCGAATCCGATTCCCAGCATGTAGTTGTAGACCGCCTTGCGCAGGCCGGCGCCAAGCGCTTCAAGCCGGCCGGCCGATTGTCCGCGCGCGGAGCGGCCGGACCGGACGCCAATTTCCGTATAGACCAGTTCATTGTGCGCAAATGTGCGTCCGGAAATTTTGCGCGGCCTGTGGATGCGGAGACCGAATTCTTCCGGCGCCGCGGCAATCGGACTGTGGCAGGTGAGGGCAAAGCGGTGCCAGTAGGCGGACTGCACGACACCCGCCTCGAACAGTTGCCGCACGTATTCCAGGCCATCGACCGTCTCCTGCGCCGTCTGCGTCGGGAAGCCGTACATCAGATAGGCATGCACATGGATCCCCGCATGGGCCAAGGCCTTGCAGGTGCGCGCGGCGCTGCGCAAGGTGATGCCCTTGTTCATCAGCGCCAGCAACCGGTCGTGGGCGCATTCGAGTCCTCCGGTCACGGCCACACAGCCGGCCTGCGCCATGCCTGCGGCGAGTTCCCGCGTGAAGATGCGCTCGAAACGGATATTTCCCCACCAGGTAAAACATGTACCACGCGCCGCCAACCGCCCGGAAACCTGCCGCAACAGCGCGGGCGCCAGAGCTTCGTCCGTGAAATGAAACCCCGACAGACCGGTGCGGCGGTGCAGTTCAACCATCCGGTCCACCACCGCATCCGCGCGCGGCGGCTGATAGCGGCCGATATAATCCAGCCGTATCGCAAAACCGGCACTGCCGCCAGTAGCAGCCGTGCGCGAGCTGGATTTTCAGCCAGCGTCCGTCGGACCACAACCGGTGCATGGGGTTGAGCGATTCCGCCAGGGAAATATACTGCCGCAGCGGGAGGGCGGCGAAGTCGGGAATGGAACGGTCCTGGTGCTTCGTGCTTCGTGCTTCGCCGGCAACCAATGACCGCGGAGGAATGACCAATGAAGAATCCTCATTGAAGCCTGATTTTACGACCCGTCCCCGTTTCCGCACCATCGTCCGCGCCAGCGGCACCCGCGCGCCGGCCAGCGTCTGCGCGATGCGCAGGAGCGGATCCCCGCCATGGTCAAAACAGATGTAATCCACGTAATCGAAAATTCGCGGATCGTCGAGGTCGCGCAACTCGGTGTTGATGTAGCCGCCGCCCAGCGCGATGCGCGTGCGCGGCCGAATCTGGCGCATGCGGCGCGCAATGCGAAGTGCGCCGTACAGCGTGCCCGGAAATGGCGCCGTCAAACCAACCAGGGCAGGCTTGTGCTCCGCCAGCGCAGCCGCCGTCATTTCGTCCAGCAGGCGGTCCAGCAACGTGGGCCGGCCTTCCAGTGCCCGTTGCAACGGATCGAATCGTGCCGCCGCCACGGCCAGATGCTCGGCATAGCGCGCGAACGCAAACCGCGAATCCACGCCTTCGCGGATGGCATCGGCGAGGTCGTCGAGGTAGAGACTGGCGAGGTGTTTGGCGAAGGCGTGCGGGTCGGCCGGTTGAACGGTCCGACTGTTCGACTGTCCGACCGGTGCAAATCGCGCCCCCTCCGGCAAGAATCCGCCGCCGGCAATCCGCCACGCCAGCGTATCATCGCGTCCCTGCAAAAAAGCCACCACGCTTTCCACCGTCTGGATGTACGTCGCGGCGTGGTCCAGAAAATGGCGTGTGGCAGGTGTCCGCTGGCGACGGGAACGAATGGCGGATTCCACCTGTCGCAGGCCGTCGGATGAAAAAAGCCGCAGCGCAAGTCCAAGCGAAAGATCGGCCTGCGCCACCGGAAAGCCGCGTTCCTGCAAGCATCCCGCCAGCACGGCCGTGGCGGGATAGGGCGTGTTGAGCTGAACCATGGGCGGCGTGATGAGCAGAATGCCCGGCTTCGCCTTGGTTGTGACGGATTGTTTCAAGTTCTTCGTTCTGCGTTTGTGGTTCTTGGTGTTTGGCATTTGAGCCTATCCGAAGCCCCTACTCTCACACCGCGTTGCGCTCTACGCCTTGCGGCGGAAGGTAGGGACGGCTCGCCGAGCCGTCCGCAAGTGCGAGAAGAGGTTTTCGGAGAGGCGCTTATTCGGACACGGTGGAGGGAGAAGTATGCACGACATCCCAGCCAAGAACCAAGAACGAAGAACCAGGCACCAGGCACGAAATTTACTGGATCTTCAGCCCCTTTTCCGTCGCATCCACGGTGATGGTTGCGCCGGGCACGTAGGCCGCGCCGACGATCTGGCGCGCCACCGGCGTTTCGATCTCGCGCTGGATGGTGCGCTTGAGCGGACGCGCGCCGTATACCGGATCAAAGCCGGCTTTGGCGATCCATTGGATGGCTGCAGCCGTGACCTCGAGCTTCAGCTCCTGCTCCAGCAGGCGATGGCGCAGATCCTCGATCTGCAAGCGGACAATGGATTCGATCTGCGGCAGGCCTAATGGACGGAAGAGCACGGTTTCGTCGAGGCGGTTCAGAAATTCCGGACGGAATGCGGCCTTGAGCGCCTCCATGACTGCGGCGCGGGTCTTGGCCGAGATCCCTGTCCGATCTTTACGGTTCGTCCGATCCGACTGATCCTCCGCCAGCAATTCCGAGCCGACGTTGCTGGTCATGATCACAATGGCATTGCGGAAACTGACCGTGCGGCCGTGCCCATCCGTCAAACGGCCATCATCCAGCACTTGCAGCAGGATGTTGAAGACATCCGGATGCGCCTTCTCGATTTCGTCGAGCAGCACCACGCTGTACGGCTTGCGGCGCACGGACTCGGTCAGCTGGCCGCCTTCCTCATAGCCGATATATCCCGGCGGCGCGCCCACCAGACGGGAAACCGTGTGCTTCTCCATGTATTCGCTCATGTCGATGCGGATCATGTTCTCCTCGGAGTCGAACAGTTCCGCCGCCAGGCAGCGGGCAAGTTCGGTTTTGCCGACGCCGGTCGGGCCAAGGAACAGGAATGCGCCCACCGGGCGACGGCGGTTCTTGATGCCGGCGCGGGCGCGCAACACGGCATCGGCCACGGCATCGACCGCCTCGTCCTGTCCGATCACATGCCGCTTGAGCGCCTCGCCCAGACGCAGCAGCCGCTCGCGTTCGCCGGCCATGAGGCGCGTGACCGGTATGCCGGCCCAGCGCGAAACCACCTCGGCGATTTCCTCCTCGGTGACTTCCTCGCGCAGCAGGGTTCGCGCGCCGTCCTGCTGGCGAAGCTGGGTCTGCTTGGCCTGCAGTTGCTTTTCCAGCTCGGGAATGCGGCCATACCGGAGTTCCGCGGCTTTCTCGTGGTCGGAGGTGCGTTCGGCCGCCTCGTAGGCATGGCGGGCGAGTTCGAGCGCCTCGCGCAGCTTGCGGGTTTCGTCCAGGAGGCGTTTCTCGTTCTGCCATTG
>Ga0316226_1001961_pt1 | contig 20497 bp, 10 predicted proteins | sample TBH18017metaG_FD_206009 | JGI IMG/M metagenome (GOLD analysis project Ga0316226, IMG submission 206009) | Freshwater microbial communities from Trout Bog Lake, Wisconsin, USA - TBH18017 | ecosystem: Environmental > Aquatic > Freshwater > Lake > Hypolimnion/Profundal zone | place: USA: Wisconsin...
AGCCCGTAGGTATGGTGCCAGGCCATCGCCAGGTGATCGGATGCGGCCTTGCTGGCGGAGTAGGGCGAACACGGGTCATAGGGCGTCTGTTCGGTGAAGGCGCCGGTCGGACCGAGCGAGCCGTACACCTCATCGGTTGAAATATGCAGGAAACGGAAACGCTCGCGCTGCGCGGCAGGCAGGCGGGTCCAATAGGCGCGCGCCGTTTCCAGCAAGGTGTAGGTGCCGACCACGTTGGTCTGAATGAAGGCTGCCGGACCGTCAATGGAACGGTCCACGTGCGATTCGGCCGCCAGATGCAGCACGACATCCGGTTCGAATACGGCAAAACAGTGCGCCATGGCCTCGCCATCGCAGATGTTGGCCTGCACGAAGCGGTACCCCGGATGCTTGGCCACAGCCTGCAGCGAATCCAGATTGCCGGCATAGGTCAGCGCATCCACGTTAAGAACCGCATGGCCGGGTTGGTCTGCCAGCCAATGTCGGATGACGGCTGATCCAATGAAGCCCGCGCCGCCTGTGACCATCGCCTTCATGCGTTCACCGCGGTCCTCATTCGTCGTCCTCTTCCTCCGCGGCCGGTTTCGTCGGGGCGGGCGCGGCAGGCAATTCAGCTTCGTTGTCCGCCGCCGCACTCGGATCCTCGCCGGCCATCGCCGTCGTCCCGGCCGGCAGCGCCGGTGCGTTGCGCGTGCCGTAGCCGTACTTGTAGCCGTACTTGTAGCGATAGGAATAGTGATAATGATAGTCATAGCGGCTGAACATGCCGGCGCGACCGAAGTCCACGTCGTTGACCAGCACACCGATGATATGGCCGCCGACCTCCGAGAGATGGCGGATCGCATGCTTCAGCGGACGGAACCGCGTACGATCGGGGCAACACATGACGATGATGCCGTCCGCCAGCGTGCTGAGCACCACCGCGTCGCTCACCAGGCCGAAGGGAGCCGAATCGATGATCACGCGATCGTAGTTCTGGCGCGCCCAGTCGATGAAGTTGGCCACCGCTCCGGAGCCGAGCAGGTTTGAGGGGCTGATCTCAGATGGCGGCCGGGCACAGACCAGATCGAGGTTGGGGTGCCCCGACGGCACCGGGACCCGACTGAACAGGGTCGGGTCGTTCTTGACCAGGATGGTCGGCAGACTCTCGAAATCCTTGCGCCCCTTGCCATAGACCCGCGCAATGCGCGGACGGCGCAGGTCGCAGTCGATCAGCACCGTGCGCTGCCCGCTCAAGGCGCAGGACAGGGCGAAGTTGGAGGCGGCGATGGTCTTGCCCTCGCTGGGCTGCGTGCTGACGATCAGGATGACCTTGGAGACGCCGGCATAGCGGGGCGCATCCAGCAGATTGCGCAGGCCGGCAAATGCTTCGGCAAAATGCGAGAAGCGGTCTTCGGCGGCGAGCAGCGCCACCTGTTCGCGGCGCGCCCGGCGAATGTGCGGCAGCACGGCCAGGACTTTCATGCGCAGGCGGGCTTCGACATCAGAAATGCCGGTGATCTTGTCTTCGAGGTGATCCAGGACCAGCACGAAGATGATGCCGACCAGAATGCCGATGATCGGGCCGGACGGCAGGATGATGAAAGGATTGGGGCTGACCGGCTTCTTGTTCGGCACGGCCTTCTCGACGATTTTGATGGTGGCGGTGTTCTCGTCGGTCGAGAGCCGCGCCTCCTGCTCGCGCTGCAGGACGCCGCGGAAGCTGAGGTCGGCCACTTCGCGCTCGCGGATCAGCGCGTCGAGATGCATCTTGGCACTGACGATCTTCAATTCCAGCTCGGAGGTCTTGGCATTCAGTTCGTTGCAGCGCTTGGTGCTGTCGTCCAGCTGTTTCGAGAGCAGGTCCAGGTTGGCCTTGGCGGTCTCGCGGCAGCGCCCGACCTCATCGGCAAACTGCTGCCGCAGCATCTCGACCTCTTTTTCCTTCGCGGCCACGTCGGGATGGTTGTTGGTAAAATGGGCCAGCAGCACGTTGCGATCGGTCTGCGCGGTCATCAGCTTCTGGTAGGCCTCGCGCAACTCCATCAGCCGAGGCGCCTGATCCGGCAGCGCGCCGAACTTGTCGGGGTCGTTCTGCAGCACGGCCAGCGCCATGACGAGATCCTGCGAATGATGGACCTGCGAGGCCAGTTCGACCACGTCGGCGTTCAGCTTCTGCAGTGCCGCTGTCGCGGATGTCCGGTCGCTCTCCATGCTGTCGATGCTGTTCGCGACGCGAAAGTCATAGATCGCCTGATCGGCCCGGTTCAGCTGCCGCCGCTGCGCCTCGACGGTGGTCTTGAGCCAGGCGACGGCCTGGTCGGATTGCGTCCGGTTCTCTTCCAGGGCATAGGAATCCACGGTCAGCGCGTACGCATTGGCCAGGGCCGCGGCAATCTCGGCATTGGTCGATCGGATGGTGATGCGCACCAGTCGCGTGCGCCGCTGCAGCGCCAGGTCTGTGTTCTGGGACAGCGTCGTCAACAGGTCATCGTCGGTCATCGTGGAGCTCGGATTGTCCGTGCGGAACCGCCGGATCACCTCTTGCACCACATCCCAACTGCGCAATTTCGCCAAGCGCGTATTGAAGATCTCGTCGACCGCCCCGCCCCCCTGTGTTTCATCCAGATAGGGGCCATCCATCTTGAGGATGCGGGGCCGCCGGACGTTCATTTCGAACACGCTGGTGGACTCGTAAATCGAGGGCATGGTGCGGTAAAGGGCGAAGGCCGCCACGGCCCCCAGCACCGACACGACGGCGATCGTCATCCAGCGCTGGGAGCAAACACGCACCATGCGGGTCAGCGTCACCGCGCCCAGCAGGGAGTCGCCATCCTCGCCGCCCGCCTCGCCGACCCCGGCATAGGGCGCGGCGCCGTAATGCGTGCCGCCGTACGGTGACGAGCCGCCGTAGGGAACAGGCTGTGCCCCGCCACCGTAGTACGGAGGCGTGGCGGCGCCGTAGTATGGCGCAGGTCCATAATAGGCGGCCCGCCGTTTATAAGACGGAGCTGAAGCGGGCGCCTGTTCGCCCGTTTCCGATGGATTGGTTTTGTCGTTCATGTCGGCTCGGACAAATGGTTAGCTGCCGGGAAACGCCGGCCACGGCTCATTCCGTTTGGGTGGCCGCGGTCTCTCCGCCGCCCTGCCGGCCTCGCCCGGCCGTCGATTCCATGACCGCAGGCCGGGCGGGCAAGAAGGCCGGCGCACAGGCCAGGGCAATGGTCCAAAGCACCAACACCGCGGGAGATCGAAAAGGCAGGTCGACGAGGCCGCTGGCCAAAATGACGCCAATGCCCGCCAGCAGCATGACGGTGAGCGGCGAAATGCGAAGCAAAAGCCAGCGCTCGCCGGTCCATCCGCCGACCGGCGTCGTATGCGCGAACCAGAGCCGGCGGCCAATGGGAAAGAGCAACACGGCCAGGGCGCCCAGCATCAACCCGGCGCCCACAGCGCCATGTTCGGCCAGAAACTGCAGGGGGTCGCAGCCGACATTGGCTGCCCCGGCTTGGATTTGTGCGCGCTGAACATCGTTCAGGTAGAGCCCGACATAGTGACGGTATCCCCACCCCCCCACGCCGAACCAGGGATAATCCTTCCAGATGCTCCAGGCGGAAGACAGCGGCGGCCGGCCTTCATGCAGCCCGTTGAGACTGGTCCACGTCATGGTCTGAAGCCGGTGCAAAACCGGATTATCGGGCAGCGCAAAGAAGAGAAACCCGCTCCCAAGCAGCATGGCCACCGCGAAAATCGAGCACGCCTTGAGGCGCACCCCAGCCGAAACCTGCATCCATGCGTGCCGCATGGCGTACACACCGCCGAGCACCAGCATAGCCAGCGAGCACACGATGGCGATGCACGACAGCGACAACAGCGCACCCATCAGATTCAGCGCCAGGGTAATCCCCAGCCAGATGGCGTGCCGGCGCTCGGCTTCTAGCATGAGCGCATGCACGAACAGGCCGCCATTGGCGGCGAACATGAGCGTGAAGAAGGCGCCGGCATGTCCCGCGTAGCCAAACGAGGCGAAAAAAGCGTCATTCATCGGGGTCATCCAGAACATGCGGTGCGACCCGGAGAGGTTCTGCACGATACCGAAAAGCGCGAGGCAGCCGCCATTGAGCGCCAGCAGGCGCAGCAGGATGAGCTTGCCGCGTCGGTTCATGCCATGCCGGATACCCAGAACGGCGGCACTGGCCGGTACAAACCAGTAGAGCATCTGCCGCGCCTCGTTCGGATCAATGCAGAACGGCCCCCACCCCACAGGAGGCGGCAGGAAAGCCCAGACATTGCTCTCCACATCGAAGGCCAACGTGCGACCGCCGTTCATCGCCTGAAACAGCAGGTAGACACACAAGGCGAGACCAATATACAGCAGCGGGTCCCAGACGATTTTGCGCCAGACGCGCACGCGCGCCTGCTCGAGCGTCTCGTCGCGCCGCGGCGGCGGAAGGATCAGCGTCATCTCCAGCACAGCCAGGCTCAACCAGGGAACGGCGCCCAGGTATTCAACACGTGTCCCGCCATGGATCCAGGCAAGGAATGCGGCAAGCACCGCCACATGCGCGACAACCACATATTTTGCCAGTACGTCTCGCATCATCGCTATCAAACACCTGGTGAGCTGTTGCTGCCTGAAACGCCTGGCGCGACTGGCTGCGTACCACCGGCTGGATGGAACACCCGCCCACCGCTAGAAATGGAGGTTTACGCCTGCGTTGACAAACAGGCGCGTATAGTCGTCGATGGAAATGGACGAGGCGTTCTTCGTGTATTCGACGCCGACAAACAGGTTGACGTTGCGATGCAGGCGGTAGCTCAGGCGGTCATAGAAGAGATACTGGTTATCCAGGCGGCGCTCGTCACCCCCGCCGCCACTCTTCTTGTAGTCTTCGCGCCGGTAGCCGACATTACACGTATCCGTCAGGCGACGGGAGATCTGGTAGTCAACCCCGGGCATGAAGGACTGCACTTCGGTGTAATCGTTGGCATCGGTTTCCGAAGGCTGGAAATCAGATGTGCCGACCACATGGAGCGAAACCGTCTTGCTGAGGCGCCAGGCTCCCGAAACATCGTACGTCCATCCTATGGAGGAACTCTGGTTCCCGGCGTAACTGTATCCCATGACGCCGCCCTCAACCCGATAGGAGGACTTGGCGGTCGCTGCTGAGCCCAGCCCCGTTATCAGGCGCCAACCCTGACTGTCATCCTGTGAGCCTTCGCTGTGTTGCAGATCGCAGCTGCCATCCACGCGCCAATCGGTTTCCGCGCTGATGCGGCGGGCGACTCCGAGTTGAGCTTCATAGGTTGTGTACCCATAAAGATTGGTTGACGCATACCACAAGTCGGAGTAGTTCAGGCCGAAGTTGACCTGCGTCTTCTCCCCGACCGGCATGGTCATCATCGTTCCGAGGCTGAAACTCTGCCGATCTTGAAAGGACCCGTTGTAAAAGTTCCCGGAGCTGGAAGACGCCTGAACCGAATCCTGACGATCCTGATATTCGTAAAACTCGGAGACCGAGAAGCGGGTCTCCTTGGGCGTCACGACATAGGCATCCAAGGATTCGCCATAATGATTCTGATCCGCGATCGACCGCACAGGCTGGCTGCCCAGATACCAGTCATACAACAGCCAGCCACGACCATTCACACCCCAGCCATTGCCCTGCAGTAACGCATCCAGCATGGGCTGTGCGCGCAGTTCAGACTCGGCCTTGGCCCCCGTGTTGACATACTGGGGATTGGTATCGTATCCGACACTCAGATCCATCGATGGATGCAGCGTCAACGGGCCGTAGCGCAGCCCCTTCGGTGTGTCAAGCTCCCCCCCCAACTGCTGTGCCAAGCCTGACAAGGCCAAAAAGCCAAGAAAAAGGCCCAAACTGGCCAATGCCTTTTTGATCACGGTAGCTCCTCGCTTTCGGGCCTTAGGCAGCCCTGTGCCACATGCCGCTCAGAAGATCCCCTGATTCTGATAGCCGGGAGGCGGCCGATTCTCATGCGTGTAGGCGGGGCCTTGTTCGACGGTCACGTTCTGCCGCTGACCCGTCGTCGTGATGGCATCGCCAACCAGCACACCTTCCGCAGCGGCTGGCATCGCCGCCTGGACCGCAGTCACCGCCGCCTGGACCCCCTGCACGTCTGCTCCGACGGAATCCTTGGTGACCCCGACCTTGCTGAGCGCTTCCGTCGGAAGGGCTGCAATCAGGATGGCCTTGAAATCGACGGGGGAAGCGGACGCGGAGATGAAGGCGTCCAACGCGTAAGCATAGCGTTCCTGCTTGTCGGTCAGCCCCGACACGCGACCCGCAACCGAATCCAGAATCTTTGTGGTCACCTGCAGGAAGAGTTCGTTCGTCAGCTGATTCTTGTGTTGGTCGAAGACCGCGGCAAGCGAAGAGGTCACGGCGGGCAGATCGGCCATGGGCGCCACGGCGATCACTTCGGCGATGACTGCCGACTTCTGATCACCCGCTCCCGCGACCAACGCCACCGCAAGCGCACCCATCGCACGCGGTTTGGAATCCGTCTGATGCGAATCGACTTGGCCAATCACATCCGCAGCAAACTGGGTCCGGTCCTGTCCAGGCAATTGCGCCATGACCAGACGGATCAGACGCAACGTGGCTGGCGAAACCTGCAGCTGATCTCCCGTCACACCGGTGCCGACCACGAAGTTGGCGAGGGCCTGCAGGACCACCTTGCCGTAGCCCCCCGCGTCCGCCGCAACCGCCAATGCGCCAGCCACCTCCGCCAGATTCCGGTTCAGTTCGCCAGCATCAATCAACGGTTTTGATTGGACCAGGAAGAGCACATCCGCCACAAACGCCGCCCGATCACCATCCGACGTCAGCGAGAGCCGCTTCAGCGCCTCGGCCGCCTGGGTCGGATCACTGGCAGCCAACGCCACGCTTTGCTTCCAGACGGCAGAACGCCCGCCCACGGCTGTTGCGCCATTCGCGCCGCCCGCAGCCCATGCAGACGTCAAGCCGCCCAATAATGCAATTCCGGCAAGCATCAGGAATTTGCGCATGGCTTTGGTCTCCTTGCGGTTTCGAATACACTCCCTCTGTCAGGATCCAGCGAATCCTGCCACATGAGGCACGACTTGAAGCAAGAGTCTATCGGAAATCCGAGGGCAAAGCAAGCTGCCGATGAGACAGCGACAACCCGCGTGCCGCCAGGGAGTTGCAGCCCCCCGATCTACCAGATGATCTCAGGCACGTAGACCACATCGTCGGCTTGCAGGACGATATCAAGGTCCTTCAAACCTTGCTTGCCAATCTTGTCAAGATCCAGGCGCGTGCTGACTTTCTTCCCGTCTGGCAACGGACGCGTGATTTTCACGGCCTTCTGATCGCCAATCAGCGTGGCACCACCGGCCAGTTGCAGGGCCCGCGTCACCGTCAGGTCCCTCGTTGCCGGAATATTGACCGGCCCGGGCCGCGTGACCTGCCCCATCACCAGAACGGTTCCCCATGGCGACAGAATGTTCTCGCCATAGACGAACTGGATCGTGACCTGCGGATCCTGCATATACTGGCGGTAGGCGGTCACCAGCTTTTCCTGCAACTCTGCAATCGTCAGACCATTACACTTGATCACACCCACCAACGTCAGCGCAATGTCGCCCGCGGCCGACACCTCTTTTGCCTGACTCTCTGCCTTGCCTGCTGAAATCACCGTAATCCCCAAGGTGATCCCCGGTCGCAAACGCGGCTCTTCCAGCACAGGCTTCGCCTGAAACACGGGATCGGGCACCGATAGACAGCCCGCCACGAGAAAGGACCAGACGCCGAACAGTCCCAGTCCGGCCACGCTCTTCAGCCAGTCAAACCGCATAACGCCTGGACTCCTTAGACGTCCATCATCCACGATGGAACAAACAATAGAATAACGGACGCATCGTAACAGCTCTTTTCGCATATCTGCAAGCGCAAACCCTGCGTCGTCGCCATTCGGCGCCAGCGCCATGTGCCGCTCGCCAGCATCCGGCGGCACGCCATCCCTATTCCGCCTGCAGCAAAACCGGCTTCGTCACGTCCGGCCGCACGCGCAGGCGCGCCACCAGATCGGCGGGATCCAGCGCGAAACAGGGGTCGATCTCCACCGGCACCAAGGGATAGCCATCCGCACCCACCGGCACGGCCACGCCCGCCGCCGCCAGCCAGCGCGTCCACTTGGCCGAAAGATCGCGCCGCGTGGTCGCGGGCGAATCGGCGCCCGAGCCGTTCTTGACCGGCGAAAACTCCTCGCGCCGGTCAAAGGCCAGATTCAGCACGCGCGCGGCATCGGGTAGCACGTCGAAGATGAACTTCTCGAACTTGTAGCCGTTGGGCGTGGCGGGCGTCACGGTCTGTCCATCGTCGCCACACACCGGCACCTTCTTGTGCGCCACGTGCAACGGCATGTTCTTCAGCGCCTCCTGCTTCAGGAAGGGCAGGCTGAAGACGTGGATCGCCACGCTGCCATACTTGAGGTCAAGGTCGCCCGCCGTTGTGCGCCGGTTCTTCTGCGCGTCGGTCAGTTCGCTGTACTCGACCATCGCATAGCGCTCGCCGCGCTGCACCACGACGCCCAGCCCCTCCTGGGGATCGCGCTTGGCACAGACCTTGACCGAGATGTCGGCGCGCGCGTTCAGGTGCTGCCCCAGGAAGGCCGGATCGGCGATCTCGACCATGGGGTTGTCCACCTGGAAGTAGAAAACGGTCGTCAGGCCGCGGCGTTCCATGTCCGCCAGCGCGCCGCTGGCTGCCAGCGCCGAGAGCGTGCCGCCGTGACCGTCGGGACTTTGGAAGATGTGGCCGGGCGCGTCGAGGATGATGCGTCCCGCCGCGTCCAGCGCCGGCCACATGCCCTGCACGAAGAAGCGCACATGTTCCGGCTGCAGACCGAACCAGCCGTGCGCTTCGAAACAGGCGCGCGTCGCCTGCGCGTTGGCGTCGCTGGTCATGATGTAGAAGGGCAGCGCGTGGCCATAGCGCCGGCCCAGCGCCAGCACCTTGCGCGCATGGAAATGAAACAGGACGGCCTGGCTGACCGGCCCGATCGGGAAGGCGCCCTTGGGGCCATCGAAGCCCAGCCGCGACCCCTGCCCGCCCGCCACCAGCAGCACGCCCACGCGCCCGGCGCGCAGTTCCTGTTCGCCGCGGACCGCCGCCGCGCGGCGACCGGCCGCATCGAGTTCAATCACCGGGGCCGGACGGACGTCTTCCGCCACGGCGGCGTCGTGCGGTGCCTGCAGGCGAGCCTGCATGCGGGCGATGCTGTCGAAATCAAGCGCCGCCACCTGCGCCAGCAGGGCTGTACGAACCGTCAGGTCCAGTTGCTCCCAGAACCGCAGCACGTGCGCCTGGTTGTTCACTGCCAAGAGTGTTTGGGCTGCTTTGTAGGTCATCGCTATCGTTCCTATCGCATGTGTCATGCGCCGGGCGCCATCGTTGGACTGGTTTCCTGAGTTTCCTGCATGTCTTCAGAAATCGCTAGTGTCGTCCCCTCGACATCGGGATAGAGGGCGTCAATCTGCTTCTGAATCTCGATGGTCAGTCCAAGGGCGGTGACGATGCGGCAGTAGGTGCGGATGTCGTCGAGTTCCAGGCGGCTTTCCTTGCGGTCCTTGAGCCATTTCTCGCAAACCTGGTAGCCACCAACCTGATACGACCAGACGTTTTCCGGCACGGGCGCGAAGGATTGCGTGGCGTTGATGTAAACCCGGTGTTCGGTGGCCTCGTACCGCAACCCGGTCTTGCGCTCCTTCCCCACCCTGCCGTCGCCATCGCCGTCGAACCGGCATGCAGGCGGATCGAGTGCTGGTGATTTCAGCAGGTGCAAGCCAACGAGTTTCTCCCCCAGCGTTGCAAATTTGCGGAATAGTTTCGCGTCCATTGTGAACGGGATGCGGGGAAAGTCCGCGCGCAGGAACGCGGCGTACTTCTGGCGATACGCGGGCGCATACAGCACGGCGTAGATGTAGTGGAAGATCTCCTCCGGCGTCGGCTCTTTGCCATGGGCGGCCGCGAGCGCGGAAACCAGCGCTGGATTCAGATTCGGGCGCGGTCCGGCAACTTCGCGAACCATGAAGAGATCGTGAAGCCTGGCGATGGGGTAAAGATAGAGTGGAAAATAATAGTTGATGTCATATGCGGCAACGGACTTGTGTCCACCCACGGTGTCGGCCACAAATGCTCCGCATTCATGCTTGTGCTGACTGGGAGACACCAATGCGAGGTTCGTGCCTGCCAGCATGTGGCCCATGACTTCGGCGCGCGGCCTACACAGAAATCCGCGCGAACGGCCAGTATAATAGGTGTAACGGATGTCGAAAGGACGGTAAAGAATTGGCACGACCTTATCGTGCGTCGGGCCCGACGCGCGTAAATCTTCCTGCGCGAGAGTGACCTTCCAGTCGCATGCGTCTTTTCCCAACCCGTAGCCCTGACGCGCCAATTCCGGCTGCATGCCCGCGAACGCCGTGACCGTCCGCCAGACATCATCGGCCGACCACTGAATCGTCAGTGTGTCGCGCGCCGTGACAATGCCGACGCTGTTGACGGGGAAGATGTCGGAGATGCGCGGATAGCGTTCATACCGGCGCACCGCGGTATCGTCGCGCCGGACGAAGAGATAGGATGCGGCACAGGGCGCAAGCTTGAACCAACGCGTTCGCACGACATCGTGGTTTTCGAGCCACGCATACTTCTCGGATCGCGACCCTTGGAGGTCCGCCTGGCGCACCACGGCATCCGTTTTTTGTTTGCCGCCGCGTTTGACGAAGAACGCGATGGCGACCCCTTGACGGATGTCGAACACATTCTTGTCGGGACTCCCGTCGGGGCAGGTCTCTTTCTTGAGCGCGTTGCCGTGCAGGTCGAGAATGTAAATCTCGTCGAAGGTGCGCATCAAGCTCTGCCGCATGCCGCGAAAAGTCGGATTGTCGAGGTAGGAGTGGTTGGTGATCATGCCCGCCACACCGCGCCCGGCCTGTTCGATTTTCCACTGGGCGAAGCGCAGAAACTTCACGTAGTCGTCCTGCAGCCATTTCGGGTTCTTTTCGCCAAGCGGTTTGTCGTCCACCTGTTTGTAGGTGTCGATGAGTCCGCGTATCCAGGCCCCCATGTTGATGGAGTGTCCGGAATACGGCGGATTGCCAAGGATGACGAGGATAGGTGTCTTTTTCTTTACGACACCGGCCAGCCGGGATTCCTCGGCCAGGGCGGAGAAACCGGGTAATCGGCTCTGCTCGAGTTCCTCGTTGTCGAGGGTGTTAGTCAGGTAGAACGGGACGCGCTCGTTGTCGGCGAGACGATGGCCGAGTTCTTCGAGAAAGAAACTCATCTTCAGATGGCCGACGGCATAGGGGGCCATCATCAGTTCGAAGGCGTAGAAGTTCTTGAGGATATGGCGGCGGATGAAGTCCTCCCGCCCGCCGGAGCCGTACTTGGCCTCGAACTCGGCGACGGCCTGCTGCGCGGCGCGGGCGATGAAGGTCATGGTGCCCGCTGCCGGATCGAGCAGGGTCACGCCATCGGAAGCCAGGCCGTCGCGCTTGCCGAATGCGGTCTTCAGGATGCTGTGAAGCGAGCGGACGATGTAGCCGACGACCGGCTCGGGCGTGTAGTAGACGCCGCGGCGTTCGCGTTCGGCGGGGTCATACTGGGCGAGGAAGGTTTCATAGAAATGGACGATCGGGTCGCTGCCTTTGCCCTCATGGTAGTAGCGGTCCAGGATGCCGGGGGCGTCTGCGACGGCCAGGACTTCGGCGATGTCGTCAACGCACCATGCCAGTTGCTCGGGCAGATCGCCGAGCGAGATGAAGCGGAAGAGGTCGCGCAAGACGCCGATGGTGTGCGGAATGTTGTCGAAGGCGGCGCGCCGACTGAACCCGTCACCGGCGCGCGTGCGGGCGGCGAAAAGCCCGTAGGTGATGGTTTGGGCGAACAGGTCTGCGAAAGCCTCCGGGGTCAACGTACCGATCAGATAAGTCTGGAAGGCTTCAAAAAAACCGGACAGCACGCCGGAAGTCGCCTTTTCCTGTTGAAGTTCCTGGCCGATGACATCGCGGAGGAAGCGGGTGCGTTTGGCCAGCTCGACAGCGAGCGATTCGGCCGTAAACACCTTGGGCTGGGAAAAATCGAGAAAGTGGTCCAGGAGGGCAAAGAGTTCGTCCGGTTTTTCCATCGGTGGTGTCGTGCGCAACCGGTTGAGAACCATGGGCCGGGCAGCCATGACCGTCTCGACGCGTTCACCGTTCCGGTATCGCCGAAATTCAAGGAAGTTGGTCAGAATGAGATTGGGGAACGTGGCGCGATAGCGCGTGAGTTGTTCTGAATCCTCGACCGTGTCCAACCGTTCTTCCGTCGGTTTTTTGGCTTCAACATAGCCGATGATGCGGTCCGTGCCATTCCACAAACGAAAATCCGGGTTTCCGGCATCGGTGGGTTTTGGCAGGGTGGTGACGCGGACATGCGCCCGCCCGGTTGTCCTGGCTACAGTTGCCAGCATTTCGGCCAACGTCGGGTAGAAACTCTCTTCCCGTGCGTCGCCTTGGAGCGCCACGGCGGAGAGTTCTTTAAGGTACTTGGTGAATGCCGGTTTGTCGCTCATCTTGTGTCCCAATTCATGCCCATTGTTGGAGGGTGCATGGTTCGGGGTCTCAGCGTTCAGGCAATGCCACAAACTAACACAAAGGAGGTTGCACCTGAAACCCGAACACGGAACGCTCGCGCCCCTTACTGCGGTCCTTCTGCAGCGCGCGCCGCCTGCGCGCCCTGCTCCGCCAGCAACTTCAGGTAAGCCTCGATGAACGGTTGCAGGGCGCCGTCGAGCACGGCATCGGTGTTCGACGTTTCGCAATCGGTGCGGTGGTCCTTGACCATGGTGTACGGCTGCAACACGTAGGAGCGGATCTGGCTGCCCCAGGCGATCTCGCCCTTGGCGCCGTAGAAGCGGGCCATCTCCTGGCGCTGTTTGTCGGCGTACAGCTCGTACAGTTTGGCCTTGAGCAAGCTCATGGCCTTGGAGCGGTTCTTGTGCTGGGAGCGCTCGGCCTGGCAGGCCACCACGATGCCGGTCGGCAAGTGGGTAAGGCGGATGGCGGAGTCGGTCTTGTTCACGTGCTGACCGCCGGCGCCGCCCGAGCGGTAGGTGTCCACGCGCAGATCCTCGTCCTTGATCTCGACTTCGATGTCCTCGGCCAGTTCGGCCACCACGTCCAGCGCGGCGAACGAGGTGTGGCGCCGCTTGGCGGAATCGAACGGGCTGATGCGCACCAGGCGATGGACGCCGCGCTCGGCCTTCAGATAGCCGTAGGCGTAGGACCCGATGACGCGGAAGGAGACGCTCTTGAGCCCGGCTTCGTCGCCGGGCTGCGAGTCCAGCACCTCGACCTCAAACCCGTTCTCTTCGCAGTAGCGCCGGAACATGCGGAAGAGCATGTCCGCCCAGTCGCACGATTCGGTGCCGCCGGCGCCGGCGTGCAGGGTGAGAAAGGCGTTGCAGGCGTCGAGCTTGCCGCCCAGCAGCGACTGCAGCCGCAGCTTGTGGGTGAGCGCATCAGCCTGATCGAGCAGCCCGGAGGCTTCATCAACGGCATGCTGCCGGGAACGCTCCGACTCTTCGGCGGCGGACAGTTCCAGCAGGACGTCGGCGTCCTCGAGCTGGCGCGCCAGTTCCTCAAACGGTTTGACCACCGCGCGATGGGCGTTGGTCTGCTCGATCACCTGCCGCGCGGCGGCGGCATCGTTCCAGAAGTCCGGCGCAGCGGCGCGGGCATCCAATTCCTGTAGGGCGACGCGACGTTTGTCGACGTCAAAGATAACCTCGCATCTCTACCAGTCCATGTTTCAACTGGTCGAGGCGGCGCTGAACGTCCTCACTGGCAATCACGGGGGGCTCTTTCTGTTCCGGGCTGGAACGTGGGCCGTATTATCCCCATCCGCCCCGCCGGGGGCAAGCCTGCGGTCGGGGGAGGGTAGGCCATCACGTCCCGCAGGGACAGTGCCGTCGTCATGCAGGTCGCGCGAAGCGGCGCGCAGCGCGAGCAGCAACCCGCGCAGGTCACGCGTGCCGCCCCAGAGAAACCACCCAATGGTGATCGCGCCAACCGTCGCGCCGAGTACAACGGTGAAGGTCCACCACTTCATCCACATGGCATTGGAGATGCCGATGGTCAGGCCCAGCACCGTGCCAAGGACGAAGGCGACCAGCCAGAATGCCGTCCAGCCGACCTTGAGGTAGTAGATCAGGCGATCGCCGCGGGTGCACTCCTGCGTGATGCCGATGAGCTTGCGCCAGTCGCGCACGACGGCGACCGGCGCATGGTGTTCGCCGGGCAGCGCGTAGCGTCCGCGGTGCAGGAGGCGATCCATGTCAAACGGCTGGCGACAGGTCAGGAGCGACACCACGACATACACGACGATCGCCGCCAGCGAGGCCATCAGCGCCACCCAGGCCCCGTTGAGCGGGAACTGGGGCGCATGCCGGACCAGGGCCGGCACCCGGGGCCAGACCAGGCGCAGGACCGCCCCGCCGGTGGCCAGCGTGCCGCCGGTGATCATGGCTGTCCAGGCACCGGCCGTGGTGCCGCGTTTCCAGTAGAGCCCGCCGATGATCACCGCGCCGGCGCCACCCAGGTAGACCGCTCCCGTGATCAGCATGTACATGTAGATGAAGTCGCGCAACGGGAAGATCAGGCTGAAGCAGAAGGCGAAGGCCGCCACGCCAAAGACGGACAGCCGCAGCAGGCGCATGTGATACTTCGGCGAGAGCGGCTTCTTGCGGAAGGGCAGCACCACATCCTGGATCAGGATGCTGCCCCAGGCATGCAGGTAGGTCGTGTCGTTGCCGACCGTCGCCCCGATCATCGCGGCGCACAGGATGCCAACCACGCCCGCCGGCAGCATGTGCACGAGCGCGATGGGCACGGTCATCTGTTTCTGCAACTGCGCGTCGGGTATGGCCTGGATCGTGTCGCGAATGGCCTGGGCCTGCCCTGCACATTGCGGGCTATGCAGCAGCACATAGGCGCAGATCGGAATGAGCATGATGATCAGGTAGGTCACGCCGCCACGCCACTCCGCCAGGATGCCCGCCATCTTCGCCTCGTGCGGACTCTTGGCAGCGCAGTTGTAGCCTTGCGTGCCCTGCCAGCCCAGGCGGTTGTAGAAGAGTTTGAAGGCGAAGATCATGAAGAACCAGACGTTGAAGTCGCTGATGCCGCCCTGGTCGAACGGGTTGATCAGCGACTTGCCTGCCGGAGCCGTCTGCAGCGTGGTAGAGATCGTCGACCAGGAGAAGCGATGGAACATGACGATCATCACGACCAGGAAGGCGATGTTGATGAACTGGGCCTGCAGGAAATCGCAGATCATGACGGTGACCATGCCGCCACTGAGGGTCAGCACCAGCGTGATGCCGAGCATGGCCGCCATGACCGCCGGAAAACTGGGAATGGCCACGCCCGGCAGATGAAACACCGGAGGCAGGCCGCAGAAGGCGATCAGGAATCGTGCGGTGATGGCGGGAAAGATGCCGAAGTTCAGCACGCCGGAGACCCAGGCGACGATGCCGGCGAAGATGCGGAAGCGCCGGCTGTAGCGCATCTCGAAGAACTGGGCCATGGTCATGGCCCGCGTCTCGCGGTAGCGGTAGCTCACCCAGCCCGAGAGCGCGATGATCATGCCCAGCGGCATCATCATCGTGCCCCACCAGCTGGCGGCGAAGCCGGCCTCGTAGAACTTCTCGAAGTTCGCCACCGTGCCGGCCAGACCCAGGGCCGTCAACCCCTCGGATAAGGTCAGCAGGTAGCGGCCGGCGCTGCGATTGCCCGCCAGGAAATCGGTCACGCTGCGGTTATACCGGCGTGTGACCATGGCCACGGCCGCCAGCACGCCCAGGAAACAGGCGAGGATGCTCCAGTCAATGGGGGCGAGGTTCAGACGGCAGTTCCTCGAATGCGAGACCTCACGTTCAGGGCGTGCCGGGCAGCGTGCCCTGCAGGGTTCGTGCCGCGGGGTTGCCCGGATCAGCGAGCGTCACATGGAAGGTCATGTCGCGCGCCATCGGCCAGGGATAGACGCTGAACTCATACGGGTAGCCGTTCGCGGCTCTTGGCGCCGGCTGCGTGTCGCCGTCCATGTGCAGGGTGGCGCGGGCGCCCTCCTGCGGTCGACCGGTGAGTACGATATAGAGTGAGTCCTGTCCGAAAGGCGAACGGATGCGGAAGGCGTGCAGGTCGCCCCACGGTTCGCCGAGCGGCTGCACCAGGTGCCCGTTGCGCACGGGCGGCAGCCGGCGGCCCACAGTGGGGTCGGTTGCGGCCGGGAAGGCCAGGGCGACCAAGCCCTTGGCCGGAACGTCCTGCGCCAGCACCGCCGCAAACGGTTTGCCCGCCAGCGGCCGGCCGGCAGCATCGAAGAACTGGACCGGCTGGTCGGTCTTGATGCCGGTGACGGCCGCGTCGACGCGCACCTGCGCCGTGACGGTTGCGTCCGCTTCGTTCATCAGGATCACCCAGTAGCGATCACGGCCGCGGCCCATCAGACAACTGATGCTCTCCGGTGAAACCCGCGCAGCACGCCGTTCGAGGCGCAGGTCGACCAGGGGATCATCGAAGACCTTCCCCGGCGCGCCTCCGAAAATGCGGTTCGAGAACCAGACGTATCCCTGTTGCTTTACCCAGGGAAACGCGATGGCCTGGTGCGACCGCCCCTCGACCTCGGCCACCAGGAAGTCCAGCGTGAAAGCCGCATGCGCCGGGATGTGATGGTAGTAGATGTCGGTGACGTCCGGGCCGTGTTCGGGATAGCGGGGGTCGAGGTAGGCATCGGTGTAGCCGCTGACGTAATAGCCCGGGTAGCTGGCGAAGCGTCCGATGATGCCGTTGCGGGCGTAGTCCTGGAAGATGCGCCGGCCGGTCTGGTTGTAGAGGCGCTGCAGGTGCGGCGCCCAGGCGGACATGAGGATGTTCTGCATGCCGCGGCCGCCGATCGCGTCATGGTAGGTCGAGAGCTGCTCGACGCCGAGGCCCGCGTTCGCCACCATCCAGGCTGGCACCTCCTTGGCAGGCATGTCGCCGGCGGTGCGCGGCCAACCGAGGCGGAACTTCTCGTGTCCGCGCCACCACATCAGGGGATGCTCGTCAAAGGTGTTGCCGGGATGAATGCGGATCGGCGCGTCGGGCGGCGTCGGCAGCGACCACAGGGCGGCGATGGTGTGGAAGCCACCCTCTTCGGCGGCATCCAGATAGCTGCGGTCGCCCGTGATCTCATACAGGTCCATCAAATCCCACCAGTAGGGATAGGCCTGAACGTTGCAGAACCCGAGCGCATCCATGTCCCCCGTCTTCCGCCCGTGGAACTCCTTGCGCACAAAGGTATCAGCCTCCTGCCGGATCTGGCTCAACCGGGCGGGGTCGGGCGACAGCCGGTACGCGCCTAGCAACTCGGACCAGTGCGGCACGGCGCTGTACGAATGGTTCCAGCGGACCTGCCCATCCGGCAGCAGCGCGAGATCGGCGACCCAGGGATTGGCCTGGCCCAGCATGACGTTGAGCCCCTGCCAGTAGGCGGTCCCGAAGAATGCGGACGGCACGCCCAACTGGATGCTCTTGGCGGTGACGTACGTCGAGGGAACCGTGGGCATGTTGGTCGCGAAATGGGCGGCCGGATGGGAGAGCGTATACTCGATGGCAGGCAGCGCCCGGTGGACATAGAACGACTCGTCCCGGCTGAGCAGCGCCGCTTCGAGCAGCGCCAGCGGCGCAACCTGGCTGGCTGTGTCGCGGCTTTCGATCTGGGCGAACCCTTTGAGTGGCGCCTGCCATGCGGAGGCCTGGTCGTCAGCCATCACGTCGAAGAGGTTCTCGGCCGCGTCGCTGAGCGAGGCGTTGACGGGCTTGCGGTAGTCGTGCGCGCCGAAGATGGTCTGCGAAGTGTATTCCAGCGCGTCCATCCACGTGCCGGGCTGGAGCAGAACGTACCAGCTGGCGGACAGCTCCTGGCCGGCCGCACAGTGGGAATCGGGCAGCCCCAGGACGGGCCGGAAGAGAACGGGCTGGATCTCCTCCTGCGCGTTGCGCAGGGAGAAACCATACCGCGCGTTGTTGTTCTGCGCCCACTGGAACGGCATGCAGACCGGGTCCGCCGCCACAAGGCAGGTGACCGGCGTGCCCGCCGGTCCAGCCGTCTGCACCAGGGAGAGCGGATGGGAGGTCGTCGAACTGGTTACCAAAAAGCCATTCGTATGGACGTGCTGGAAGCGGAAGACCGGCGGCAGCAGCACCGCCTGAACCGCGGGCTCGGCCACTGGCTGGCCGGCGCAGAAGGCCAGCGAGTAGACGCCATCCCGCGGCGCCCTGAGATGCACCGTGCATGACGCGTCGCGACGGCCGTTCACCACGCGCCAGGACGCCGTGGCGAGCAGGCCGTGCGCGCCCTCATAGTCCACCTCGACCGTTCCCCCATCGATCTGCCGGCACTGTCGCGGCACGAGCAGCGTGGTCTCGCCAGCCAGAAACGGGTCGTGGGCATTCCCGCACGCATCGTAGGTCTTGTCGCGCACCGTGACCCGCACCACGTTCTGACTGCTGAACCAGGAGGGCAGGATCTCCGCGACGTTGACCCGCGTGGTCGGCGCGTAGATCACATACAGCGCCTCGCGATCACCCGGGCTCGTGACCGTCTGCCACTGGTTGCTGATCTTCAGCTCGGTCTGCCGCAGGATCAGAGGCTGCCCATGGTCATCCGTGGTCCGCTCGAAGTGCAAACGGATCTGGTCGCCAACCGCGCGGACGGCTTCCATGGCACCGCGTGGCACCGCGTGCGGCATGGACTCGATCGGCTGGACGGGGTGACTGGGCACCGGCGTGGGGTTGAGCAGCCAGGGGGCCCAGTCGGACGGCTTCAGCGCGGATGGGTCGAGGCTGGTCGTGGTCAGCAGGATGGCATCGCACCGGCCGAAGTACTTCGCGGTGTCGCGCAGCCCCAGAACCGTGGGCCCCTTCTGGAGGACGGTGGTCCCGACCTGCTCCCAAATCCAGCCCTCGCTGGCGGAAACGCCGGACTCCCGTTCGGCCGGCTGGCCGTTGACCACCAGCCGGTAGCGCCGCGTGCCCGGCTTCTCCGACAGGTAACAGCGCGAACGGCTCCAGAGGTGGTAGGTGCCATCCGCCGGCGCCTCGAAGACGGTCAGCGCGTCGCGATCCGCGCCGGAGGTAAGCAGGTAGGCGCCGCCGGAACAGCCCGGGCTGAGCGTCCGGTTCCACTGGCCGGGATACTGAAAAGACTCGGCCTCGATGACCAGGGTGTTCGACCGGTTTGGCGGCATGCCGGAGGGCGGCATGGGTCGTGTCTCGTCCGCAACCACGGGGCCGAGAACCGATAGCCACGCCATCAAGATCGCCGGGTACCCGGCCCTGAACATATCCCGCGGCATGTGTTGGTCCCCTGCAGATCGCACGCAAACGCGTCGGTTGTTATATGATGTCCTCAATGCGAATGCCCAGTATTATAGGACGTTGGTCCTTTTGATGCCCGTGAAAAAGGAGCCCGGCGTACGGCACCGCTCCGAAAATCGCCATTGCCCCCCGCGGTCGAGGCCGCTATGTTTCCTCCCGACGAAAGGGCACGACATGAAGATGGAATCGCTCGAGCGCTGGACCGTGGAGAACTCGGCCGAGTTGTACGGCATCCGGACCTGGGGCGCCGGTTATTTTGCCATCACGCCTGACGGCGACATCGCCGCCCGCCTGCCCAGCGGCAATGGCGAACCGGTGTCGGTCAAGCTCGCCGACGTCGTGGCCGGTTTGCGCGAGCGCGGCATGATGCTCCCGGTCGTGCTGCGCTTCGGCGGCATCCTGGGCGACCGCATGCGCCTGATGAACGAGACCTTCAACGCCGCCATGCAGAAGCTCGGCTACCAGGGCACCTACCGGGGCGTCTATCCGATCAAGGTCAACCAGCAGCAGCAGGTGGTCGAGGAGGTCGCGCGCTGCGGCCGGCGCTGGCACCATGGCTTCGAGGCCGGCAGCAAGGCCGAGCTGATCGCGGCCCTGGCCTACCTGCACGACCCCGAGGCCTTCCTCGTCTGCAACGGCTACAAGGACGAGGAGTTCATCCGCCTGGCCCTCTATGCCCTCAAGATGGGCGTGCAGACCATCCTCGTACTGGAGATGCCCGGCGAACTGAACCTGGTGCTCAAGGTCGCGCAGGAACTGGGCGTCAAGCCGCGCCTCGGCGTGCGCGTCAAGCTCTCCTCGCGCGGCGGCGGCCGCTGGACCGAATCCGGCGGCGACCGCAGCGTCTTCGGCCTGACGCCCTCGCAGATCATCGACGTCGTAGACCAGTTGCGCGCCGCCGACCTGCTCGACTGCTTCCAGATGCTTCACTACCACCTGGGCTCGCAGGTCCCCAATATCGATCACATCCGCCAGGCCATTGCCGAGGCTGTGCGCTTCTACGTCGACCTCCGCAACGAAGGCGCGCCCATGGGCATTCTCGACATCGGCGGCGGCCTGGCCGTG